>ENA-OQAZ01001195-OQAZ01001195.1-human-gut-metagenome-genome-assembly--contig:-NODE-1195-length-12902-cov-2.118200_pt1 | contig 12902 bp, 18 predicted proteins | sample MGYA00242737_ERZ504531 | MGnify/ENA primary metagenome ERZ504531 (study PRJEB26092, sample SAMD00036244) | human gut metagenome | host: Homo sapiens | study: EMG produced TPA metagenomics assembly of...
TGTGTACGTCGCAGGTCGGACAGGACACAACCTCAATGCCTCCTTTTCGCAGCCCCAGCGTACGCAGGATCAGCTTGGCAGATTTGACCTCTTCTTTCGGGTCTCCGGTCAGAGATACACGGATCGTATCACCGATGCCCTGCGAAAGAATGATACCAAGTCCGACAGCGGATTTGATGTTTCCGGATAAAACTGTTCCGGACTCTGTGATACCGACATGGAGCGGATGACCGGTCTTTGGTGCGATCAGCTCATGTGCTTTTGCACACATCAGTACATCGGAAGATTTGATGCTGATGACCAGATTGTCATAGCCCATATCTTCGATCATATGCACTTTATCCAGGGCACTCTCCACGATCCCTTCTGCCGTCACGCCACCGTATTTTTTCACCAGGTCTTTTTCCAGAGAACCACTGTTTACACCGACACGAATCGGAATGTTTCGCTCTTTGGCCGCATCAACTACAGCCTGCACACGCTCCCTGCTGCCGATATTTCCCGGATTGATACGGATCTTGTCGGCACCGTTTTCGATCGCCGCAATCGCCAGTTTATAGTCAAAATGAATATCCGCTACCAGTGGGATCGTAATCTGCTTTTTGATCTCTTTCAATGCACTCGCAGCTTCCTGTGTCGGAACTGCACATCTTATAATATCGCATCCTGCTGCAGTCAAAGCCTGGATCTGTGCCACAGTTGCCCGCACATCTTCTGTTTTTGTATTTGTCATGGACTGGATCAGGATCGGATTTCCGCCTCCGATCACCCGGTTGCCGATCTTTACCACTTTTGTATGTTCTCTGTACATAAATCAGACCTCCCTAATGTCAGCAAAGCTGACCAAAATCGCATACCAAGTCTCACGTATGTTCGACTTGACTTCACTGTACCTGTTTTTCATATTTCACAAAATAATATTCCAGATCAAAATACGTCTGCTCATCGCTCGTCGCCGTGATTTTCCATTCTTCCTTCTCATCCAGATTTGGAAAATAAGCATCAGCCTCATATGCATGGTCAATCTTTGTCATATGAGCCGTATCGCAGTATGGAAGCATCTGACGGTAGATCTGCTCTCCGCCGATCACATAGACATCCTCACTGTCATATTTTTTCAGCTCTTCCAGCACTTCCTCGACACTGTGCACGATGATGGCACCTTTGACCTGATAATTCTGATTTTTCGTCAGGACAATGTTGACTCTGTTTTTGAGCGGCAGTCCGTTCGGAAAACTCTCCAGTGTCTTTCTGCCCATCACAACTACTTTTCCGGTTGTCATCTGACGGAACATCTTCATATCGTTCGGAATACTGACCAGCAGTTCATTGTTCTTGCCGATCGCCCAGTTCTTATCCACAGCAGCAATCAAATTCATCTTACTTATCCTCCTCTTTTCTCATTCTTTACACTTTTTTATCCGGTAAATGTATTCTGTCATGCCAGCTTTTACACTGCAACCGGTATATGTTTGATCTGCGGTCCGGTCACGTAATCTTCTACATGCAGATCATCCACGGTAATTCATAGAATCTTTTTTCTCCGGGTTCAGCCATACTTTCGGAGGCCGGATGCTCTTCTCTTGTGATCAGTTCCTCGATCAGCGGAATATGTCGGTCATAAATATGGGCATCTGCGATCACATGCACCAGCTCGCCGACGTACATATCACACACCTGTGCCAGCATATGCACAAGCAGGGCATACTGTGCCACATTCCAGTTGTTTGCCGTCAGCACATCGTTCGATCTCTGGTTTAAAATGGCATTGAGCGTCAGCTTATCCTCGCCCTTTTTCTGTGTCACATTGAACGTCATGCTGTAGGCACAAGGATAAAGATTCATCTCATGCAGATCCTGATGCACATAAATATTGGTCATGATCCGGCGGCTGTACGGATTATTCTTCAGATCGTAGATTACACGGTCCACCTGATCCATCTCGCCTTCTTTGTACTGATGCTTCACGCCGAGCTGATAGCCGTAAGCCTTTCCGATCGAGCCGTCCTCATCTGCCCATGCGTCCCAGATGTGAGAATTCAGGTCATGCACATTGTTGGACTTTTTCTGCCAGATCCACAGAAGTTCATCAAACGCACTTTTCAATGCCGTTCTTCGAAGCGTCAGTGCCGGAAATTCTTTTCGCAGATCGTAACGGTTGACCACGCCGAATTTCTTGATCGTGTACGCCGACTCATTCGTGTCCTCCCAGACCGGACGCACCTTTTCTCCTTCTGTGCTCACTCCGTTATCCAGAATATCTCTGCACATTCCCTTAAATACTTTATCTGCATAGCTCATGCCATTTCCTCCTGTCTTTTTTACCCCGTTTTCAGTTTCCAAGTTTGATCAAACTGTTGTCCTCTGCAAATCCGGCCGCATTATACAGAAACAGAACATCCGTATAATCGCCCTTTTCCATATATTCTTTGAGACTTTCGCTGTAATAGCGAAGATCCACAAAATCGACTTCTTTAAAATCATGCAGCGTAAACGGAATAAAACAGTGTGCGTAAGAATCCTGCACGACCAGAAGCTTCCGTTTGCTCTTGCTGTCTGTCTTTACTTCCACCAGATTCTGATTTCCGCCAAAATAAACGCTGTATTTGTCTCTTGTTTTCAGATAATCATACTGATAAATATCATCTGCCGTCTCGTTTTTCGCCACATAATTTACCTGATATTTTTCCTTTTTCTTCGGAATATAAACATGGATCGTATCGCTGCGGTTGCGTCCGCCGACCTTGGCATCAACCGTGCCGAAGAATCCATCTGTGAGCGTCTTCTTTTTATAATCAGACAGTGCAAGCGGAGAAAGTCCCTTTTCTTCTGCCCATGCCGCATACACATAATATGCTGCTTCCGTGGTCCAGTGGTGGTCTGTGCGGTAATAAAGCTGAATATTCTTATGTTCACGCAGAACACTTCCGCTGTCAAACCAGGTGCCTTCCGGCATTGCATCCGCAACTTTCTGAAGGTAGACTTCTTCATCGTACGGAGATGCATATTTCGGCAGATGATCTCTCAGAATGTCCACCGCATTCGGCACAACCATCGCTGTTGCATGGTCTTTGCCGTATGTTTCCACACACGTTTCCATGAAATTCTTCAGGTAACCGATATTGGCATTTGCACTCGGTGCCGTAAAGCTTTTGGAATGTGCCTCGATCAGATAATCATCGTCTGCAAAATATATATCCTTGCTCTCTGTTTTAAAAGTTGCCTTCTCGATCGCAGTCTTTGCACTGATCCAGCCATCCCGCATCGGGAACTGATCCGTCAGATACGTTTCAAAATCTTTTTCAAATTTTCCGGAAAAGCAGCTTTCAACCGATGGTTCCGGCATCTGTGCCAGTGCTCTGTTCTCCCTCTCCGAAAATTCTCTGGAAGGCGTGACCATCGTCCAGATTGTCATTCCGAAGACCATGCACAGAAACACAGCGATCACTGCTATATTCTGCTTTTTTGTAGTCATATATTCTCTCCATTCTGTTTCCCTGTTTAAAGATGTTATGTTAATGTACAAAGATGCCTACGAATTGTTCCGTACTTCGTACTCTCACAATTCTATAAACATTAAAATCTAAAATATAAAAACGGATTGTACGTTGCATCTACCAGATAAGCGACTGACACAAAGAAGATCACCGCATAAAATGCAATGTAGATCACATTTTCCGCCCAGGTCCGCTTTCTGCCGCCAAGCACAACGCCGGCTGCTTTCTTTGGCAACATCGTCGAACCGAGGATCGCCAGAACAAACAGGACAGCATAATTACCAAGCAGGTAGATTGTCTCGTTATTCCACAGGCCCTGTCCGAATCCGCCAAACATGGCTTTCAGATACGAGATCCCATATGCCATATCTTCGCATTTGAAAATGATCCAGCCGATCACCACAAAAAACATGGTGTAAATCCGCTGAATGATTCCAGGAAGACGGTTCAGCACCTTTTTCAGCACCAGCTTTTCGATCAGCAGAAGTGCTCCGTAGTAGCAGCCCCAGAGAACATAATTCCAGTTCGCCCCGTGCCAGATTCCGGTCAGCATCCAGACAACCAGAATGTTGCGGATCTGCTTTGCGATCTTGCAGCGGTTGCCGCCAAGCGGAATGTAAACGTATTCTTTAAACCAGGAACTTAAGGAAATATGCCATCTTCTCCAGAATTCCGTGATACTCTTTGAAATATACGGATAATTGAAGTTCTCAAGGAAATGGAAACCGAACATCTTTCCAAGCCCGATCGCCATATCCGAATATCCGGAGAAATCAAAGTAGATCTGGAACGTATAAGCCAGTGCCCCAAGCCATGCCGTACCTGCTGTCAGTCCATCGACCGGAAGTACTGCAATGGCATCCCAGAGTGCACCGATGTTGTTCGCGATCAGGACTTTTTTGCCAAGTCCGATCATAAAACGATGAATACCTTCTGAAAAATCGGAAGTATTTTCCTTTCTGTGCTCCATCTGCTCTGCGATCGTCTTGTACTGCACAATCGGTCCTGCGATCAGCTGCGGAAACATGGAAACATAAGTGCCATACTTGATCCAGTTTTTCTGAACCTCCGTGCTTCCCTTGTATACATCAATCGTGTATGACATTGTCTGAAACGTAAAAAAAGAAATACCGATCGGCAGCGGTATCCCAAGCAGTGGTATTCCCGCACCGGTTAATGTATTGACCGTCCCGATGAGGAAGTCCGCATATTTAAAAAATCCAAGGATGGAAAGATCCACAAGGATTGAAATCATAAGAAAACGCTTCGCCTTTTTCTGATTGCCTTCCTTTTTCGCTTTGTCGATCCCTTTTCCGATGAAGAAATCCATGGTGATCGTAAAAAGCATCAGAAATACATACTTCGGTTCGCCCCACGCATAAAAAAAACAGGCTGAAGAGCAGCAGAATGACATTCCGAAGCTTTCGCGGTGCTATATAGTAGAGGATCAGTACTGCCGGCAGAAACCGGAACAGAAACAACAGACTGCTGAAAACCATAATTAAAAACTCCCGTCTAAAAAAACTATTTACAATTATCGGGTTTATTATATAATATAGGAGGAGAAAAGACAATATTATTATTTACAATACTTTATACTTTAAGATTAAGAGGGACATTATGGTACAGCAGAAAAGACGAAAGCCGCGTAAAACCGCCCGCTTTCTTAATATGCTCCTGCTTGTCTTTGCGTTTTTAGTTGTTTTTGAAGGTCGTCTGATCATCAATATCGCTTCCAAAGGCGGCATAAACAAGCAGGTAGATGAGCAACTCAACAAAATATTCTCTTCCAGTGATTTTCAGAATCAGGACGAAGCTACGGCAGAAAGTGAGACTTCATCGGAAACCGCTTCCAAATATCCTGCCAACGTCACACCATTTGTAAACGGAGCCGGATCTACCTCCACTTCTTCCGTTACTGTGGACGACAGATGCATTGTAAAAAAACAGGCAACGCCGGTGGATGATTCTTACTTTTCTGATGCTGTATTTATCGGTGATTCCAGAGTCGAGGGATTCCATATGCAGTCCGGCATTACGCAGGGAACGTTCCTGACCGGTGTCGGCATGAACTGCACGGATATTTTTGAGACACCGTACATATCTACTGCCAGTGGAAATGTAACCGTAATGCAGGCACTGAAAAACAATTCTTTCAAAAAAATGTACATCATGATCGGTACCAACGACCTTGGTTATCCGGATTTTGAAGAATTCCGCAAGAATTATACAAAATGTCTTGCAGAACTCCGCAAACTGATGCCGAATGCCATTTTTTATGTCAGTGCCGTGCCATACGTGGAGGAAGCCAAAGTTCAGACCGGCGACTATGTAAACAACACTAACATTGACACGGTCAACCAGATTATCCTTGAAATCTGCAGTGCCAATGGTTATTATTATCTGAATCCAAACGAAGTGTTATCCAACGGAAACGGTGCACTTGCCGCCGATGCAACCAGCGACGGTATCCATATGTATCCGGAATACTGTGCAAAATGGCTGGATTATCTGCACACGCATTATGTGACAGCTGACAGCAGTTCCAGTGATTCTGAAAGCGAAACTGCATCTGAGAGTGAAACTGCTTCCGGTGCTTCTTTGTAACCTGGCAGAGCATACAGAAATCATGTTTCCGAAACGGTATGATTTTTTCAGGTTGTCCGTTTTCGGAACATTATTTGAGGCAGATGAAAGTCTGTTCTCACATTAATAAAATATAAAACAAAGGAGATTAGAAACCATGAAAAAACTCATCACACTTCTTGTGACCATCGCTATGATCGGTGTCATGCTGACCGGATGCGGCGGTTCCGGCAAAGAAGTCACAGCAGACCCTGCAAAACTTGCAGAAGATCTTTCCAAAACAGCAAGCGGAGACACCCTTTCTTCTATTTCCGAAGATATCCTGGCTTCCACTTACCTGGTAGACACTTCCAAAATTGATTCCTGTGCTGCTTACGTCGGTACCGGTGCTACTGCATGCGAAGCTGTTGTCATCAAATGCAGCGACAGCTCTTATGTTTCAGAAGTAAAAGGACTTTTTGAAACACGTGTAAAAAATCAGTCCGATCTTTACTCTTCCTACAACGCAGATGAAGTAAAGAACCTGGACAATGCGATCATCAAGACTTCCGGAAACTACGCTGTTCTGTGTGTTACCAACGACACCGCAGCAGCTGAGAAAGTGCTCAAAGAAGCAGGTTTCTAAATCATACCTCAAATGTGCACAGAAAAATATATCATGTGATGTATAGACGTGCACCTCACAGTAAGTATGCCAGATACATTCTTAAACAGGTATACGGTATTTACAGGTAAAAAACAAGAAGAAGCAGGGATCTCAGATCGAGAAACCTGCTTCTTCTTGTTTATAAAATACTTATCTCTATTACTATAGTGTTTTCCATATTTCCGGAAAAACTTCCACACTTCTTTTCAAAATCCCATTCATATAAGCGATCGCCACGCCATAATTGGTGATTGGAATACCAGCATCCTGTGCACAGGCGATCCGGTATTTCATTTCCCGCTCGTTGAGCATGCAGCCGCCGCAGTGAATGATCATTCTGTATTCTGACAGATCCATCGGAAACTCCGTGCCGCTTGTAAAATGAAACTCTATCTCCTGCCCGGTGTGTTTGCGAATCCAGTTCGGAAGCTTCTCTGTCCCGATATCACCACACTGGCGATGATGCGTACATCCCTCACAGATCAGCACTTTATCACCATTTTTCAGATGATCCAGACTTTTGCTCCACGTACCTGTATTTCCAGCTCGCCTTTGTAGCGTGCAAAAAGAATGGAAAATGAAGTCAACATTACATCTGACGGTATTTCTTTTGCCACTTTGCCAAACACCTGACTGTCCGTGATTACAAGCTTTGGCTTTTTTCCAAGATTCTGGAGCGTATCACAAAGCTCATCGTCTCTTACCACAACCGCTGTTGCACCTGCTTCCAGCACGCCGCGAATTGTCTGCTGTTGCGGCAGGATCAGCCTGCCTTTCGGAGCCGCCTTATCAATCGGCACAACCAGGACTGCAAAATCTCCCATCTCAAGTAGATCCTCTACCAAAGGATATTCTGGTTTTTTCTGTTCTATTCCGGAAGCAATCTTTTCTTTCAGTTCACGGATCTGAAGATTTTTGCAGCACTGACCCACAATACCGGAATCTTCTGTCCTCTCACAGATGCAGAATTTTCTGCTCTCTCTTTGAACTGCTGCCCTTTTTGACACTCTTCCAGCAGATCCGCCTTATTCATGACAAGGATACAGGTATCTGCTTTTTTTCGATCTGCTTCAGTAATTTCTGCTCTTCTTCTGTAATCCCCTCAACTGCACTGCACACAAGGAGTACAATATCTGTCTTATTTAACACCTGATAACTTTTCTTTACGCGAAGCTTCCAAGCTCACCTTCATCATCGATTCCCGGCGTGTCGATCAGTACCACCGGACCTAACGGCAGAAGCTCCATCGCTTTATAAACCGGATCTGTCGTTGTCCCGGAAACATCGGATACGATTGCCAGATTCTGTCCGGTCAGTGCATTGATCAGGCTTGATTTTCCGGCATTTCGTTTGCCGAAAATCCCGATATGGATACGTTCTGACGCCGGCGTTGCATTCAGACTCATAGGTTTCTTCCTCCCGACACTCTTGCATTAAAAACGAAAATCTCTCTGACCGTCTTCAATCTCTTTTAAGTGGTACTCCAGTATCTCTCTTGTCTTTTCTCTTGGTACATTCGGAATCTCTTTCTCGATCAGTTTCAGACCGATTTTTCTGGTATCTTCTGATGCATAATCCATCAGATATTCTTTTAATGTCATCAATGCATTCGGATGACAGCAGTTCTGGATCTGACCGCTCTTGCACAGGCTCATAAAACGGTCTCCCGTTCTTCCTTCGCGATAACATGCGGTACAGAAACTCGGAATATACCAAGGTGCATCAGCCAGTTTACAACCTCATCCAGGGATCGATTATCACTGACATCAAACTGTGCAGAATTATCATCTTCCGCTTCCGGTTCTACATAACCGCCAACGCTCGTTCTGGAACCGCCGCTGATCTGTGATACACCAAGATGCAGCACCCGTTCACGACAGGCCTGACTTTCTCTCGTAGAGACGATCATGCCGGTGTACGGAACAGAAATACGGATACATGCCACAATCTTTGCAAACGTATCATCGTCAATGCCATTATCAAAGGTCTCCGGATCAATGTCATCGGCTCTGCGGATACGCGGCACGCTGATCGTATGCGGTCCCACACCATGTACCGCCTCAAGGTGTTCTGCGTGCATCAGAAGTCCTGCAAATTCATAACGGTACAATTCCAGCCCAAACAGTACACCGATGCTACATCGTCAATCCCCCCCCTCCATGGCACGGTCCATCGCCTCAGTATGGTAAGCGTAATTGTGCTTCGGTCCGGTCGGATGCAGTTTTTCATAACTTTCTTTATGATAGGTCTCCTGAAAAAGAATATAAGTTCCGATTCCTGCCTCTTTCAGTTTCCGGTAATTTTCCACCGTTGTCGCAGCAATGTTTACATTCACTCGGCGGATCGCTCCGTTTTTATGTTTGATGCTGTAAATCGTCTTGATACTTTCTAGCACATATTCGATCGGATTGTTGACCGGATCCTCCCCGGTCTCCAGTGCCAGACGCTTATGCCCCATATCCTGGAGTGCGATCACTTCTTTTCGGATCTCTTCCTGTGTCAGCTTTTTGCGGCTGATATGCTTATTCTTTGCATGATATGGACAGTATACGCATCCATTCACACAATAATTTGATAAATACAGCGGTGCGAACATAACAATTCGATTGCCGTAAAAATCCTTCTTGATCTGCTCTGCAAGAGCGTAGATCTCCTGATTTTTCTCCTCGATATCACAATCCAGAAGCACCATCGCCTCCCTGTGTTCCAGTCCCTTTCTCTTTTTTGCTTTCTCAAGGATCTGAGCGATCAGAGCTTCATTATGCTTATTTTCTTCCGCATAGCGAAGCGTCTCAAGAATCTCCTCGTGATTGATAAATTCTTCCGCTTTTTTTGATTCTCTGTCATACTGACACATTTTCATCTCCTGCCTTTCTTCTACATAGTCTGACACATTCCCCCAGGCTTTTTATCATTTAGCAGAACCTGTCGATATAAAAATGGATGCATCCATTTTTTCTCCATTTGTTCCCTGATTTATTTTATTATACCGACTCTGGATATGAATTGCAATCGTTGACTTTTTCTCATTTATAAGGTATGGTTTTGTTATTCTATGATGCCAGAATTTTGAAAGTGCGAAGTACAGAACAATCCACCCCAGTATTCGCATATCGTGGGATTATCATCCCACTTTTATGCTCATATCGGGGCGGGTCCCAAGGTCTTTCATCCACCTATGAGCAAGCTCATGTGGATTTAGACCTTTTGCCCCTGGCATCATATCATATTATTTCAGTCGAATATTGAAGGAGTATAGCTATGAAATACCAGAAATTATTAAGTCTCACCCGTCAGGCAGTCGATACTTACCAGATGATCGACGAAGGCGACCACATCGCAGTCGGCATTTCCGGAGGAAAAGACAGCCTGACGCTTCTGTGTGCACTCTATGGCCTGAAACGCTTTTATCCGAAATCGTTTGATCTGACTGCCATCACCGTGAACCTTGGTTTCCAGAATCTTGATTTGGAGCCAATCAAAAGAATGTGCCGGACGTTTGAAATTCCCTATAAAATCGTGGATACACAGATTGCCCGGATCATTTTTGAAGAACGCCGTGAAAACAACCCATGTTCTTTGTGTGCTAAAATGAGAAAAGGCGCTCTCAATGCTGCCATCAAAGAACTTGGCTGCAATAAGATCGCCTACGCACATCATAAGGATGATGTGATCGAGACTATGCTTCTGTCTCTTCTTTATGAAGGACGCTTTTACTCGTTCCCACCGAAAACATATTTAGATCAGATGGATCTGACTGTGATCCGTCCGCTGTTTTTTGTCGATGAAGCGGATGTGATCGGATTCTGGCATAAATATCAGCTCCCGGTTGCCAAAAGTCCCTGTCCGGCTGACGGACATACACGCCGCGAGTACAGCAAACAGCTTCTGCGTCAGTTGAACCTGGAAAATCCTGGTGTCAAAAACCGGATGTTTACTGCCATTCTCAATGCAGAACTTTCTGACTGGCCGGATCGTATAATCCTGACCGCCACTGATGGAAAGCGGAAGATATTTTCGCTGCTTTCTGCGTTTGTTGTATTTGGCAAAACCGGCCACTTTGTTGTAGACCCAGAAAGAATACAACAGCAGATCGTTCGCCTTGCCGATTTTTTCTTTGGTCGTACCATGATAATACGTGCCGCCTGCCTTGATCGGTGCTCTGCGTTTCACTTGCTCGATCAGATCGGATTCTGTATGGATCGGTTCACGAAATTCTGTATATGCCGTTCCAATGCAGTCCGCTTTGTGGGAATCACTGCCGCCAAACTCTGCCAGAAAGTACTTTCTGGCGCTTTCTTTGCTTCCTGATTCCGTTCTTCCACTTCACAGGAATTGTATGCCTCAAGGAAATCAAACTCCTGCATGATCTTCGGGTTCCGCTGATATTTCTTAGAACTTCCAAAACTTAAATATTTCTCTCCAAACGGATGTGCCGGTCCGAGAATTCCTCCGTAAGCATGTACGACCCTGGTCAGCAATTCTACCGGCATCCCTCGCATTTCCAAAATACGCGGCTTTACACCTTCCGGCAGAATTACCAGAAAATGTCCTGCATTGTTTGTATCATACTCAATTCCCTTCAGCACTACGAAGTCCGTATACTTTTTTCCTTTGATGTGATCTCTCCAGTATCTGTAACCATTATAAGAATTATGGTCAGATACCAACATTCCCTGATAACCTTTTTCCTTCAAAATGCGAATATATTCTTCAATTTCGACTTTTCCATCCAAAGATCCCTCTTTTGTATGGCAATGCATATCAAATTTCACAAGAAACTCCTTCCTGAAACGCTCTTTGTACTGAAAAACCACATTCACAGAACGCTGGTTTTTCAGCTTCTTGCCTGTCTGCGACGTGCATGACGTTCCTTCTGTTCATCTGCTTCGCTTTTTCTGTGACTTTTTTTCTCTCTCTTATCTTTTCCCTTTTCTTCTCTGACATCCGATGTCTCTGAAATATTTTCTGCCGGTTTTTCAAACAGAAAAACACTGTAGCCTGCTGCCAGTGCCGCAAGTGATGAAACCGGATATACCCACCAGTTTTCCCGGTGCAGCAGCGTCTTTATAACAAAAAACATCAGTACTGCACAGACCAGAAACAGCCCCGCCCGGTAAAACCGAAAAGCCAGTATACCCAGGATCACCGCACAGACTGCACCGATTCCGAGACACAGTCTCACATTTGCGAACAGTACACGGCTCAGCTGATATCCGACAACCATTCCCGTACATGCTGCTATTACACAGAACAGCAGCTTTCGAAATCCCTGAAATATGTTCATTGTATGTTTTATTCCTCCGTTCTTCTGACACTTCCCTTTTCTCTTGATTGAATAAGCTTCCCATTTCTATATCACAGCAGAAAATCCATCCAACCAAAATTTTTGTTTTCTACTATTCTTCTCCTGCTAAGAGTATAGCACAGCTGCCTGCTTTTTGCTACCTCAATCCCTCAAAAAGCATCTGGACTCTTTTCCCTTCTTTTTCAAGCAAAAAACATCCGTTCTTTCTTCAGATTTTCTCTGATTCTTAAGAACGGATGCCTTTCGCTTTTATTTCTTATACCACTTTTTATTTTATTCTTCTGCTGTCTCTTCTGTCTCTGTCTCCGGTACAACATTATGTACGGCTGTTACCGTTGCCACAACTGCTTCCGGATCGGTTGACAGATCAATCTCTTTATCTTTTGCAATCTCCAGATCCTTTACACGGATCGTATCGCCGACTTTCATATTTCCAACATCTACTTTTACTTTATCAACCAGTGCTGCCGGCAATGCTTTGTATGCGATCTCACTTAAACCTTCCTGTACAACACCGCTTGCAACTTCTCTGCATTTACCAGAATGACTTCTGCAACGGAATGAACTTTTTCATTGCTTACCAGAGCCTGGAAATCAATCTCATCCACTCTTCTTGCCATTGCATTGTACTGAATGTCTTTGATCAGGGCATCATACTGTTTGCCGTCTACTTCCAGCATAACCTGACTGCCTTTGTTATCTACTTTGAGCAACTGCTCTACATCTTTCTTACTCAGCTTCAGCATGATAGAATTTTCTATCTCTCTGCCAAATAAGTTACCAGTAACAAATCCTTCTCTTCTTAGTTTTCTTTGCTTTTTCCTATCTGTGCTTCTTTTTTTCAGCTTTAAAGTTATTCATTATT
>ENA-OQAZ01001197-OQAZ01001197.1-human-gut-metagenome-genome-assembly--contig:-NODE-1197-length-12891-cov-1.688499_pt1 | contig 12891 bp, 19 predicted proteins | sample MGYA00242737_ERZ504531 | MGnify/ENA primary metagenome ERZ504531 (study PRJEB26092, sample SAMD00036244) | human gut metagenome | host: Homo sapiens | study: EMG produced TPA metagenomics assembly of...
CTTCAGGGGAGAAGAATGGTTTTCTCAAAGGTTTTGTCACGGTTCAAACGGCGGTTGTTAATGGTGATCTTGGTGGTTGCACCGCTGTCAAGGCTGTTGAGTAGCTCCGAATACTCAAGGAACATAGCTTCCTTATCCTCACGACTGGCGACAGCATAGTTGATGTCGCTGAACTTATAGGTCTTGGAGAACTTATCTCTACCCACCTGAAAAATACCGTCATCGTAAATCGCCTTGATGGGGATCACATCCTGGACGCCCCTCGGCACAACAAATCGTTCTTTATCCTGTTTGAGCAGGTTGCGAAGCGTTTTAATCATTGGCTTTCAATACCTCCTTTTGCTTGTGTTCCATTTCAGCTTCATCATTCGTAGTAGGTGTTGGTGGAACGGAAGGTCAGTTTCTTTGGCATCAGAAACTCGGATTTGAACCAAGCCCATACGAACTTTTCCGCCGTCATTCCGTTGTATTTGATAAAGCCGAGAGCCGCAAAGGGTGCGGCTCCCAAAATGCACATCCACGATACGGTTTCCGTGCCGACATATGGCTTGAGCAGGAAATAGAGTCCCACTGCCACCACGCAGGCGCAGGCAGAAAAAATGAACTGTCGCATAGACAGTCCAAAGAACATTGCCTCCGTATAGTTGCGGATTTCTCGGTTGATCTTAACTTCCATTGAAGCTCCTTTCTCTGCGATAGCTTTCCTTTGCCTGACGGATTTCCTCGCACAGACGCATTCATCCGCAAGGCAGTTCACCTTGCCTTTGCGTCTGCCACCATAGTACAGACAATATCGACAATCGCAGTCCTCAAGGGTAAACCCCTTGAAGCGGTTATAGATTTTGGTGTTGTTTTTCATAGTGCGCTCCTTACAGTCCCATCATCTCTCGGATAATGCGGTCGCTCATCTTGACCGAGCCAACGAGAACGAGCATATTAAAGAGCAGTTCGCCTATATAACTCCACACCTGCGTGACCGCCGCCGCATCGGGATTGACCACGGGTGGTGAGGAGCAAAAGCGAGAAGATAATGCAGGACAGCACGATTACTGCCCCCTCCAAGCAAACGGCGCAGTAGCTTTTGATGAAGGACTTGCCCACATTCTGACTCGGTTCACCAGCGAAGGTGGAAAGCGGAATGGGCGCAAGTGCCGTATACATATAGAGCTTAAAAAAATCTCCCGTACACGGTCATTATCAGGATGAAAGACATTACTGTGATGAACAGCCCTCCGATGAGCGTGACAGCCCATAGCGGTATGCTTTCAAAGAATCCGCATTCCTCAACGCTGGTAATCAATTCAGGCGGCAAGACTGTTTGCTGTGGTGTTGAGAAACCCGCCGAACCCATTATCGTCGAGATCGTGCCTTGGACGATATTAAACAGGGCAAGCATAAGCTCCATACCGTAGGTGATGGCACCCTTGGCGATGGCAAAGCGAACGAACAGCTTCAGAGCGTGTTCCGGTTTCTTGACTTCTGTGAACGAGCCGCAGGTTTTGACCATACCGGCGACGAAGAACAGCACAAGGAGTGCAAGTCCGATAGACTGCACTGCGCCGTTGATGTTGACGATCACGCCCCATATCCCACCGCCTTTGAAGTCCTGCGGCGTTGTCGTGATAAGCTGCCAGATTTCCGCCAGCTTTTCGTTCCAAGTTTCCAGTGCGTTTTCAAGGTTTTGTACGACCCAGTTGTCGCTCACGAAAAGCACCTCCTTTCAAAGAATAAGGGTGCTCCCGATTTTTCGGGAACACCCCTCGGTGTGAAATTTCCTTAGCCGAACAATGAGGTCGAGGATTTCCTTTGCAAAGGTGATTGATGACGCCGCCCGCAAGGGTCAGGAAACCGTTCGCTCGCTGAGAAGGATCGTGGGACTTCAGGGACAGACCGACCTGCACAACGCCAAAGCCCAGCAGGATAAGTCCAATCGCACGGATCAGACCGAAAATAAAGGTGGACAGGTTATTGATAACGGTAATAGGGTCGCTGGCAGCAAAAGCCGTGACCGAAGTACCGAGGATGAGTGCCGCACCCATAATGGCGGTGCAGTAAATGCGGAAGCCTTCTTGACATTGCCGGTCATAGGCAGCTTTTCGGTATGCTTCTCGGTGTTCTTCTTAAAAATGTTCATATTAGTTACCTCCGTAATTTTGTTGTTGTATTGTTGTTGGTTTCCGAGTTGAAATCCTCATCGGACAGCAGCTCATAGGTGGTTTCCGATACCTCTGTATCCGGCAGAGTATCGGGGTCGAGGTACTGCACCTCAATGGTCGCAACATTACTTGTGACCTCGCCGTGCTGATAGACGCCGCCTTTTCCGTCGGCAGTCAGGTCAACGGCGGGGTGCTTGAGAATGTCGTATTTTAAGTCCATCACGGGGAGTTCCCCTCGGATGAACAGAATGGCGTAGCGTTATCAAGCATACGAACCTCATCGGGAGTCAGAAGCTCTCGACCGCTGATCTGATAGTTGGTGGAATAGTTTCCGCTTCGCCCGGAACTCTTTCCGTAAGTGTTCGTGTCGATGGTTTCCTTGCCCAGCAATTCGCTTACATACTTATGGGTGGACTGCTCGTTGCCACCCAAGTAGAGGAACTCATCGCAGTTGCCGACGATGGATTCCCACTGCTTTTCAAACAGTGCCTTGAGTTGTGCCAAGTTCTGAAGAATGATGGACACAAACACGCCACGGGAACGCATAACGGAAAGAATCTTATCGAAGTCGTCCGGCAGGCTGACATTGGCGAACTCGTCCATCAGGAAGTGAACGGGAATTGGCAATGCGCCGCCGTGAATATGGTCAGCGGAAAAGAATAGCTGCTGAAATAGCTGGGTATAAAGGATGCTGACCAAGAAATTGAAGCTTGAATCATTGTCCGGGATAATTGCGAACAATGCCACTTTCTTTTCGCCCATAGAAGCAAGGTCAAGCTCATCGGTACAGGTCAGTGCCGCCAAGCTCTCCAAGTTGAACTTTTCAAGCCTTGCGGCAAGGGTGATTTGAATGGATTTCAGAGTCTTTGCCGAACCGGTGTGGTAAGACCGATAGTATTTCAGAGCGATGTGGTCGGGTCTGTCCAACTCCAAATCGGCAAACAGGCAGTCCAGCGGCGAGGGTCGTGGATCTTCCTCATTGTCGATGGCAGCCGATTGCAGCATCTCCATTACCATTGCAAAGTTCTGCTCATCCTCCGGCGCTTCGTAGTGAAGATAATAGACGAGAGCAGACAGCAGCATTGAAGCTGAGGTATCCCAAAAAGGGTCGTTACTTTGTGACCCCTTTGGCGTTGTGCTCTTGAACAGGTTTGTCACAAGCCGTTGCACATCGTTGTCCGAGTGGAGATAGACAAACGGATTGTAGCAGTGGCTCTTTTCCATTGAAATCAGGTCGAGAACTCTGATCTCGTAGCCCTTTTTCACCAGCAGATTTCCCACATCCCGGACGATTTCGCTTCGGGTCAAGAATCACGAAGCTGGTGTTTGCCTGCATCAGATTCGGTTTGCAGTAAAAGCGTGTCTTACCGGCACCGGAACCGCCGCAGACAAGGGTGTTCAGATTGCGGCGGTGTTTCTTGCCGTTGAGTCCGATACGGACTGCCTGTGTCATCAGCTTGTTTTCGGACGGTGGGTTCTGCCGGTATTTCTTGTCCACGGCTTTGGCATTGCCCCATTTTGCGCTACCGTGTTCCTCCCGGCGTCGGTAGTTCCTGCGTGTAGAGAAGTAGATACCGATGCCCATTCCATAGCAGAGAAGCAAAACGAGGACAGTTTTTACACTGTCCTCGCAAAGCACTATATGAAACGGGTCGCTCATCACATTCATCAAGCTCGGCAGTATCTCCGGCAAGCCACCCTTAACGGATGGTGCAATGAGAAGTCCGAGCCACACAATCGGCAGGATGCCGAGTACGGCGAGAATGATGGAGGTCTGTCTGTCGTTATCTCGATTCACGACAGGAGCAGTCCTTTCTTTCCACTACCTTGAACTTTTTCTTTGGGGCATACCCGACCTTGATGATAAGATCGTCCACGGCATCGGTGGATTTACCCTCATTCATCAGTTCGGTTTTGGTATCGTTCAAAGCTCGAATCACTACGCCGTGTTCATAATCGTCCAAGGCGATGTGATAGCGTTCCTCTTTCATCGCTCACACCTCATCTTTCCTGATCTTTGCTTCGGTCTGCTCGGCGACGGTAGATTTCCTCCGACACACGAGAGCCGATCTCGCTCATCGCAGAACGGGTCTTGGAAGCTCCGCACGAATCTCCTTTGAGGACTTGCCCGCCAGCTCTCCGGGATACGGTCAATGGCGAAGTTCTTCACATCCACGCCGAACTTACGGCAGAGCATATAACCGACGCAGACAGCAGAGAAGCCCATATCCCTGCGGCTGTATGCTTCGCAGTTCATAGCAAGCTGGGCGTGACCCAGCTCCTGCGCCACGCACTGACAAAGTGCCACGCTGTCCCCGATGTCCCGCTTGATATAGAGGGTCTGATCCTCGTTCTTATAGAACGCCCCCATATTGGGAGAAGGAAGTTCCTCCACGGTCGTCACATCAATGGGAGCCGTGTCAAGCATAATGGCAACGAGCTTTCGGGGGTCACGGTCAAGGGTCGGTGCGGCAGGCTTCTTTCCACTGGTCTGCGCCACATCGAACACCTTCTTCACATTGTAGGCAATACCGGTAGAGCGTCGTTCTTGGCGTATTCCACAGGTTCAAGAATGGACAGGCTCTTGGCGCCCTTATTGACTTCACGCCGTCCTCCTGCCAGTCACGGAAATCTTTAAAGCTGGGTCGCCTGCGGCTGCTGCTTATAAATGAGCAGAGCGTTGGCGACAGAGTAGCGATCCATTCGTGCCTGCGTATCGAGATATGCCCTGAACTTGTCGGGGTCGCTGACGATCTCAGCAGCGGTATCGTCGATCATCTGATACACGGCATCCTTCTCCGCCTTTTTCTTGGCGGCGTATTCCTCCGGGGAGAGCTGCGGACGAGCCGCAGTCCCGGACTTCTTGGGAGTGAAATTGTTAGTCATAGCTGATTACCTCTCTTTCGATTTCTTATGCTTTTTCGGCTGGGTGTGAACCGTCTGACGGTTCGGTTCGGGAGTCTTGCTTTTCTCCTTGGAAAGCGCAGGCTCGGCACGGTCTGCTTCTTTGTCAGCTTTTGCAGCAACCTTGTAGCGCTCCAGTTTTTCTCTCACGGAAGGCTTCTTATCTACCTGCTTTGCTGTACCCCGGTCAGTAACCGTACCGCTGATCTCGGAGCTTCGCTCGGACGGAGGGCTTTTTTCCGTCTTTGCGACCGTAGGGTTTTCGTGTGACTGACCTTCTTTCTGCAAAGGCTTTCCCATTGCTTCCTCCACGATGATCTCGCCCTTGGTTTTGGTCGGCACTTCCCGTGCCACCGCTTCACGGTCAGCCTTGTCCTGCTCCGCCTGCGTGATAACACCTGCCTTATCGACCTTGCCGATCTCGAAGCGTTCCACAATGCGCTGGATTTTGGAAGCGTCCTCTGCACGGGCGATAATATCCACGGGTACATCATCTCCCTTGGCGCTCTTATCTCTCAGGACACAGTAGAGAACGCCATAGCGCTTTGCCTGTTTGGTGAACTGTGCCAAGTCCTTGTTCGGGATAGAAAAGACCTTTAGTTCCTTGCCGGACTTGATCATATTGGTGAGCCGTGCCTTGCCTTTGGTCTGCTGTTCCTGCTTCAACACGGACACGAGAAGCAGGGCGACATTCTTTGCCGCCGAGCCTGTAAGTTTTGCGGCAACTTCAAAGCCTTCAAGCGAGAGCCTGACGACCTGCTCAGCCGCATCACCGCCGTTGTTCATAGTTGCGGTTCTCCTTTCGTTTTGATTTTTCTTCCTCTGCTCGGACTGCATCCACCTTTTCCTCGATAACCTTGGAACGGACAGCGATGTCCTGACAGAGTTTGACCTCCTTGCGGAGTTCCTTTAACTTCTCGCCGAGAAGTGAGATACTTGCCTTTGCCTGCGACAGCTCTGCATCTGTGATGTTCACTTTTCGTATTTCATTTCGGAGGTGCGTTCTGTCGGCAGTTATGGTCTTGATTTGCTTCTCGACCGAGTGCTGATATGAAAAAAGCTGCTCGTCTGTACCGATGTGGTGCTTGCCGAGCAGCGTGACTTGTTTGGTGAGTTCATCTATCTTCATCAGATCTTCTTTGAAAAGGTAGTGGACTCGTGCGTGATTCTGTTGTCCTGCCTTGTACTTCGGCAGATAGCCGAGCCGGTAGCAGTAGTAAAGGTACAGCCCATACAGACCGCCGACTTTTCCAATTCTGTCGCTCCGTGTTCTGAGCCGGTATTGCTTCGGTCGGTAGGTTTTCGGCTGGAACGGCTCAAAGTCGATGTTATCACGGTTTTCAATGAGCGCTGTGTAATGCGCTCTTTGGTGTATTCCTCACCGAGCCGGTGTAATCGGATGGGGCGTTCATCGCCCTTGCCCTTGATCGTCCAATACTTCCGCTTGGGATTGGAACCGAGGGTGTATCCCATCTCAGACAGATGATATTCAAGTTGCCGAGGTTGTGGCTCATTGCAATGGCTTCATCCAAGGCGGCACGGGCGAGGTTGTAGCGTGTAGGCATCCCGGCTTTGTCCTTTTGCGTCAGGATGCGGGGCGATTGATAGCTTCCGGGTTCTGTACCACGGACAGACCGTGTTCCAAGCAGACCTCATCGGCAATATGGCGGAAGTACCACCACGCTTTCTCTTTGTTCTGCAATCGCTTGCCGTCCCTGAACGAAACGGAGTTCACAACGAAGTGGCAGTGAAGATGCTCCGTATTCAGATGCGTTGTCACAAGGACTTGAAACCGGTCGCCCCACATTCTTTCTGCGAATGCCATACCGACCTGCTGTGCAAGCTCCGGTGTGATGTCGGTTTCCTCAAAGCTGAGATAACCGTGATATGCTTGGATGCCATCCGGCTTGTCGAATTGCTCTTTCACCGTGATGAACTGCTCACGGGCAGTTTGCGGATTACAGTGGATGCCCTCACAGAACAACTCCCGTTCTGTTTTCTCTCCGTCTTTTGCATAAGCGACTACATCACGGAGTGCCTGATAATCGGCGTCGCTGTACTTCGACTTTGACTTTGTGGTTTTCTCAGGATTGGAAGCGTAGTCGAGAACGGTCGCAAGGCGAACCGTGACCGACCACAGCTACTTACTGCCATTTCAGGTTGCTCTCACCGGGGCGAAGAAACCGACGCTCCATATCTGCCTGAAACTTGTGCAGGCGATCCAACTCACTGTTCAGCTTCTGCGTGTCGATAAAGCCGAGTGCATTTGCCTTAACGGAGATCTGATGGATGTTATTGCCGATGGCGGAGAACTCCCGCATCGCATCATAGAAACGGTCATCAGGCTTCTCCTTCGGCTCATATCCACGGAGCAACAGACGGACGAGCGCCGCTTCAGACAGGCAGGTTTTCTTTGCTTTCTTCTGCAAGTCCTGCGCTTCGTCACGGGAAAACCAAAACTGCTTCTTGATCGTTCTTTTCATAAATGGATTTCATCCTTTCTCTTGAAATGTGTGGTGCTTCTTGCACGGGGTATTAGGGGGTTCCTACGAGCGATTTACTGTTTTTGTCCGGTAGGAGTAAAAACAGTCTGCTCGTTAAGATAATACAGAGCGTTCGGGGAACCCCGTTCTCATTGAGATCAGCGTTCTTTGTCCGCCCTGACGGGCTTGAAAGGTACTGCCACGATCTCGTTGTTGACTCTCATAAAGCGTTCGGGGTATTTGAATTTCTCACGGTATTTCTCCGCAAGGTCAGGCGGGAGGGACTGGAACTTCTCTGCATCGAAAGGTGCGTAAGTAATGAAAAACTTCCCGCAGATAATGTCCAGCATCTCACGGGAAGGCTCCATCATATAGCACTTTTCAATTTTCCAAGCGTTCTCGCCAAACATATAACCGTCCAGTCTGACGCACGGGTCAGTTCCGTCAAGGCAAGACCCGAAGATGGAATAGCCACCCATACTGGACTGAAACGCCTTGTTGTTGGAGCTGACGCCATAGGTTCTTGACCTCTCATCGTATGGCTTGTCGAAGCTGTCCTGCGTGAAAACGATATAGCCGGAGAGGTGTTCTTTGCCCTCATTTTCTGCTTCACAAAAGCGGCTCCGCATCTCGCAAAGGTCATTTCAACGGCTTGTGGCTCTCCATAAACCGCCCGGTTCGGGGTCAGACCGTTAACCTTGCCCTCCTCATTGCAGATGATGCGACCTCATCCTCAAAGGGCATATATTCCTCGATGTCGCCACCGACAACCGCCTGCATTGCCTCCAAGGTGTCGTCGATCTCAATCATCTTGGGGTACTTGTTCGGCTCCACAAGCAGGACGGAAATCTTTCCACTACCTGCTTCTACCGGCTCCTTGCAGAGAGATTTGTCGAAAGGAATCGACTTGAACCCGATACTGTCCACGAAGTAGAAGCCGGGATTCAGGGTGTCGCTCTCCCTGATTTCGATACATCCGACACGGAAAGAGAGCGTCCTTTGTAGTCAGCGGATGATCGATATTAAATTTCTCATAGATGGTTTCAAGGGAATCGCAATCGAGCTTTCCATCATAAACTCGGTCGTAGAGAACGGGATTGACCTCCTTGGAGTGCTGAAATCGTTCAAGGGTATCCAGTCCCAAGAAGCAGATACGGTTGTCGTCCCGATCCGTATTGATCTGATAAATGCTGAACTCAGTCATCGTTCATTCGTCCTTTCTTTGGTTTTGTTGCGGCGGATACCAAGCTGAAAACAAAGAAAGTCATTGTAGTCCTTACCGCAGGGCGGTGGCTGTCAATGACTTCATACTTGCTCGGCAATATGGTTTTCAGCGCAAGGCTGGCTTTTCTCCCGGCATTATCGTTGTCGAAGTGCAGGAAGATTTTCTTACTCTGCGGCTTCTCATTGAGGTACTTCACAAGAGCCACAGGGGTAGTGCTGTCCTCGATTTTCTCCTTGGGCAGATACACACCGGCGAGGGAAACAAGGTTGTCTTTCCGCCAATCTCTGCCCGCCATCTTTTCAAGCGACGCATAGGATAGCAGGTCAATGGCACACTCAAAGAGATGCACCGTGCCGCTGTCGCTGTCTGCGATCCGAAAAGAATAGTGCTTGTCGCTACCGGAGCAGTCACCTAAAACTCGGCGATCATTGGTCGCCCGGTAGGACGCATAGCGAGGGATATTCTTCTCATCAAAGCCAACGCACACAAGGTTGTGGTATGGCAGGCTCTCGAAGATCAGCCCCTTGTCAATGCAGTATTGGATGATGGCATAGTCGATGCCCCTGCCGAAAAGATACTCTGTAATTCTTTCTGTGGAAGCACTTTTATCCGGCAGAAACAAGATCTTCGGCTCCGTTTTCTGCTTGGGTTTGACCGTCACCGACGGCATCACCGCCGCCTTTCCCATCAGTGTTTCGACCGCTTCTACAAAAGAACAGCCCTTGACTTTCACAAGATAGTCAAGGGCATTGTAGCCGCCGATGCGCTGTGACCACCACATCCACTTGCCGTTAGAAATCTTCAGGCTGTCGTGAGTGCGGGTGGTATAATTGTTGCCGGAAATGCGGACAAGCTCCTGCGGCTCACAGCTTTGCAGATAGGTCAGCAGGTCGATTTGCCGTGCCTGTTCCACCACCTCCGGTGAGATATACGGCATAGAATCACCTGCTTTCCCGTTGCTGTTTCTTCTCCTGTCGTTGCAAGCTCTTATCCGCTTCCGTTTCGATGGAGTCCCGGATTGTATCCATATGCTCGGTTTCTCTGTCCCGGAACTCCTTATACACATCACTCAGAGGACAAGGGGAACGAAGCAAAGCCTTGCCTTTTCCGGCTCAAGCTCCAGCTCCTCCATACACATTACGATGTCCTCCCGCATCGTGTACTCGTAGGTATGGTTGAGGATTTCGGACGGCTCCTGACTCGCAAGCCAGTCCCGGTATTTGTCTTGCTCGGCTTTCATTTTCTCATAAAGTCGAGCGTTGTAATCTATTTCGTTCATAACGAACACCTCCTTCAAAATAGAAATAGCCGCCTGATTTCTTTTGAAAACCAAGCGGCTCTGTATCTGAATTAGCGCTCCAATTCTTTCGGATTGCGGTCAGGAAGTTCTTCGCCCTCATCGGGGGCATCGTCCGCAAGCTCATTGTCACGCTTATCCACATTCAATAGACCGTTCAGAACATTCAGCCTGTCGGTCTTTTCTTTCAGCTCCTGCTCCTTGGAGAATGGCTTTTTCACTTCCTCCTTGGCAACCTCAAACTGCTTTTCCAAGCCCTCCAGCTCGGCTTTCACGGCTTCGAGGTTATCGCTGATCTTCTTCGATTGCATTATCGATGCGGGTGATTGTTGCCGGCAGGATCAGTACCCAAAGAGATGGTACGGGAAGCGGCACCTCGGATTTTGACCTTGTAGGTTCGTTCCATCGTATCAAACGACAGCTCCAATCCAAAGCCACGATATGTGCCGAGGGTTATTGGGTCAGGTGAGTTCATCTGCTGGCAGGCATCAATGATTTTCTGTCCGCCTTCCGCCTTTTCCGAGCAAAAAGCGCCCTTTACCTCAATGCCGACAAAGCGGTCATCTGTGGGTTTCGGGTGCTCCTGTGCGGTGGCAAGGTCGCTTTCCAGTGCCGAAATCAGCTCCGTTTTCACAGCGATCTGCTGAGGGAAATATTTGATGATCTTGTCCTCCAAGGCGTAAATCTCGGAGAGGTAGCTGGACTTCAATAGACGCAGCTTCTGAACCTGAATATCCAAATCCATCTTCTCCTTGATATAGGGATTTCCGGTCGCCAGCATCTTAATTTCGGCGTAGGACAGTGCCGTTTCGTCAATGTCGTCGGCGCTACGGACAGGTGATTTGCTGGTCATAATCTGCGACGCAAATTTTTGCTTGCCCTCAACGAGCTGATACAAATATGCGTCAAAGGTTTCCTCTGTTACATACCGATACAGCCCGACAACAGGGTTCTCATTGCCCTGACGGACGGTTCTGCCGGCTCGCTGTTCAAGGTCACTGGGTCGCCACGGACAATCAAGGTCGTGAGAGGCAATGAGCTTATTTTGCACATTGGTTCCGGCACCATCTTGCAGTGGAGCCAATCAACACTCGCACCTCACCACGCCGAACCTTTTTGAAAAGCTCCTGCTTTTTTGCTTCGGTATCGGCTTCGTGGATAAACTTGATCTCATCAGCAGGAATGCCACGGGCGATCAGTTTCTTTCGGATGTCGTCGTAGACATTGAACGAGCCGTCACTTTTCGGAGTGGAAAGGTCACAAAACAGAAGCTGGGCAGACTTTTGATCCGCCGTTTCGCTCCATATCCGGTAGACCTCACCAACACAGGCGTTGACCTTGCTGCCGTCCTCATCGGGGAGCAGCGGGTCGATCATACGCTGGTCGAGAGCCAGCTTTCTGCCGTCATTTGTTACCTTCAGCATATTATCAACGCTGGCAGAAACACCGCCGCCACGAATACGCTCGGCTCGTTCTCCAAGGGATTCTACCATCCGCTTTTGGATTTCGGACGGCTTCACGGCAATGTTATGGTACTGCACCTCCGGCACGGGGAGATGGAGCATATCGGCGGTTTTGATGTCTGCAACCAGCTTGAACATCGCCATCAGCTCCGGCAGATTGTTAAATCTTGCGAAGCGGGTCTTGGCTCTGTATCCCGTTCCTTCGGGTGTCAGCTCGATTGCTGTCACGGTTTCTCCGTACATTGCCGCCCAAGAGTCGAAGTGTTGCAAGTCGTACTTTTGGAGTGTGGCATACTGGAGATAGCGCTGGATGGTATAGAGTTCCACCATCGAATTGGAGATGGGTGTGCCGGTGGCAAAGACTGTTCCACGCCCTCCGGTCAGCTCATCAAGATAGCGGCACTTCATAAAAAGGTCGCTGGATTTCATTGCCTCGGTCTGTGCGATACCGCCTACATTTCTCATTTTGGTATAGAGATAGAGATTTTTGTAGTTAGTGACTCTCGTCGATAAAAAGCCTGTCAATGCCAAGCTCCTCGAAAGTCACGGTGTCGTCCTTGCGGCTCTGATCGTTCAGCTTATCCAGTTTTAATTTCAGGGAGCGCTTTGTCTTTTCAAGCTGTTTGACCGAAAACCTATCGCCACGGTTGCGCTTCAAGTCGGCAATACCCTCGGTGATCTCGTCCATCTGCTGCATCAAAATCATCTGCTGACGCTCGATGCTCATCGGGATCTTCTCGAACTGGGAATGACCGATGATGATGGCATCATAGTCACCGGTGGCGATTCGACCGCAAAAGCGCCTGCGGTTCTTTGCTTCAAAGTCTTTCTTCGTGGCAACCAAGATATTAGCGGAGGGGTAGAGTTGCAAGAACTCTGCCGCCCACTGCTCCGTCAGATGGTTGGGGACGACAAATAGGGATTTCGTACAAAGTCCGAGTCTTTTTGCTCCATAGCAGCAGCGACCATCTCGAAAGTCTTGCCCGCACCCACCGTGTGTGCCAGCAGCGTATTGCCGCCGTATAGGATGTGCGCCACGGCGTTTCTTTGGTGCTCCCGAAGCTCAATTTTCGGGGGTTCATTCCTGAAAAAATGATGTGGCTGCCGTCGTACTCACGGGGGCGAATGGAATTAAACCTTTCGTTGTAGATTCGGCAAAGCTGCTCTCTGCGGGCGGGATCAGACCACACCCAATCTTGGAAGCCCTGCTTGATTCAGCTCCTGTTTTGCCTGTGCAATCGCCGTTTTCCTTTTTTGTTCAGGAACGGCTTTCTTTTTTGCCCTCGGCATCCTCCACATAGTTCGTAGATACGAACATCCTTCAGGTTTAGGGTTTTCCTCGATAATCCGATAAGCATTGATG
>ENA-OQAZ01001198-OQAZ01001198.1-human-gut-metagenome-genome-assembly--contig:-NODE-1198-length-12889-cov-2.957295_pt1 | contig 12889 bp, 11 predicted proteins | sample MGYA00242737_ERZ504531 | MGnify/ENA primary metagenome ERZ504531 (study PRJEB26092, sample SAMD00036244) | human gut metagenome | host: Homo sapiens | study: EMG produced TPA metagenomics assembly of...
ATTTTAGAGAAAGTCCAAGCCAATTGACATACATTGCATCCAGATCAAAACGAGCACCATTTTTATTTGACTTTCCACCAATCGTATCAAAGTCCATCAATTTCTTAAAATGAAGCTCTTTTCCATTTCCAAACAGACATCTCTCGACACCGCACCATACACGATCTGCTTCTGCCTGTACCTGCTGAGAAGAAAGAAGTTTTGAAAATTGCTTTCCACAGACTTTTAGATAGTGTTCCAAAGAGGCTTTTGACAGTCCCTGTTCGGTACGGCAAGCTGCTAATTGCTTTGCCAATTTTTTCTTTTGCGATTTCTCCTCTTTCGACATTTTTTCTTTTTTCACCAGCTCATTGTATAACTGTCTGAGTTCTGCATATCGCTTATCGTGCTGAAGGCGTATCATGCATTTACGGGCATGCTTTACACATACATTATGCAAATGTGCCAATGCATGAAAACGACGATCGATTTCATGGCGTTCGTATTTAGATGTTTTTAACAGAAGCTGTACCGTATGCATATGTGCCCTCCTTTAACTGCGAATATGAATATATGTTCTTTACTGATATAAACAGTATATCATACAACACACAAGGACACAAGCACAAAACGAGCAGTTGCCTGTACAACATTTCGACAAAATTCGACATCATTGTCCGATAATTGCAAAAAGTTTCTTGCTTTCATCCCACGGTTAAAACCGTGGCTTTCCCGCCCGACTTTTGTAAATCTACCAGAAATTCCAACTGTAATAAAGAATTACCCACTATGGGAAAGTGCTTTAAGCGATTGGAAACTGTCTACTGAAAAACTTGATGAGCTTTCAGCACTATTAGACGCAATCCCATCTTACAAACTACCAGAGGCTTCAACATCAGAATAAGCCAAGTACAAATACATTGCATTAAAGGTGGCTGAAATCAAGCGCAGAAATCAAGAAAAGAAAATCAACAACCGCTTTGCATATCTGCGAAAATTAATGCAAAAGGATATGGAAGCAAAAGCTGAAAAAGGAACTGTACAACAGCCAGAAATAGCGCGTGGCACTCAAGTATTTCGCAATTTCACAGAACGAACCAATAATAATTACATAGAAAAGATCTTGGAGCAATACAAACAGCATTGATATATTATCTTTAAAACCTAATTTATAAGAACCTATAAAAATCTGTGAAATCTTGATGGAACAAAAAAAGGAAAAGTGGCACTAAATAAAGTATCCCTTTTCCTTTTTTACATGGCTTTTAATTTTGTTTTGTATGTTCCTCCCGATACTGGCCCGGTGTTTTTCCCACGTATTTTTTAAAACGTCTCATAAACACATGCTCATCCTCATAACCAACAGCCGCACTGACATCCTTTACCTTAAGAGATGTTGTCTTTAACAACTCCTTAGCCTTTTCCATTCGTATAATTCCAAGATAATCAGATGGATTTACACCCATGCGGTTTTTAAATTCGACAGACATTGTTACCGGGCTGATAGATAGCACCTCGCAAGCGCTGCCATTGTCAAATCTGGCTGCTGTAATTTTCTTTCATGTATGCCACTGCCTTAGATGCCATGTCTGGCTCATCTGATTTATCATCATTACTTGTCTGTCTTGCCTCAATTAAGCTATGGCATACCTCATGTAAAATATCTGAAAACTGCTGTACTGTTAAACACTGTGACAGCAAAAATACATTGTAAATATTAGAAAAATCAACGTGTGTGTCATTCCACTCTGTAATCAAAATATGAAGAATATCATTATATAGTACACGGAAGCTAAGAAGAGAATGATTGCCGCTCTTAAGCTTGCTGCAGATCTCATCGATGACTTCATCTGCCTCATCACAGTTGCCGGCGCGAATAGCATTTTTAAGTCTTCTAAGAAAGCTCTCCGGCAAGATCTCAATATGCTCCACCTTCGATGCCTGCTGATAACGGATCATATTGCTGTTATCCACAATAAATCTTGTGTCAAATGCAGTATCAGCCTCAAGATATGCCTGAGGCACCTCCATTAAATCCTCATGATAATCACTTACGGCCATGACAAATTCCTCGCATGAAACCTGACCAATCTTGAAGAAATTTACAAGCATCTTTTCTGCCTGATCACGGTCTGATGCAAAGATAACAAACACATTTCTTGTCTTGCTTATCAACTTAATTCGATAGCCATCAAGTTTTGAATACTGACGAATCAGTTCAAGCATTTCCTTCTCGGCCTTCTCCTCATTACTATGGCCGCGGTCACCGCCAAGATCACCCACCATAACAACAAAGGCTGAAACTGACTCTGGAATCTGGATTTGCGCCTCTGCAGCATCCATTCTATCTCATCTTCATTTCGATAAACACCGCGCACCAGATTTCCAATAAAACGATTCTTCTTTAATGGAATATGTGTCTCATTTGTCCTTGCTAACGTCTCATTACTTTTTACAAGGCTCTCTATTCCTGTCTCTATATTTTCCAAATCATACGGACGATCATCTTTTTTGAGCATCATGTTAATGCGCCTAATTCGCCCTGCAATTTTACGATATAAAAGTAAAATGCCAAATGCTGCTGGAATACTGCACAGTAACAGCAAAAAGACAATCCCCCACATTCCGCTTCTTATTTGATTATAAAAACTGCCATTGGCTGCATACTCACATAGACTAATCCGCTTACACCTGCTTTCATAGATACAAGCATAGAAACGCCATCTACAGTCGTGGACTCAGAAATAGCCATTTCTTTTTGATTGCTATTATTAAGCTTCTCTGTCTGCTTAGCATACAGATTTGTCAGCTCTGTTAAGACAGAATCGCTCTCAAGAGCTGCTTTCTCTCTCTTACTCACGATCTGTCCATCATATAAAATATAATGATTGCGGCCATCCTCTGATTCACCAGAGCCTAGCAGCTCATCATAATATTTTTCCGGACCAGAAATACCATGACACATTTTTCTTTGGCACAACAGTTTTAAATAAACTGTTAACTTGTTTGTAATCACTCATGTAGTAATTTTTTAAATATCCACTTGCCCCCTGTTCAGGCAAGATCTTCATCTGATAATCCTCCGCACAAAGCAAGTCTGAAAACTCCTGCTCTGACGTCTCTTCAAGCACAAGTCCGATCCGCACAAAATTATCAAGCGTAATGGATGTTTTGGGATTATACAGATACTGATCTCCATGATAAAAATACAATAGCTGTCCAAAAAACTGGCTGACTGCCGTGTAGCGATAAAGCTGCTCTTCCAGCTTTGTACTTTTTAACGGCTGCTTATCAAGCATAAATTCAGTACAGTCTGCTGAAAGATTAATCTGTGACACGACATTAGAAATAATCTCCATATCATTTTCATGACGTGACTCAATTGCTCCAAGATCAGCTTCATTTGACTCTACAAAATTTTCATAAATCGTTCTGTGATAAAACCGGTACAGATAACCACCCATTATGGCAATGATCAGTACAACTATCATACTAAATGCAGCCAGATACAAAAGCACACCCTGGCGGCGTAGTTTTCCACGTTCCAGTTTCACGAATTTGTTCCCCCTTACTTTTGCACGTCTGACTTTTTGTGCCAAATCAAACAACCCCACTGTTTTGCGGTGGGGCTGTTATGTGTATCTGCATCCTTACTTTGCATATCTGCTTTTACACTTATGCCAGACAAAACTCTGGCGATATTATATCATTTTTTTGGCATAATGTCCATGAAACATTTAATCATTTACTCTAATTCCATAGTATCAATTGCATCCTGATACATCTGAATGTAGTCAGAAACACCCATTCCGTCAAACATGTTTACAAACTTCTCCCAGCTCTCATCAGTAACACCTTCAGTTACAAATGTTGCCATGTTCTCAACAACTGCATTGTTGATATCAGTCTCAAGAAGTGCATTGCTCTGCAATTGCTCAGATGTAAGCGGTGCAAGCCTTAAATAATCATTTGAATATTTCTGAATAACTCCTGCCTCATCATATTTCTGACAATACTCTGTTTTCTCAACACGCTGCGCTGGCATGTTAAATACACTTGAAATATATTTTCCTGGTCCAAAGAACAGAGTATTGCAATCCAAATAATTCTTCACATTATCTGTGTTTCCTACATTCAATGTGTCAATCTTTCCATTTTCATTGTAGGTCCAGCCAGTGCCATCTTCTGCATCCTTCTCTCCATAATACATTGAAAACTGTGTCTCAGTATCCATCATTGCATCAAGAAGCTTTAGGGACTCATCTACATGCTCATTTGTAATTGTCAGCCATGCACCACCCTTTGCCATCTCAATTGTCTTCCAAAGCTTAGCACCCATATCTTCGCCTGGTGTCCATAGAATAGCATCATTTGCAATACCATCATCCAACCCATAGCAATAAGTCTCCAGCTGTGAAAAATCCGGCATTTCCTTCTTTTAACTTTGTTTCGATTGTATTCTGATCCTGAGAGATAAGCTCAGCATCTACTAACTCCTCCTCGTACATCTGATGCAGCCATTCCATGCACTTGCGGAAGCCATCCTGTGTTGCGGTAAACTGAACGTTCTTGTCATCATCAATGTAGATCCATTTTTCTCCATCACAAGGAATGCCAAACATTGGAAGGATATAGCGCACACCATAAAAACCAGTGTCAAGTCCCATCTCAAGCGGAACCTCATCAGCCTCGCCATTTCCATTCGGATCCTGTGTCTTAAATGCGCGAAGTACCTCTGTCAGCTCATCTAACGTAGTCGCGTCTCAAGTCCAAGTGCGTCAAGCCATGTCTGATTGATAAAGAAATGCTGATTTGTATTAATGTTCTGACCTACCATATATCCGATAGAATAAGTATGTCCATCTGTTGCAACAAGACCAGAAGTCGGATCTGAATCTTCTCCTGCAATTCTTGTTGTATAATTTGGCATATTCTCTGCAATCTTATCCTCAAGAGGAAGCAGAAGACCCTGTGTAACACCATATTCCTCATCATCTACCGTGCAATTCGGTGCAATAATGATGTCTGGGTAGTCATCAGATACAAACATCAGATTCAGCTTAGTGCTCCAGTCAGATCCCTTTACTACATCCCACTCCAAGTTAATACCAGTCTTCTCCTCAAATGCCTTTACAACTGGCATATCACTTGGGTTTGCCAGAGAATCAACATCTCTAATTCCAAACATAATCTTTAAGGTAATAGGTTCATCCACAATCGGATATGTCTGCTGATCGCTGTAGTCAACTGTCTCAGACTCAGCAAAAACTGCCTGTCCCATTGCTCCTGAAAGCATCATTGCTGCGCTCATTGCTCCTGCCAAAAATCTTCTTTTCATCGTAAAATCCTCCTTGATTCATTTTGATTGTTTTTATCGAAACCATGAATTTCATGGTCAGAATCTTTTTTAATCCCACATCAGCCCTTTAATGAACCGATCATAACACCCTTTTCAAAATATTTCTGCATAAATCCATACAGAATAACAACTGGTCCTGTAGCCACTACAATAATACAATATTTTGCCACGTTTGCAATACGCATTGCTTCTGCCATATCTGCGGCATTGTCAGACATTGTCTGCATATAGTCACCTGACTTATCAACTTGAAGTGTAGCCAAAATCTCGCGAAGCACTGTCTGCAGCGGAAGAAGGCTTCTGTCTTTAATATAGACAAGTCCCGTAAAATAATCATTCCACTTTGAAACGCCATAATAAACAGCTAAAACTGCAATAATTGTCTTAGAGAGAGGAAGTACAATTTTAAAGAAATATTGAAAATGTGTTGTACCGTCCAACATTGCTGCCTCATACAGCTCGTGTGGAATATTTGTCTGAATATAGGTTCTTGCCACCATCAGATTCCATACGCTGACACAGCCCATTAAAATCATGATCATTGGTGTATTATAGAGTCCGATATCTTTCATAACAAGGAACGTTGGAATCAATCCGCCGTTAAAAAACATAGTAAATACAAAGAACAGATTAATAAGTCCCTTTCCGATAAACTTCGGACGAGACAGCGTGTATGCTGCCGCAAGCGTAACTACAATACTGATTGATACACTGACTACTGTATAAAAAATAGAATTGGCATATGAATGAAGCATCTCACTATACTTCAAAATTGACTGATAGCCAATAAATGAAAAATCAACTGGATGCCAAATTACCTTTCCTGCTACAATAGCGTCTGGGTCGGAAACAGATGCAATAATAACAAGATACAGCGGATAAAGGATCAGAAACATGACAATGATCCAGAAAACAGCATTAAATATATAAAATGCCTGATTACTCTTGCTGTACTGACTAAACTTCTTTTTTGTGTCCATTTTCTTCTGTTCCTCCTTCCTTAGAATAAGCCCACATCAGATATCTTCTTTGAAATCTGGTTTGCTGTGATAATGATAATAAAGTTAATTATATTGATAAATAAGCCGATTGCCGTAGTATAGGAAAACTGTCCACTTCCAAGTCCGACATTATATACATACACACCAATAATATCAGATGTAGGAATATTTCCAGCTGTCTGCATAACAAGTGCCTTATCTGTATTGCTGCTTAACAGTTTTCCACAATCCAGAATAAATACCATAACAATAACAGGCACAATACTTGGCATATCAATGTAGCGAATCTTCTGCATATACTTGCACCGTCAATCTCAGCCGCCTCATAAAGAGATGGGTCTACACCAGAAAGTGAAGCAATGTAAAGAATAGTTCCCCATCCAGCTGACTGCCAGATACCAGAAACAATATAAATAGTTCTAAATGCTTTTGCATCAGACATAAAGTCAACTGACTTCATACCAAGCGCCTGACGAAGAATATTAAAGATACCGCTTGTCGGTGACAAGAAAATGTAAAGCATACCTGCCAAAACAACTGTTGAGATAAAATATGGCACGTAAATACTTGTCTGGATAAATCTCTTGATTTTCGGTCCCTTAATCTGGTTTAACAGAATTGCCAAAATAATCGGTACTGGAAAGCTCCAAAGCAGGTTGTACACATTCAATAGTAATGTGTTCGCGAGCAGTCTCTTAAAATAATAAGCATGAAAGAAATTCTCAAAATGCTTAAAGCCAACCCATTTACTTCCTGAAATTCCAAACACCGCCTTGAAATCCTTAAATGCAATTTGGATTCCATATAATGGCATGTAGTTGAATACAATAAAGTAGATGATTGCCGGCAAGATTAATACATACAGCTGCCAGTTGTTCTTAAAATAAACTGCGTAGTTTATTTTCTTCTTGGGAACTTTTGTCTTAGGGTTCTTTCCCATGGTTTTGTCTCCTCCTTCTTCTTATCATCTCTTATTTCAGCTCATTTTGCTGTGCATCTTTGCTAAGTCCAGACTAGCTCATCAAGTTTTATTTGTAAATGGTTTAAAATTTTACTCGCACGTATCCTGTGTTTACTGCCTGTTTTTTCCAGTTTTTAGTATTCTATATGTTACATTTTCAATTAAAAACCGCCATTTTTTTATTCAAGACAGCATAGTTGCAAAATTTTATACACAAAAATAAGATATGTAACACATAGTTTTGGTTGCATATCATCTTCTTTTTGTGTATCATGGACATATATAAACCCGGTTGAAGACACTTAACAGCAATTATTTGTCACATCATCGGGCAAAATTTTTTTAATGATTAGGGAGAAGAAGAACATGAATCAGTATCTTGATTACATCATGGAACAATTAGAAAATCTGATGGCAATTGACAGTCCATCTGGTTTCACAAAAAAAGTGACCGACTACCTGTTAGAGGAGTACGCACGTCTTGGCTATAGCGCAAAGCGTACCGTTAAAGGCGGCGTAATTGCAGAGATCGGAGGTGAGGGTGATCCGATTCTTACCATGGCTCACGTAGATACACTTGGTGCCGTTGTCGCTGAGATTAAGTCAAATGGTCGCCTGCGTCTGTCCCCAGTTGGTGGCTTTAACGCAAACAATGCTGAGGCTCACAATTGCCGCGTCTACACCTATAACGGACAGATCTACGAGGGAACCATCCAATTGGCAGACGCTTCTCTTCATGTTAATAAGGAATATTCCACAACTCAGCGTACCTTCCAGTCAGTTGAAGTTGTTCTTGATGAGCCAGTAAATTCTAAGGATGACGTAAAGGCACTCGGCATCACAAACGGCTGTTTTGTCTGTGCAGATCCAAATCTCGTTGTAACCAACTCTGGCTACATCAAGAGCCGTTTCCTCGATGATAAGTTAAGTGCTGCAATTTTACTTGGCTATGCAAAATATATCCGCGAAAATAACATCACACCGCTTCGCAAGGTTTATCAGCATATGACAGTATTTGAAGAGGTTGGTCATGGTGCATGTGCTTCCATTCCAGAAGATGTCACTGAACTTCTTTCTGTTGATATGGGATGTGTTGGCGATGGACTTGAGTGTACCGAGCGTCAGGTATCCATCTGTGCAAAGGATGGTCACGGACCTTACAATTATCAGGTGACAACTGGTCTTGTAAATGCAGCAAAAAAAGACAGCATTGACTATGCTGTTGACATTTATCCGTTCTACGGTTCTGATGCCGATGCTGCATTGAGTGCAGGAAAGGATGCCCGTCACGGTCTTATTGGTGCCGGTGTTTACGCTTCCCACGGATATGAGCGTTCCCACAAGGACGGTGTAGTAAATACCTTCCGTCTGCTGTGCTCCTACTTAAATGGAAATGCACCGAAAATGGACTAAGAGGATCTTGTGATAAATGATTGAAAGCCATGGGAAAATAGACTCCCATGGCTTTTATCTACTTATTTATCTATTCATTAGTGGAATTTCGGCAGATACGTTCCGTGAGCTGCAATTAACTCATCCACCATCTTTTTGATTGTATCAATATCCAACTCGCTTCCTGTATGCGGATCAAGCATTGCTGCCTGATAGACATGCTCTAACTTATGCGTTCTTGCCGCCTCTATTGTTAAAAGCTGCACGTTAATATTTGTCATATTCATCGCCGCACACTGAACCGGAAGTGATCCGACCGCACATGGATGAATGCCAGAGCCGTTGACAAGACACGGTACCTCTACACATGCTTCTGCCGGAAGATTGGAAATCAGATGATTGGTATTTAATACATTTCCTCCAATCTGATAAGCCTTGTCGGTGACAACTGCCTCCATGATATGAGATGCATATTCGCGTGAGCGTGTATGTTCCTTCACACCCTTCTCCATCAACTCAGCATACTCCTTCTTCCAACCATCAATCTGATTTACGCAGCGACGCGGATACTCATCTAATGGAATGTTGTAGCGATCAATTAACTCTGGATACTTGCTCTTAATATAAAATCCATTGTACTCTGCATTGTGTTCACTCGATTCAGTGCAGTAGTATCCAAAATTTCGAATATAATCAAAGCGTACCTTATCCTTAAATTCAGGATCTTCCATTTTTGCTCCAATGCGTGACTTGATCTCTGGATACAGATCGACACCATTTTTGTCCTTTAATTCAAGAAGCCAACCCATATGATTGATTCCTGCAATCAGTTCTTTTCTGCCCTCCAATTTGTCTTCCATGCCAACTTCCTTTAATAATGTCTCTGAGCAAACCTGAACACTGTGGCATAGACCTACTGTCTGGATCGGTGTGTAGCGAAGCATATAGCCAGTCAACATAGCCATCGGGTTTGTATAATTTAAAAACAGAGCATCTGGACAAACCTCTGCCATATCTCTTGCAAAATCATCCATCACCGGAATGGTTCTAAGCGCACGCATGATACCACCGATTCCAAGCGTATCTGCAATTGTCTGTCTCAGACCAAATTTCTTTGGAATCTCAAAATCAATGATTGTGCACGGATCATAGCCGCCAACCTGAATTGCATTGACTACAAAATTTGCTCCGCGAAGGGCTTCTTTTCTGTTTTCCACACCCAGATAGCACTCAATTTTTCCATAGCCGCCCATTGTCTCTCTCATCGCTTCCAAAATGGTCTGGCTTTCCTTTAATCTTGCACCATCGATGTCATATAAAGCAAATGTGCTGTCTCTTAGCACCTCTGAACACATGCAATCTCCGATTACATTTCGCGCAAATACTGTGCTTCCAGCACCCATAAAAGTAATTTTCATAGTAGTTTTCCTTTCTTTTTTAGTTGATTTCTTCTACCCGTCAAGATGTTTCCTAGCTATCTTAAGCTACCAACATCTTGTCTTTCTGTGTGTCTTCATTCTAACAGATTTTTTTTTAAATGGGATTGATTTTTGTCTGAAAAACTTGTTATTATGTTAGAAAAACAAACAAATAAAAATGATAAAACAAACCGCAAAAACTACAAGTGAAAGGAAAACACGATCAGATGATAAAAAGTGAAATTGTAATTGATCAACACTATAAAGATTTTAGTCCCATGCAATTTGGCAGTGAAACTTGCGATCCCGGTCATTTCTTTGGACCGAGTGTGCGTACTCACTGGCTTTTGCATTATATTGTGTATGGTTTTGGTCGTTTCGAGCGCGACGGCATCTCTTACTCGGTCAAGCCTGGGGATATTTTTGTAATCCCGCCATACGAAAAAACCTATTATGAAGCCGATCAGAAAAAGCCATGGCGCTATATTTGGATTGGCTTTACAACAGACCAATCCGTTCCTGAGCAGCTTTTAAAGCCGATCATTCACTGTCCAAGTGCTGGCAAAATTTTTGAGGAGATGCTTCAGTGCGAAAAAATGGGAAATGGCAGAACTGCTTTTTTGTGCGCAAAGCTGTGGGAATTTTTTAGTATTTTATTAGACAATGCAAAATCTGACACTGATTATGTGCAAAAGGCAATTAACTGCATCAATGCTGAGTATATCAATGGCATCACGATCCAGCAGGTCGCTGATCGCTTGAATATCAACCGCAGCTACCTGTCTGACCTTTTCAAAAAACGCATGGGCATCTCTCCCCAGAAATATTTGATTCAACTGCGACTTGAAAAAGCAGCAGAACTTTTGACTGTCTACGGACAATCTCCCTCCACTGCTGGAATTTCTGTTGGCTATCCAGACCTATATCACTTTTCTAAGATCTTTAAAAAGCATTTTGGTGTCTCACCAAGAGAATACCAGAAGCTTAATATTTAAAGATTTTGTACTTCATTCTCTTCGCTTTTCCTACTTTTCTGCTGCCTCTTTCTGACCCTATCGGCTTAATTTGTCTCCGTCGCAATAATTTTCCCATGATCCATCCGAAATACCGTATCGCAAAGGATTTGTTATGTCTTCTTTCGAATGACTGGCCAAAATAATCAATTTTCCTTTTTCTTTTAGGGATAAAAGTACTTTTCTTATTTCTTCTACACCCTCGTTGTCAAGTCCATTTAACGGCTCATCCAAAAGAAGAATATCCGGATCTTCCATGATCGCCTGTGCAATGCCAAGGCGCTGGCGCATTCCGAGCGAATATTTTCCTACGTGTTTTTTACTGTCTGGATCAAGTCCAACTATGCGCATTGCCTCGCGAATTTCTTCCTTTTTAATTTTGTTTTGTATTAGAGCAAATAAATGTAAATTATAATAACCCGAATACTCTGGTAGAAATCCTGGATTCTCAATAATAATTCCTAGTTTTTCTGGTTTTTCAATTTCTTTATTTAACACCTTTCCATCAATCAATATTTTGCCACTATCTGGACGCACAAACCCACATAAATGGCGCATCAGCATCGTTTTTCCACTACCATTTCTGCCAACAAGTCCATAAATATGTGGAGACGAAAGTTTCATTGATATGTGATCCAAAACAACCTGTTGTCCAAATTTTTTGCTGATATCACAAACTACAATTTCTGCCATAGTTCTCACCTCTTTTTATTTTGTCAATTACTGATTGTTTTGCACTATGCTTCTTTTTTCAACTATAAATGTAAGGCATAACATAATCAGATTCAAAATGATACTTGCGCATACTACAATCTGTCCATTCAACGGATGTGTACTTCCTACAATAGTCCAATTTTCTATGCTGCTCCAACTAACTGGCGAAAATATAATATAGCCAAAACCTCGATGGGGTATAGGCAATCCACCTAATTACTGGATCTAACAGCACCAGCGCGGCTGCTACCATGCTTCCCAGCTTTATTTTTTCATTACAGCCATTAACAAAATAGATAAGAAGTGACAAAAAGATCAAGTTCAACCATACCGTTATAAATGTAATCATTTGTGCTGCCGGTGGATACAAAAGTGTTATGACATCACTTGGAAGACTGCTCTCCAAATACTGCGCCTTTATATCGCCACTTGCTATTATAAGACTTTTAACAGCCGTTCCCCAATATGGCTTTAATGTACATACTGGAAGAATTGTACCTGCCGCTACGATCATTAAAAATAGCAAAAAAGAAATGATGTCGCTACACTATAAAGAATTCCGCCTAACCACCATGCACGTCTTCCTGATCTGGCAATTATGTAGCAAATCCGTTCGTCCTTAAATGGTGCATTGCATATTAAAACAATAAATGCAAAGTATAACATAATCTTTGCCAAACCATTTGCAATCGAATTATCCGCAAACAACACTGGAAGAAGAAACGGTGTACTTGTCATTTGATATTGCAGCCCAAATTTTGTTATTCCGCCTAACGTTTTACAACCAGAAATGCGGATACAATAAATACAAGCCATACACGCGAATCTTTCTTCCAACACAAAAAATGCATTTTAGCAATTAAGATTCCTTCTCTAATCCATTCCACTGACAAACCTCCTTTCCATTTGCCTTTTTTACCCCTAATCCAGACAACACCATACAACAACTAAAAAAGAGGAAATTATATATCAATTTCGCTATAAGAGGCATTTCCCGGCCGCGAACTAAGTGTAACTGTAAGAAAATATCCAATGGACAACGAATTGGTAAC
>ENA-OQAZ01001199-OQAZ01001199.1-human-gut-metagenome-genome-assembly--contig:-NODE-1199-length-12866-cov-5.568883_pt1 | contig 12866 bp, 24 predicted proteins | sample MGYA00242737_ERZ504531 | MGnify/ENA primary metagenome ERZ504531 (study PRJEB26092, sample SAMD00036244) | human gut metagenome | host: Homo sapiens | study: EMG produced TPA metagenomics assembly of...
CTGTGCGGCGTAACCTTCAGCACCGTTTTTATACTTGTTCTCACGGATGATGTTCTTTGCATCCGTGGTCTCAAGGCTCTGCAGGCTGTCAAACAGCACCAAATGCGCTCCAGGGTCAGGAAGCCGGTATAGCCCTCTTCCACGATGGCCTTGTGCAGCAGCTCGGGGATCTTTCCCTCGCCGGTACCGCAGACACATTCTCCTTGTCGGTAGAAACGGCATCCTTGATGTGGATATATACAATGTACGGGCGGAGAGCATCCCAGCATTTGGCGGTATCCTCGCCGCACTGTACAAAGTTTGCAAAGTCGAATGCGGACTTGAAGTGTGCGCTGTTCAGCGTCTGCATCAGGTCAACACAGCGGGAAAGAACATCACCATAGATATCCTTCTCGTTTTCGTGCATCAGGATCACGTCGTGCTTTTCAGCAATGGCAATGAACTTGCGCAGCTTCTCGATGACAGCGTCACGATAGTCGGCAGGATCCTTGCCTTCCGGCATAAAGAAGCTGAACATGCGGATGTACTTGCAATTCAGGACCTTAGCGATCTCGCACAGCGTTTCCAACTGAGCACACTGCTTTTCAAAGCCCTCTTCATCATCGATCTTGACCTTGCCAATGGGACTGCCCAGGCTGGAAACGCCAACACCAGCGGCCTGCAGGCGGGGCAGCAGATCGGTCTTGACTTCCTCAACTGTAAAGTCGGCGATTCCTTTCTTATCTGCACTGCGCAGGCTGATGTACTGCATTCCAAGCTCACGGACTGTCTTGAGCTGCTCATCAAAAGAAGAGCTGATCTCATCGGCAAAGCCGGAAATATAAATATCCTTCATAAAAATCTCCTTTTTTGTGTAGGATACAAGCCTTACTGTAAGTAATATATCACAATTGTTAAAAAAATGCCGCACAAATCTTTTTCGGTTTTTTTAGCACGTTGTGCAACAGATTTTTCCGTTTTGTTGCATATCATAAAACAAGGTGCATCAAACCAATCTTGTGGGGTGAAAAAGGGAGAAAAACTGTGCAAAATGTCCATCTTTGACTTCGATTTCTTGGCAAAAAAAAAACAGAACAGCAGGATTTATCCTCTACCTGCTTGTCGGCTGGACCGGTCTCGGCCTTGCATTCGCTCTGGTTGACCTCCTGATCGCACTCCCCATCCCGAAGGACGAAAACGGAATGATCGAGATCTGATCTCCGTTTCTTGACACGCAAAATCCCCTCAGAGCTCTGACAGTGCCGTCAGAAATCTCTGAGGGGATTTTTCTATGCATCTGGGGCCGTGGGCTCTTCCGCCGCTTTCCGGTGGGCCCGAGCATATTCCGGTGGCTCTGCCCGTATGCGCTGCGGAACGCTCTGTAGAAATTTGCATAGTCTTTGAAACCGCACTGCAGATAAGCCTCGTTCGGCACGGTTCCCTGTTTCAGCAGTTTACACACTGCGTGGAGCCGCTGCTGCATCAGGTAACGATAAACACTCGTACCAGTCTTTTGACTGAATTCGTGCATCAGGTGATATTTGCTGACGAAGAACTGCTCTGCCAATTGGTCTATGGTCAGCGAGTCCGCCATCCCGTCTCACCCTCCTCAGTGAAGATAGAACGAAGCCATACATTTGGCCAGATCCTCGGGCCGTTCTGCAAAGTTTCCATAGCGCCAGCTGTTAAAAAAGCCCATATATGCCCCGATGAACGAGTTGCGGAAGTATCGGTTTTCACCCGGCAATGAAACGGGCCATGGCACAAACTGTCTTGCGTCCCCGAATTCGATGTTGGAGATCAGAACAAGAATGATCTTCTCACTCAACGCATCGCTGAAAAAGCTGGTCAAATGACAGTCCATCAGGATGCAAAGATTCTTTCGCTCCGCATATGTCCAGCGGAACAGCGCAGTCAGGTTTTTTTCCAGGGTACTGTACGCAGGAAGCTGCCCCGCAAGCAGGGTCATCTGCCGGTCGAGATAATAATCCAGCACGTCATCCTTGGATTCAAAACTGCGGTAAAAGGTTGTCCGGTCAAGGTCTGCCATGTGACACAGCTCTGTAACGGAGATCTTTTCCAGTGGCTTTTTCAGTAAAAGCTGAAACAGTGCCGTGCAAAATGCATCCTGGTTTTTCTGCGCAACGGGGTTGATATGTTCGTGTACATTGTGCGTTGTGTTCAGCTCCTTCCTCAAGACGATTGGCTTTGGAATGCAAAATCCGCAAATAAACACATTATTGCTGCAAAAGTCTTTTTGCACAAAAATCGGATAACAAAAAAGTCCTATAAACCAAACGAAATTCATCGTAGATTCATAGGACTTTTGGAGCTACTGACCTGATTCGAACAGGCGACCTGCTCATTACGAGTGAGCTGCTCTACCAGCTGAGCCACAGTAGCACGCGTTCTGCAACGATAGATAGTTTAGCATAAAAGAGAATACCTGTCAAGTATTCCCTACGCAAAAACAATTCCGGAACTTTGCAGAAAGCCATTTCGTAATGATTTGCCCTATTCAATTCTTATCGTAGGCTTCACAAACTCTTTTGCCATGGAATTTTTTCAGCTCATATAAGTTTTGCCTGCCCTGCCAGATACAGCATCCCCACTGCCGCACCGCAAAGCGGCAGGAGCAGAAACAGCATCCGGGCAAACTGACCCAAAAGCGAGCCTGTGCTGGGGGCTTGTCCTCCACGCCCGAATGCGGCTGAACAGAGCCTTCCGCTTACCTGCAGTGCGGATGCGCCGAACGTGCACAGCGTTCCGGCCGCAAGGGATGCAGGGATACCGCAGACGCAGAGCAGCACAAATGCTGTCCGTGGGTTCAAATCCACAAGCAGCCTGGACGAAAGCAATCCGGAGCCTGTCCCATACAGCATCGTAAAAAGGAAGATGGGCAGCGGCCCAAGGGCAGAAAGCCCCAGGAACAGCACTGCCGTCAGCGCACCTGCCACAGTGAGAAATTCCGTTCGGAACAGGCGCACTGCTCCGGCGGCATCCTGCACGGAAAACAGGCTCTGCCAGCAGTTCAGGTAATAAGAAAGCGTTTCGGCATCGCCTGCCACGCAACGCGCTGCCGCCACCCCCGCCAGAAAGGTCCCCAGAAGGTACGCCGCCGCCAGAAGGGCAATCCCCTCACTCGGCTTGCTGCGGCGTACAGCGGCTCTCTCTGGTGCATTTCCGCACCTCTCAGAGAACGCCGCCGGATGGATCGTCTTTCTTCCTGCGCTGTCTCAGGAAGAACTCCACGGTTCTTCTGTTTTAACGGCTCTTCCTGTGCTGTCGGCATGATCGCTTCGGGCAGTGCCTTTGCCGCTGCGGTTTCCGGTGTCTCCTGATAGACCCACATACTTCCCTGTCCTCCTGTTTTTCTGTTGTAAATGATCAATGCCGGTGCCGTTCTGTACGCAGGATACTGAACACCCCGCCCAGACAGCCAAAGACAAACACCAGTGCAAAGCGGGCCAGCTGCATTTCCGTTGGTTCAATGCCCTCCGAAAGGCCGAACCCCAACAGAAGCAGAACAAACAGTCCGCCCTGTACAGCACCGCAGATAAGGCCTCTGCTGTGATAGAAAAACGCCATGAGCCAGCCGCTGCAAAAGCTCCCGGCACAGACAATGGCACTGACCATGGGCCAGGCAGTGCTCTGCGCAAGGCTCTGGTTTGCCATCAGGTAGGCAAGCCCGGCCATGCAGGCGGCGGTGAATATCCCACCAATGCCGAATGCAGCCAGTGCTTCCAGGATGGGTAGCTTCTTCTGTTCCAACATAAAAACCCGCCTCCCTGCACTACTGTATGCAGAGGGGCGGGTAAAAAAGACCTTGCTTTTAGAGATTACTTCTTTGCGTTGGCAGGAGCATTGTCCATGTTCAGCTTCTCAACAGAGCTGATCGCATTCTTGGTGAAGCGGATCTTCACACGGTCGGAACCAGTCTCCAGAACAAAGGTGTCCTCCTTGATGGCGACCACACGGCCAACAATACCGCCGATGGTCACGACTGATCACCGATCTCCAGAGCTGCACGCATGGCAGCATCCTTCTTCTCCTGCTTCTTCTGGGGACGATAGATCATAAAGTAGAGCAGAACCAGCATCAGAGCCAGGGTGAAGAACAGGCTGATATAGCTTTCAGTGGTAGTAGTCAGAAATTGCATGGGACAAAGTCTCCTCTCAAAATTCAGATAAACTCATTATAACCGCTTCTGCGCCCTCTTGCAAGGGAAAAGCATGAAAAAGCTCAAATTCTTGTATCCAGCAGCTTGACATAACGGTCATGGAAGGCGGTAAAGGTGCCTGCATCCAGTTCATCGCGGATACGCTCCATCAGGTGGTTGTAGAACCACAGGTTGTGCATAACGGCCAGACGCATGCCCAGCAGCTCCTCTGCCTTGAACAGGTGGCGGATATAGGCACGGGAGTAGTTCCGGCAGGCCGGGCAGCCACAGGTGGGGTCAATGGGGCGCTCGTCACGCTCATACTTTGCGTTCTTGATATTGATAATGCCGCCCCAGGTGTTCAGGTGTCCATGGCGGGCATTGCGGCTGGGCATGACGCAGTCAAACAGATCAACGCCGCGGGAAACAGCCTCAATCATGTTGCCGGGGGTACCGACACCCATCAGATAGCGGATCTTATCCTTGGGCATATAAGGCTCCACTTCGCTGATCATCTCGTACATCACCTCAGCAGGCTCACCCACGGCCAGACCGCCGATGGCGTAGCCGTCCAGCTCCAGCTCCGCGATCTGCTTCATGTGCTCTACACGCAGGTCAGCAAAGGTGCATCCCTGATTGATGCCAAACAGCAGCTGGTCGGGGTTGGTGGCCTTGCCCTCCTGCTTCAGGCGGGCCATCTCAGCCTTGCAGCGCTTGAGCCAGCGGGTGGTGCGCTCACAGCTGGCTTTGGAGTACGCGTGCTGGGCAGGATTCTCCACACACTCATCAAAGGCCATTGCGATGGTGGAGCCCAGGTTTGCCTGAATCTGCATACTCTCCTCAGGGCCCATAAAGATGCGGTGGCCGTCCAGATGGGAAGCAAAGGTCACGCCTTCCTCCGTGATCTTACGCAGCTTGGACAGGCTGAACACCTGGAATCCGCCGCTGTCGGTCAGGATGGGGCCGTTCCAGCGGGTAAACTTGTGCAGGCCGCCCATATCGGCTACCAGCTGATCACCGGGGCGCAGATGCAGGTGGTAGGTGTTGCAGAGCATTACCTGGGTGCCGATCTGCTGCAGATCCTGCGCGGACAGGCCGCCCTTGATGGCACCGGCGGTGGCAACATTCTGGAAGGCAGGGGTCTGCACCGTGCCGTGCACGGTCTTGAACTCGCCCCGCCGGGCGTTGTGTTCCTGCTTGAGCAGCTTAAAAGTGGTCAAAGAAGGCATAAGTTTTTTCCTTTCTGTGTACGGAAAACAGCCGTACAGCCTTGTGCCGCCGGGCAGGCGGCAGGTTCAGAAGTGGTGGATACCGAGCTGCCGAAACGGATTCGGCAGTGTTTTGGGCTTTTGGGAGAGCGGGTGCTGAGGGATCACAGGATCAGCATCGCATCCCGCATGATAACGGGAACAAACCAAACACTCACAAATGTGAGCGATTCTGTAAATCTCTCGCATTAAAATCAAAGAGCCGGTATTGTAAAGGCTTCCGTGCTGTTTCGCTTGATGGGGATATTATATCACAGCTCTTCCGATTTTTCCAGCCGCAGGCAATGGCCGTTTTTGTAGGCCATGCAGGATGTACCGGCGCAATGGCCGAAACGGTCTGTGTAGGTTTCCTGCATATCGCCTTGTGCTGCGCGCTTATGATTTCTCATAAGGCTGCGCCGGAATGGGCAAAGCTGGATTCTTTCTTGTCGTTCATATTTCATCCTCCCACAAAATGGCCTGCCCGCAGTTGCCGCAGCACTTGTTCGGTTTGTCGAAGTAGCCGTACAGGTAGTCGCTGGAACCGCAGTTCGGACAAGCAAAGCCCTTTTTGTAAGGGCTGCGCGGGATTCGCAGCAGCAGGGCATCCCGGCCCATATAGAGGCTTTGTTTACCGACTCCATGTCGGTGAATCTTTCGCCACAGGCCGGGTCGAGGATTTCGGCGGCGCGTTCATAAGGCATCACGCTCATGGTCAAGCTCCTTCCATGCTTTCCAGCAGGTCAAAGAGGGTCGGCGCGTTCTGCTGGGCGTCTGCTGCTTCGAGGTAGCCGACGCCGTCGCGGAAATAGTCCGGGTTCAGCTCGACGCCCTTTCCCCTGCGGCCCATCTTGACCGCTTCATACGGAACGGTGAAAAGTCCGGCAAAGGGGTCAGCCACAAGATCGCCGGGGTTGGAGTATCGGTTGATAAGCCGCTCCACGATGTCGATCTGCAAGGGGCAGACGTGCATCTGCTTGCGCCGCTGGCTTTGGCTGGTGTTCAGGGTCTTCATACGGTTGATGTCGTCCCAGACGGTCATATCCCAGCTGCCCGGGGCGACGACCATAAACGTGGATGGCAGGCGGCCGTCCCTATCCAGACTTTCGGCCAGCTTAACGTGCTCGTCGTAGGAGTAGACGTTCTCGCGGCTGAACTTGCGGTACAGGCTTTGCAGCTTCGAGGTCGGAACCTTTTCAAGGTCTTCGCGGCCAAAAGGACGGTCGCCGCTGCTGCGCCAGAATGCGTGTGCATCGAGCTGCCATTGTGCGCGGGTGTATTCGTCCTTGCTCTTTGCGACGCGGACGTCCGCATATCCCTTGCTGTGGTCTGTGGGGAGCTTGCGGAAAAGTAAGATGTATTCTGGGCAGCCGACGCCCATCTTGGTGCCGTCCTTGCACTGCTCCGACCATCCCAATCTGTAAGTTTGATTATTTTCTCGCACGACGTCGGTCACGACGGTGATCATGCCGAAATAGGCAAAGCCGTGCTTGATAAAGTGGGAGATGCAGTCGGCGTGAAAAGGTTCGATAGTCGGCATCCCCATGCCGGTGACGTTGCCAAACTGGACGCGGTCTTTGACGTGGATTGCGGCCACTCGGCCAGGCTTGAGGGTGCGCAGCAGCTCCGGCGTCAGATAGTTCATCTGCTCAAAGAATGCGTTGTCGTCAGGGTTATGGCCAAAGTCGTTATAGCTGGGGCTGTATTCGTAGTGATTGCCAAATGGGATGCTGGTCACATACAGGTCAATGCTGTCTGTCTCCCAGTTCTTGATCTCCTCGACGCAATCGTTGTTGATGGCCATATAGCTCTTTCCGGTGATTTCCACGCGCTCACATCCTATCGTTCTCTTGAGGGATTCCAAGGCAAGGCTGCCAAGGCCGTATTCTTTGATAATCTGCTCCATCTTCTCGCTGAGTTCGTCGTATTGATGCCACTTGCGCTGCAAGGCCAGCAGGATTTCACTTTCCGTGTCCATGTACAGGATGTCGATTATAACCGGCTCATCCTGCAAAAAGCGGTAGATTCTGTGCACCGCCTGAATAAAATCGTTGAATTCGTAGTCAATGCCCATGAAGATTGCCCGGTGACAAAAACGCTGGAAATTGCAGCCGGAGCCGGACAGGCTCTTTTTTGTGCCGAACAGTCGGGTGCGGCCCTGCGCAAAGTCCATGACGCGCTTCTCGCGGGTTTCTAGCTCCATGCTGCCGTAGATGTCCACCATATCGGGGATGGCCTTTTTCAGAGCTTTGCGCTCATCTTCGAGGTCATGCCAGATGACAAAGTGTTCATCCGGGCTTTCGTTTACGATGGCGGCGCACTCTGCTGCCTGATTTCGATGCTGTCACGCTTTTCCCTTGCGGCGTCGGTCAGACCCATTGCGGCATCATGGCCCAGCTTCATTTGGCCGTCCGGGTCAAATTCATCTGGCCGCTCGATGCTGGGCAGCTTGTGATAGCGAATGTTCATCGGCGGCAGTCTGTATCCTGCATCGGAAAAGCCAGATCAGAGGGCTTCTGCAGGAACAGGCCCCACGATGCGCACCAAATCCAGAACTCCTTTTCGCGGCCGGGGTAAAGCGTCAAATTGTTTGCCTTTGTGCTGTCGCGCTTAAAGAAGCGTGTGAGGGACTGCCCGGTGTCCATGACTTCAAGGAAGCCTGCATAGTGTATCAGCTCCTTGTATCGGTTGGGGCTAGGCGTGGCCGTGTTGGTGAGCTTGTAGCGGACGCCCTTGAATTTCAGCATGAACTCCTGATAGGTCTTGCTGCCGAAACTGCGCAGGGTGGCCGCTTCGTCCAGTGACACGGCCGTGAAGTAGCGCGGGTCGATGTCGCCATCGCGGATACGCTCATAGTTGGTGAGGATGATCGGCGCGTCGCTGGCCTTGACCTCAGCATGGTGCGGCAGTATGGCGGCTCCTGCATCCCCAACAAGTTTACAGCGTCGGCCCGAAATTCGGGCATGACGTTCAGCGGCATCACGATCAGCGTTTGCCCGCCTCGTGCTTTTGGAGCTGGTGACACCATTCGAGCTGCATTACAGTCTTGCCAAGGCCAAACCGGGCAAAGATGCCCCGGCGTCCGCCGCGCAAGGCCCACAAAACGCTGGTGCGTTGGTGGGGCTTCAATACCGGGTTGATTTCCGACGGGTCAATTTCGATGCCGGACAGCGGCGCGATGTCTATCTTGTTTTCCAAAAATTCTTTGTAGGTCATTTCAAGTCCTCCGGGGCATTGTTGCAGCCGGTGACAGCTCCCAGCATATAGGACAGGCGGTCATATTCGCCCATCAAAAAGCCCTCTAAGCAACTGTGCGGGATGTACTTTTGCAGGTATCCAGCGGGCACTTTGGTTTTGACGCCGATGTAGTCCTTGCGCAGTTCCAGTTCAAAAACGTTCTCGGCGATGTGCCGGGTGTAGTAGAATTCAAAACCGTCCTGCTCTGCACGTTTGGCCATTGCGGCAAAAGGTTTCGTCAGGTCAAAAGATGTCGCTCTGAGTTCGATTCCAGTTTGATACATCAATGTTATCTCCCCTTTACTCAATCCAGATTCTATCCGGCAGCAGGCGCAGCAGCTTTTCAAACTCCGGGTCGTCCTGCCATTCCATCAAATCGGACTGCCTATCATAGGCCTTTTCAATCTCCTTGATGGTTTGCAGCACAGCGGCGTTTTCCCCTCGCAAAATGTCAAGTTCTGTCTTGAGGTAGTCGTATTGCTGCCGCAGGTCATAAAAGGCCAGCAGGACGCCCATGCACTGCCCGATGTTGGTCAGCATATCTTTTTTAGTCCAGCGGCAGACGCGCTTCCCGGCTTCGGATTGTGCAAGCTCTTCTTCGTAGTTGGTGAGCTGGTAATAATCTTCCTCGTAGTCATCGTAGCCGATCGATTTGTAACGGTTTCCGATAAGGGCGACGGTGCAGTCGTCAAAATATTCTGACAGTTCGTCATGGTCATATAGGCAGTTGGATAGCTGTTCGCACTTCGCCGAAAGATCTGCAAAGGCCATTTGAAATTCCCATGCACGTTCTTCGTCGCCGTCGAAAGCGTCCAAAATCGAATCCACGCTCATGCTGTAAGAAACATCGTCACACGCTGACTGGATTTCCGAAAGCTCGCTCGTTATTGTTTCCCAGCCCATCAAGGCCAGCGCAGGGCGTTTATACCGCAGGCTTCGTGCCTGCTCCTGTTTGGTTTCATCCTTCGTCATTGCTGGCGTCCCCTTTCAAGATCCAGACCTTGTGCGTTCCGTATCCTGCCCAGTTCAGGGCGTCCGAATGGCTACCGGGCACTGCCACGTCAAGGTGCTTTCCCTGTACGCCGGAGCCTTTATCCTGCACGACACGGACGCCGACGCCCTCGATGTAGATCACGGTGCCGAACGGCAGCAGGCTTTGATCTGCAGCCACGGTCAGGTCTGCCGTGATGGGTGCGCCGCTGGCGGTGATGCCTGTACCAGTGCCACAGATGTGCGGCCGCTTTTCGGTACAGTAAGCGGTGCAGGTGTACTCGCCGGCATATTCGGCGACCATACCGGCGGGCAAGTCGCTTTCCGGCGCGGGCTGCTGCTGGGCGGTGGTGTTGACCTGCTGTAAGTTCTCGATGATCTGCTCGTCCTGCAAGGCTCGGTTCGACCAGTTTTCAAAGCGGCTGGCGTAGATAGTGTAATAGGTTTCCAGCTCATTGATACGGTGGTTCAGGATGTTGCCCTGTACGGCCAGCGGGACAGCCCCGGCCAGCAGAGCAGTCACAATAACGGTCTGGATGCGATTCATCAGCGGTACTCCTTTCCGGTGGCCTTGTCCCTGAAAACGACGCGGCCCACGACTTCTAGCCCTGCAAGATCGGCGGCCTGTTTGAGCGTTGCCATCATGGTGCTGATTTTGCGCAGGCGGTCGGCTTCCTCTTTGGCATAGATGTTTTTCAAGGCTGCTGCGGGTGTCGGGTCGGCGTAGTGTTCAGCATTGCGGTTCAGCTGTTCCATTGGTGGCGTCCTCCTGTTTTTTGGGCGGCTGCGGCAGGTATGCCCAGCGGATAATACCGCCGTCGCTGTAAATCCTGTCCCACGGCCATTTCCAGCGGTATACGGTTTTGCCGCGGACGATGGCCCGCTCATAAATCATCGTGTGTACTCGTTGCTCGGTCTTAAACATGACGGCGACGGTGATTTCGCCGTGGCCGTTGACGTCGCCCGGAATGGTCGGCATCCCATCTTCGACGTTCGTCCAAGGGTCAGGCTGCTGGAAAATGGTCGGAGCCTGCAAAACCATCGCCATGAGCTTCGACACGATGATTCCCGGCGGCTGCTTTAACATGGAGCCGACCTCGGCCGAAATTTGCTCATACAGGGCAATGGCGTCAATCGCCCGCTGCTTCTTCATGGCTGCCCTCCTGTTCAGGCTTTTCGATGCTGACTTCCATTGTGACCGTTTCGCCAGTGCGCTTCATCCACTGGTATTTGACGCTGGCGGCATCGTATTTTTTGAGGTCGTCCAGCATATAGTCCCGAACTGCTTCAATGGTCTGTTCGTTGATTTCTGTCGGCCGTTCCTTGTCATTGTCGTAGGTTTTGGAGTGAGCTTTCACAAAGTCAATGATTCTGGACAGGTCTTTGATGGACTGCTCGACTTTTGCGGCCCAAATGACGTTCGGAACGATGATCCGGTCGTTTTTAAGCCTTGTGCGCCAGCCTTCAAGGAAGTCCAGCAGGATATAAGCATCAATTCTCTCCCTCATGCTGCGGCTCCTTTCTGGAGTTCCACTTCCTGACCTCGACGGGAGATGCGTCAAGCACGAATCCATACCCAAGCGGGCACTTGTCCGTTTCGGTGTGCTTGTAGTAATTCATGCGAAATTCCGAGATGACCTTCCCGGATGTCGTTTCAATGGGCGAAAGCTCCGTGACAAGTTGCAGTTGTTCGCCGCAAAATGGACAAGGATTCGGTTTTACTAAAGTGCATTTCATTCAGGATCTCCCTCTTCCGTTTTTTCCGGGTCTTCCGGCTTTTCCATCCAGTGCGTGACGTCGTCCAGAAATGCGCAGGTGTTGGCGTCCAGCCACCTTTTGTGGATTTCGTGGTCAAAGAATCCCATCACAGAGCCGATGCCATCGCGGTACACGATGACGTCCCGGCTGTCCTCCGGCGGGTCGGTTTTGGCGTCATGCCAGCGCATACGGTTGGCAGTTTCCAGCCGCTTCATGGCCCGCTGCTGCTCCTGCTCGTCCTTGCAAAAGATCGTGATGTTGTAGTCATCATCGTAGAGTTCGGCTTTGCCGTTATCGTCAATGTAGAGAATAGAGTTCATTTTTTACTCCTTTGATTCGCTCGGTTCATGTGCAGGCATCCAGAACGGAAGATCTTGGGGGTAGAGTACGACGTTCTGCCAGAATGTAACATCAAGGTGCCTGCTTGCTGCTGCCCAAACGATTATGCCGCCCGTCCTATCTGCATCCGTTTCTGTCGGCGGGTGCAGCCTGGAATTCTGCCACTGCTGCGGCGTATTGTTGACCGCAGGCGCATTTTCTATCATCTCGATTTCGCTTGCTGCATCGCACCAACTGTGGCACTGCTGGTGACTGCATCCACCGGGGCAGTCTTGGCAGCACTTTTCTTTGAACGCTTTCAGAAGCGGCTCCCGCTCGATATAATCATCCATTCGCATCCTCCTTGAAGCTCCACATAATGGGCGTGTTTGCGCCGCTCCATTTGGAGCAAAGTGGCTCATAGCCGCAGCCGATGCAGGCAGAGTGCAGCTTCAGCCGTGCCGCCTGCTGCGTCCTGCCTTTGCAGAACTGGGACAGGAGCTTGACCGCTTTTTCAGCTTCCTGATAGTTGGCAGCACAGTTATAGCGGCAGCTTTTGGTCAAGGGGTCATAATCGCAGTCGTCGGTATAGATGCCGTTCGGGTGCTGGCACTCGTCGCAGAGCATCAGACGGCCGCCGCAAAAGGGGCAGGTGGCCTTGTAGCCGTTCTGTTCGACGTCCCAGACCATCGTGACCTCATTGCCGCAGGTGGGACAATCCTCGGTCACGGTCTTGCGGTCATCGTCCGGGTGATTATTCAGATACTTGCTCATCGCTGGCCCTCCTGTTGAAGTAATCCACCGGGGATGCACCGAAACAGTCGCACGGGATATTGTTAAAGCTGACGATTGCGCCGCACTCCTGCTTGTTGGTGCAGGCAATGAAGTCGGGGCCTTTCTTCATAAGGCGCACCGTGACAGGTGCGCCACAAAACGGACAGGGTTTGCAGCCGTTGGAAACGTGTGCTTCATTCGATCTTTTCCCCTCTCGTGACGCCGATGTCATATTCAGCGTCAAAATTTTCGGCGGTGACGCCGCAGTTCGCAAAACCACGGATAAAGGTTTCTTTGCCATGCTCGAAAGCCTGATTTTTGGCTCGTGGCCGTGATCTTGTAGAACGCGGCACAATAGCTGGACGTGTTTTCCGGCTTCGGCAGGATGCAGACTTCATATCGCA
>ENA-OQAZ01001200-OQAZ01001200.1-human-gut-metagenome-genome-assembly--contig:-NODE-1200-length-12863-cov-4.340845_pt1 | contig 12863 bp, 15 predicted proteins | sample MGYA00242737_ERZ504531 | MGnify/ENA primary metagenome ERZ504531 (study PRJEB26092, sample SAMD00036244) | human gut metagenome | host: Homo sapiens | study: EMG produced TPA metagenomics assembly of...
TTACGTTATTAATCTCCGACAGCTTTCATACTTCCTCTTTGTGCTTAAACTGCCTTTTTGTTTCTGTTCCACCGTCTTGTTCTGTCCGGCTTCTTCCATGAGTTCTGCTGTTTTCTCAGAAGTCTCTTTTTATTCTGCCTCCGGAGCTTCCTCACTCCCGCCGGCTGCTTCTGTTTTCTCTTCTTCAACAGTCTCTGTGGCTGCATCCTCAACAGGCTCTGCTACAGGTACTTCTTCCTCTTTTGCAGCTGCCTCAGCCTGCATGCTCTCGATCTGTGCCTTCACAGCTGCAAGCTGCTCCGGTGTGAGCTTGGAGATCGTCGCCTTAAGCTCCTCCTGCTCGTTCTTTCTGGCTGCGGATTCTTTCACAGAATCAGCTGCATTCTTAACTGTTGACTTGATGTTGTGCTTCAGCTCCTGATTGAGGACCTTTCCCTGCTCAACGGTAAGCTCACCTTTTTTTACCAGCTCATCCAGAATCTCCTTGGATTTCTCTGCTGTCACTGCTGCTGTACCAATACCCACCAGTAAAATTTTCTTCAGTCCTTCACCTAATTCCATAATGTTTTCTCCTTTCCTGAAACCGGCAGCTGCCCGACTATCATCCTGCTGTCCGACACCAGCCCCTGTCATGAAACAAAATTTCCTGTTCCTGTCATATTCCCAGAAAAACAAGTCCCTTGGGAACAAAAATGATCAGTCCGACGATTGCTGCCATGATCGCTGCGATCAGTACTGCCCCGGCCGCTGTGTCCTTGGCGATCTTTGCCAGAGGATGACGTTCCTCTGTGACCAGATCCACCACAGCTTCCACTGCCGTATTCACCAGTTCCAGCGCCATCACCATTCCGAACAGCCCCAGGCAGATGCACCACTCTGTCACGGAAAGCCCAAGGATCAGTCCTGCGATCACCACAAGTGCTGCCACCATGCAGTGGATCTTCATATTTCTTTCCTTGCGGATGCAGGTAAAAATCCCCTGAAATGCATATCCGAAGCTTTTATACAGCGGATCCTTCTTTCTGCCTGCCATGTTCCTCACCTGATTTCCTGTTTGAATTATTCCTCCAACGGGAAGTATGGGATTATTATAACAAGTTTGTAGTAATATTTCCAGTATTCCGAAAAATTTATGAATATTTAAGGAGTATATGTGGCTATTCACAGATAACTGTTTGAGCGGATAAAAGCATCCGCATTCAGTTAAACCACACATACTCCTGATCCTGTTGCATATTATGTAAGATTTCCGGATATCCTGAATTATTTTTCCGGATATATATACGGATGTCACATATTATTCCACATTTTTCAGTGCTTCATCCATGGGCACATGACGGATCCTCCGGAATTCCAGCACTGCTACCACCCCATAAGCTGCGATTCCGATCGCTGTCATTTTCACATAGATCATGGGATCCACCCACATAGTGATCCATCCCGAAATACTGGAAAGCATCATCTCTCTGAATAGCATTTCCATGATCTGCCGTTCAACCGGAAGGCTTAACAGCAGGCAGAACACCACCACAAGTGATGTAGAAAGTATATACAAACGGCTGATCTCACCATTTGTATAACCCAGAATCTTGGTCATGGAAATCGACTGGGCATTTTTTTCGATGATAACCTTGGAAAGCAGATAGATCACCACCAGAAAAATGGTCACGGAAAATCCATACATCATTCCCATCATATCTCCCATGGAAACATCCAGCTGCCTGGATATTTTTGTAAGAGCTTCCAGGTCAATGACAGAACCGATATATTTTGAAGGGATATCCCTGATCTCTGTATCGGAAAAATATCCTCCAAAATAATCATCCCCAAGATCAAACGCCTCATTCAGCTTATCACGCTCCATAAATACACAGAGGCTTGCCGTATAATCATAGATTCCGTCTACTTTAAAGGAATACTCATCCTTCTCATATTTTTCCTTCAGAGTTATGGTATCCCCCTCCTTGATCCGGAATTTGTCCGCATAAGCACTAGAAATATAAACGCCGTCTCCTGAAAGATCCGCATGGATATATTTACTATCCGGCTCCACCCCGTAAAAGGTGATCTCCTCACTTTTATATTTATCAGGCATGGTATTCAGGGAATAGACAGAAAATTTTTCCGCATCTTTATTGTCCGTTCTGGTATCCGTATAATATTCCAGAAGAGAATTCATGGCATCCGCTTTATTCCCTGAATAGGCACTTGCCGGAACCGAAAGTATGTACTGATATTTTGCCAGCATGTTCTCCTGGATCTCCATCTGATAATGATCCAGAGCAGACGGCAAGAGCATTCCAAAAAACAGCAGCAGATTGGCAAAAACAACTCCCACAAACAGCACCAGATAATTGCTGATATTCTGAAAGATCACCCGGAGGCGAAACCTGGAAAAAATTCCGATCTTCGGGCTTAAATACACCGCCCGTTTCTGTTTGTTTCTGGAAAAATCCCTTCTCAGAAGTTTCAGAGGCGAAAGCTTCAGACGGTACCAGAGCACTGCATGATCGATCAGTATCATAATGATGACCGGAACTATGGTTGTCAGAAGAAAGGCATCTGCATTCCATACCGTCACATAAGTCGGCAGACTATAGCTCCCGTAATACATGTCTGCACATACCCCCTTAAATACGGTATAGCCAAGAATATTTCCGATCAGGCACCGACCAGCGTGACCAGAACCGGAAGCATCATATAATGAAGGATCAGCTCACGCCTGGTATAACCGGATGCACGTAACGTACCGATAACACCGGCTTCCTTTCGGATCGTATTGCTGATGGTAATGCCAAACACAAACGCCATTATCACGATCACAATATAAAGAAGCGTGATGACCATTGCCCTGTCTCCGCCCATATCATCACCGGTAAACATGATCGCCTGGTTAAGATAACGTGGGACAAAAGCCTCCAGAGTTACCACTTTGCCAATATCTTCCACGAGATCCTCGGAAACCTTCTTCTCCTCTTTTTCGTCCTTTGGCTGATGAGCGTAGATCCAGGCATAATTATACCGGAGCTTTTCCTGATCCAGAGTTGCAAATTCCTCCGGAGCTACGATTGCCACACCAAACTTTACAGAATCAAACATGGAATCGTTATTATTCTGAAACAGAGCACTGTAATCCGAAAGTGCCACAAGGCCTGTGATCTTCCAGGATTTTTCACCCCTGGTCAGGATATCTCCTACCTTAAGACTGTTGTTATCCGCATACATACGGTCAATGGCGATCTCGCCCTGCCCTGACGGCATTTCTCCTTTCATCAGGCAGACCTTATTCACCTTCTCACGATTTTTAAAGAAACGCATGGTGCTTCCGTTATCCAGATCTTCTTCTATATAGTAATTCTCGTAAAGCTTAACACCGGCCGCTTCAATGTCCTTCCACTGAGAACTGTAAATCTTCTCCGCAGTACGAAATTTCCGTTTTCGATGTTATATTTGTCAAAGCTTTCATCATAGGCCTTCAGCATGCTTCCATCGGCTACCAGGAAGCCGGATACAAAACCTATGGTCAGTACCATCAGCAGAAAGACCACCAGATATTTTCCAAATTCCCCCTTCAGTTCCCTGGGGATACGCTTACGTAAAGGATTCTTCATAATGCCCCCTTACCATTCCAGGTCAGCAGCCGGAATCTTCTGCTCATTCTGATAATTTCTGCGGATCATACCGTCACGAAGCTTTACCACACGGTCTGCCATATCCTTGATGGCATCGTTGTGAGTAACCATGACTATGGTATTTCCATATTTGTGATTGACTGTTTCAATCAGCTTCAGGATTTCCTTGGAGGTGTTGTAATCCAGCGCACCGGTAGGCTCATCACAAAGCAGGATATCCGGATTTTTTACAATGGCACGGCCAATGGCAGTTCTCTGCTGCTGGCCTCCCGAAAGCTGGTTCGGAAGCTCCGCTGATGTTCATAAAGTCCCAGTGTCTCCAGCAGCTCATCCACATCCAGCGGTCTGTCACTTAAATAAGCACCAACTTCAATATTTTCCCTCACAGTCAGATTGGGAATCAGATTATACATCTGAAAAATATATCCCAGATGTTTTCTGCGGTAGAGAGAAAGCTTTTTTTCTTTCATATCCTCCAGCTGTTCTCCCTGAATGGTAATGCTGCCTGCATCTGCCCGTCAATGCCGCCGATGATATTTAACAGCGTAGATTTCCGGAACCGGACGGTCCCAGAAGCACACAGAATTCTCCCTTTTCAATCTCCAGATCAATCCCCTTCAGAACATCTACGTGGCTCTCTCCGGACCCGAAGGATTTTTTTATTCCTTTTATTTCCAGAAACATAAACCTCTCCTTCCATTCCTGATCATTTCTTCTTTATATATGAATACAAATATATGTTAGTTCAGACTTACTCTTTTGTCAAGATGCAGGCTTATTTTTGTAATTCGCTGTATCAGTCCGGCTCTTGCCAAAATCCGATAAAACGTATATAATGGGAGAGTATCTGTATATTTTTAACCAAATAATCTTATTTTTAAAGGAGTGAATATTGAAAGTGGACCCCAGCGACACTTACCAGATAATCATATTACTTATTCTGCTGGCATTGTCAGCCTTTTTCTCATCTAACGAAACCGCGCTGATGTCGGTAAACAAGATCCGTCTCCGCTCTCTTGCAGACGAAGGAAACAAGCGTGCAGCCATGGCTCTCGATATCCTGGAGAACCAGACTCCCAAGCTTCTCAGTGCGATTCTCATCGGAAACAACATTGTGAACATTTCGGCTTCTTCCCTTGCAACCACACTTGCATACAGCTTTGGCGGATATATGGTCAGCATCGTAACGGTGATCCTGACGGTTCTGATCCTGATCTTCGGCGAGATCACCCCCAAGAACTACGCAACCATTAACTCAGAAAAGATCACCCTCCGCTATATCCCGGTCTTTAAATTTCTTATGACCATCATGACACCGGTGATCTTTATCATCAATCTCTTTTCAAGAGGTGTGATGCGCCTGATGCGTGTAGATCCGGATGCAGCCGACAAGGCCATGACCGAGGAGGAGCTTCGTACCATCGTGGACGTCAGCCACGAGGACGGTGTCATTGAATCCGACGAAAAAGAAATGATCTACAATGTGTTTGACCTTGGAGATGCCACAGCCAAGGATATCATGGTTCCAAGAGTACATGTTACCTTTGCAGATGTGGAATCCACCTATGATGAGCTGATCGATATTTTCCGCGAGGATAAGTTCACACGTCTGCCGGTTTATAAGGACAGCCAGAACAACATTGTGGGAATCATCAACATGAAGGATCTTCTTCTTTACGACAAAAATGAGGAATTTGTTATCGATCATTTCCTCCGAAAGCCGCATTTTACTTACGAAACAAAAAGCATTTCCGATCTTCTTGTGGAAATGAAGGACTCCACCTTCAATATTGCCATTGTACTGGATGAATACGGTGATATGGCCGGACTGATCACACTGGAGGACATCCTGGAGGAGATCGTGGGTGAGATCCATGACGAATACGATGAGAAGGAAGACGAACTTGTCCAGAAAATTTCCGACCGTGAATACATCATCGAAGGCTCCATGCATCTGGATGACGTAAATGATCATCTGGATACGGAACTGGATTCCGAGGATTATGATTCCCTGGGTGGATTTATCATCGAACATCTGGATCGTCTGCCTGTTGCCGGTGACGAAGTGATCACCGAGGACGGAATTCGTCTGATCGTAGAAAAGCTGGATAAAAACCGTATCGAGAAAGTGCATGTCTACCTTCCGGAAAAAGAGCCTGAAACACCGGGAAATACCGAAGCCTGAGCAAGCAGGCTCCAGCTCCGTAACAATAAACAGCTGATGCACCGGAAAATACTTAATATTTAATACTTAATATCATCCATATCGGAACTGTTATCGGAATCCCCGGCTCACCCATTGAGCCATCATGATTTCTGATTGACAGTTCCGATATTTTATATTATAATGATAAAAAATTTTTATCCATATTTACTAAATGCAATGACAGGGAGTAGTACACAGTCTCCGGATGCACAGAGAGAAGATGGCCGGTGAGAATCTTCGTGACTGAACTGTGGAAGTAGCCCTCGAGCAGTGGACTGAACCATGAATCTTCATGCAGTAGCTTCATCGTCATTCCCACGTTACAGGGAGGCAGTATAATTTTGTACTGACAGAGAGCAGAGTTTTACCTCTGAAAACAGGTGGTACCGCGGAATTGTCCGTCCTGAGCATATTTTATCCGATATGCCGGGACTTTTTTATTGGAAAAATTTCTCGCGGCAGCCTTATCTGCTTAACTTTTCACATCATCAAAGGAGGGAACCAATTCATGAAACAGATTTCCGGAAACAAATTGCTTGTAAAAGCCTTAAAAGAAGAAGGCGTTGATGTTCTGTTCGGCTATCCCGGTGCCTGCACCATCGATATCAGCGATGAATTATATAAACAGAGCGGCATTGACATCATCCTGCCACGTCACGAGCAGGCCCTTGTACACGAAGCAGATGCCTATGCCAGAACTACCGGAAAAGTTGGCGTATGTCTCGTTACCAGCGGTCCCGGAGCTACCAACCTTGTTACAGGTCTTGCAACTGCCAACTATGACAGCGTTCCGCTTGTATGCTTTACCGGACAGGTTGCCCGTCACCTCATCGGAAACGACGCGTTTCAGGAGGTTGATATTGTCGGGATCACCAGAAGCATCACAAAATACGGTGTTACCGTCCGCAACCGTGAGGATCTTGGACGTATCATCAAGGAAGCCTTCTATATCGCACGCACCGGACGCCCAGGCCCGGTTCTCATCGACCTTCCAAAGGATGTAATGGCCGAGCTGGGAAGTGCTGAGTATCCGAAAACTGTCAATATCCGTGGCTACAAGCCTAACACCAGCGTGCATATCGGACAGCTGAAGCGTGCCCTCAAAATGCTGCAGAAGGCCAAAAAACCTCTGTTTCTTGCCGGCGGCGGTGTGATCATTTCCCGCGCGCAGGAGATTTTTACCCAGGTTGTTGAGAAAACTCAGATCCCGGTTGTCACAACCGTTATGGGACGTGGCGCCATTTCCACAAAGAACCCTCTGTTTATCGGAAATCTTGGTATGCACGGCGCTTATGCCGCAAATATGGCAGTGAATGAATGCGATCTTCTGTTTTCCATCGGAACCCGTTTTAACGACCGTATCACAGGCAAGCTCCATGAATTTGCTCCACATGCACAGATCGTCCACATTGATATTGACACCGCTTCTATTTCCAGAAACATCCATGTAGATATCCCCATTGTTGCCGATGCAAAAGAAGCTATCACAAAAATGGCTGAATATGTCCAGGAATGTAATACCGGCAAATGGCTGAAGCAGATTCAGGAATGGAAGGAAGAGCATCCTCTTACCATGAAGGACCGTGGTATTATGGGACCGCTGGATATCATCAGCGAGATCAACCGCCAGTTTGACAAGGCCATTCTTGTTACCGATGTAGGTCAGCATCAGATGCTGGTGAGCCAGTATGCGGACATCACCGGGAACCGTCAGCTGATCATGTCAGGCGGACTTGGGACCATGGGTTACGGCCTTCCAGGTGCTATCGGTGCCAAGATTGGTAATCCGGACACACCGGTCATCTCCGTTTCCGGTGACGGCGGCATGCAGATGAATATTCAGGAGCTGCTACCGCAGTTCTGGAGGAGCTTCCGATCATCTGCTGTATCTTCAATAATGAATATCTCGGAATGGTCCGCCAGTGGCAGAAGCTTTTCTACGGAAAACGTTACGCCATGACAAACCTGAAGGCCGGTGCACTCTCCCGCCGTACAGACGGTCAGGAATATCCGGAATACACACCGGATTTCATCCGTCTCGCAGAGAGCTATGGGGCAAAGGGTATCCGTGTAACTGAGAAGGATCAGATCGCGGCTGCTTTCGAAGAGGCTAAGAAGAACACAAAAACTCCTACGATCATCGAATTTATCATTGATCCGGAGGAAATGGTTTACCCGATGATCAAGCCGGGCGGCACCCTGGCTGATCTGATCATGGATTGTTAGGAGGAATGAATGATGGATAAAGGAATGAAAAAAAGATGGATCTCTCTCTACGTTGAAAACCAGGTCGGTGTTCTTTCCAAGATTTCTGGTCTTTTCTCCGGAAAGTCCTATAACCTGGACAGTCTTACGGTTGGAACTACGGAGGATCCCACAGTTTCCAGAATGACCATCGCCACAGTCAGCGATGATGAAACCTTTGAGCAGATCAAAAAACAGCTGAACCGTATGATCGAGGTGATCAAGGTTATTGATTTTACAGACGTGTTCGTTCGAATGAAGGAGATCCTTTACATCAAGGTAAAGGACTGCTCCCCGGAAGATAAAGCGGAACTTTTCCAGATTGCTGAGACTTTCAAGCACGTGTCATCGACTATGGAAAAGACAGCCTCCTTCTGGAATTCGTCCAGACCGCAACCAAAAATGACGCGGTCATCAAGCTTATCAAAGAAGAGTTCAAACATATCGAAGTTGTCCGCGGCGGAAGTGTCGGAATTGAGTCTATCAGTATGATGGAGAGATAAAAGCTGAATAATATCACGATATAAAAACAACGGGAAGATGATCCCTTCCGCAGACAGCGCCAGCTGCTGCGGAGGGGAGCCATAAGCCATCTTTTCTTTTAGGGCAAGTTTCTTTCCTATTGTATCCATCACTTCATTCCTCCTATACGACATTCATCACATTCTTTTCATCTGATACAACACACAACCATGACTATCTACTTCTTCTGCTGCTTCAGTTGCTTTTTTGCCGGACCAGATTTCTTTTGCATCCTCTTTGATATATATTTCTGCTAATTTATCAGGAATTTCTTTCTTTTTATCCGATACATTAAATATTGCAATATATGTATTCTCTTCGTTTTCTCCTGACCAGACAATCCATTCATCGTCTCTGTACTCTTGTCTCTGTCCATCCAGTGTACGATGCATCTCGTTTACCTCTGTATTTGTTAACAATGAGAGCGTCCACTCATCCAAATCAGCTAGTTCTCCGCCATACATCAATGGTGACTGAAAGATAGACCACAATGTGATCATTGTCTTTTGTTCTGGCTTTGTAAAGCAGGTCATACGGTCTGCCTTTCCACGTTCACCTGAGCGTATTCCAATATGCCCCAATGGAAGCATGTCACAATCAGGCCAGTTTCCTTTACGAATAAATGGTGACCAATAATTACAGCGGTCAAACATATCATACAGCAATTCCCACTCATCCCAGAAATCATCTGTCAATCTCCACATATTTGCAGTTTTTTGAAGAAAACTTCCATCCTGCAGTCTTGCCGGTCCCGGCGAAAGGGAAAGTACAATGTCCCGTCCCGTTTTGTCGATAGCCTTTCGAATCCCTTCAATTTCCTTTCTATGTGAATCTCTGTAAATCGTTGAATATGCGATATCATCAACTTTAATGAAATCAACTCCCCAAGAAGCATACAATTCCATAAGCGAATCATAATATAACTGTCCTTCTGGAATTGACATATCCACTCCATACATATCTGAATTCCATGGACAGATACTGTTTATTGCAATCTGATCTGCTGTCTTATCCGTTCCTTTGATATGCATTCTTCCATGAACAGCCTGTCTTGGTATTCCCCTTAAAATGTGAATACCGAATTTCAACCCTAATTGGTGTACATATTCAGCAAGTGGTGCAAACCCAACTCCATCTGCTGAACTTGGAAAACGATTTTCAGCCGGAAGCACACGACTATATTCATCTATCTTCAAATCCGCAAACTTGCGATATGCTGCTGACTCAGCTCCTGGCTCGTACCACTGAATATCTACAACCACATAGTTCCATCCATATTTCTTAAGCTTTTCTGCCATAATATCTGCATTTCTTTTTACTTCTTCTTCTGTAACAGACGCTCCATATACATCCCAGCTGTTCCATCCTTTTGGTGGTGTTTTTGCAAATTCTAACATATCTCTTTCCTTACCTTTCCATTTTATTTTAGGGTGCACAAAATACAGGTCACCTTTTACAAACTGACTTCTTTCTTCTAATAACTATAGCTTTTTACTTTTCTGTGAATTTGAATCGATTCGTTTCCTGTCTGAATTTTTAGATTATTTTTGTCTTTTCTTTCTCTTTGTCTACATTGATATCATATACTATAATCTTATTACCATGTTAGTTCACTTTTGTTGGGTAACTTATAAATTTTGTCGGAAATTGTAGTTTAATAAAAGCAAGAATTTTGTATCTATCGAATATAAATATACAAACTACCGAAAGGAGATCCTATGGAATTAGAAAAATTGAATCTGTACAGAGACACCATCTGGAATGATATAAAACTTCGTTTCTGCGGTCATTCAGAATGTCTGCCGCTTCATTCCTACGGACCTGGAACAAGACCCTATTATCTCATGCATTTTGTTCTTTCCGGGAAGGGACGTCTTGTTGTTAATAAAACAGAATATCTTATTGAAGAAAAACAGATTTTTTTGATTGAACCGGATCAGATGGTCTTCTATCAGGCCGATAAGGAGAATCCATGGACTTATTCGTGGGTTGGCTTCAATGGCAAACTCGCTCCATACTTCATTCATCGTCTTGGATTCGGTTATCCGTCCCTCACAAAAGGACTTTCTACAGAAGTCTTTGAGGAAATCAAGGATCTCCTTGAGATTCTGATTTCCATAAAAAATGATAGTACAAAAAATGATCTGTATACCAATGGCATTCTTCTCCTTCTTCTTTCAAAAGTTGGTACTTTTATCGAGAACTCCAAAGAGCTTCCCGAAAGAAAAAGTCGTCAGAATTCAGAAAGTCATGTACAGCAAGCAATTTCTATTGTAGAAGATTTCTACGGACGAGACCTGACAGTTCAGTATATTGCAGACAAACTGAATCTGAATCGATCCTATCTCTCAGAAATCTTTTCAAAGCAGATGGGTGTTCCATTGAAAAAATATATACTGGATTTTCGCATCACCCAGAGTGAAGAATTTCTTTTTACTTCTGACTGGTCCGTGGACTATATCAGTCAGATCTGTGGATTCAGTTCGCCTTCTTATTTTTCAAAAGTATTTAAAGAATACCACGGAATTTCTCCTACAGAATATAGAAAAAACCGTCACAAACGCGAACGCCAAATTGTTCTGGTAAAATAATGGGCTGTCGCACTAAGTATTAGTGCGTAGCTCATTTTCTTGTGCAAAAAAATAACTGCCAGACCTCGAAAGAATAAATTCTGTATCGCCCAGAACACTTTTGAAGATTGTGCTTTATTCTTACATGAACGGGGATTACTCCTCTCGTTCCATGGAAGTGAATTACTCGGTAACTGAGTTACCAGAGCATCTGAATTAAGGCGGGATACCGCCTTTTTTTCAGGGTGCATCCATGACACCACTACTGCCTGCTCGTTAGAGCTATACAGCTACTTTTATTATTTCCGGTGTTTTCAGTCCGGTTACGGACAGTTCTTTTTTCACTCCGGACACGGAATGATATTTTCTCAGGATATTATATGCGCCTACGGCATCTGCGTTATAAACTCTGTTTCCATCCCTGTACAGTCCTCTCTCTTTCCGGTTGGACGGTTCTGCATATCTTTTCCCTACTTCCGGTGACAGTGGGCTGCACTGGCTCGTATAACTTTCTTCCTGCTTTACGAAACGGATCCCATACATTTTCAGCTTATATTCCAGCATGGTGTAGATCCTGTTATACGGCAGACTGTGAAATTTCTGGTTTGTCCTGTGTCCCAGGTCTTTTTCTCTCCGGATGTTCCGGATATCCCCTGCAACAACACAAGTGATCCCTCGTTCCCGGCAGTATTCTGCAAGATATCTTGTGACTTTGTGCAGATAATCTGTTACCGAATCCTGTTTTTTCCTATATAATTTCCTGATATGTTTTGATGTGACCGGATGTTTTACTCCCTTTCCGGACTGCTGCCCATACCACCGGGCCTGCACCCTTGCAATCTCCTTATGGAAATATCTTTCCAACGCAAGGTACTTCCTGCCCAGGATAAACGTCTTCCCATTTTCAGAATCATAACACGTCATAAGGTTGTGAAGCCCCAGATCAATAGACAGTTCATGTCCGTTCTGTGGAAGTTCTTCCTGGTCAGGGACCTCATAAACAACTATGATTTTACAATTTCCCTTCTCCGGCGGATAGATCCGCATCTGTTTGATCCGACCCATGTCCCTGAAGATCTTATTTTCAAGGTAAAGAAATCTTTCATGGATCTGATATGTTTCTTCCATATATTTTTTTAATGCCTTTGGAAGGGAAAGGCGGACTCTGCCCGTATCCCTTTCATGCGCGATTCCCATCTGCATATAGGTAATGGGGATACTTTTCTGCTTAAACCGCGGCGGTCTGGGAGTCTCGATCCCTCCGGATCTTTTCAGGGCATAAAAAGATTTCCATGCCTTGTCCAGCAGCTTACAGACTTCCTGGGCGGTCTGGGACGGGAGCTGTTTATACCACAGATCCTCTTTATGGGCTTTTTTCTGATAATACCAGTCCGGATACTGCTCCATCCCGGTTTCTTTGTAATGCTGACGCTCGTAATTACAGACATTCCAGAGCTTGGATGCTGCATAGCACATATGCCCGATGAGGTTCGCATATTCCGGCTGACCTTTATTGGATGTTTTCTTTGACAGCAGCATTTCCTCTCCTCCATCGTATCAGTAGCTTTGCTCTGATGTTCGATATACCTGCGGATATTTTCTTCCGATACAGATCCGACCGTTTCCACATAATAGGAATGGTTCCACAGCTCCCCTTTCCAAAGCTGGTTTCTTATTTCCGGAAAACGT
>ENA-OQAZ01001201-OQAZ01001201.1-human-gut-metagenome-genome-assembly--contig:-NODE-1201-length-12850-cov-8.349760_pt1 | contig 12850 bp, 10 predicted proteins | sample MGYA00242737_ERZ504531 | MGnify/ENA primary metagenome ERZ504531 (study PRJEB26092, sample SAMD00036244) | human gut metagenome | host: Homo sapiens | study: EMG produced TPA metagenomics assembly of...
ATAAAACGTAAGTACTCCTATCAATCCAAACGGAACTGCAAGATATAGCAGATACGGACGAAACTTCCCCCATCGGCTGGAAGTACGGTCGGCAATTACCCCCACCAATCGGTCAAACACTGAATCCCAGATACGTGTCACCAAAAACATGGTACCCCACCATTGCCGCCGGTAGCCCGAACACATCCGTATAGAATATCATCAAATAGGCTCCAAACAATTTCCAGAACATGGAGGAAGCCATATCCCCAAATCCGTAGCCAATCTTTTCCGTGAGTTTTATCATAGCAGTACTTACTTTTTTATTATTTCATCAATTTCAGGTTTTTATCAATCAATTGTTTCAGTGTTTCTACCGAAGCTGTAGTAGTCAAGCCATCTTGTGGCGTATTCATACAATAATCCACCAACTTATCAATTGTAGAAACGGCCACATGCATACGTGTATCGGAAGAGGCATAATAAATGAACACCTTTCCATCTTCATCTGCAATCCAACCATTGGTAAACAGCACATTCGATACATCACCAATACGTTCTTCCCCTTCTGGAGCCATAAAATATCCACCCGGAGCAGCAATCAACTTACTGGGGTCTTCCAATGAAGTCATATACATGTAAAGCACATAGCGCAAGCCAGCTGCACAACCACGTACACCGTGTGCCAGATGTAGCCATCCTTTGGGAGTCTTGATAGGATGAGGACCTTCACCGTTCTTCACTTCTTTAATCGTATGATAATAGCGGCAGTCAATAATCTTTTCTTCTGTCACTTCCGCATGCGTAATATCGTCTACCAAAGCCCAGCCGATACCTCCACCACTTCCGGCATCAATGAATCCATCTTGCGGACGAGTATAAAAAGCATATTTGCCATTCACAAACTCCGGATGCAGCACTACGTTACGCTGCTGACTTTTCGACTTCAAGTCCGGCAGACGTTCCCAGGTTTTCAGATCTTTTGTACGGGCAATAGCGCCGTAGCTGTAGCTGAAGACAAATCACCGGCAGGTGCATTATCGTCATGACGTTCTGCACAGAAAATACCATAAATCCAGCCGTCTTCATGTGCTGTCAGACGCATATCATAAATATTTGTAGCCGGAATCACATCGTCAGGCATGGTAATAGGATAATCCCAAAAACGGAAATTATCTACTCCATTCGGACTTTCAGCCACCGCAAAGAACGATTTACGATCAGCACCTTCCACACGTACTACCAATATATACTTTCCATTCCACTTGATAGCTCCTGAATTCATAGTTGCATTCATTCCGATACGCTCCATCAAATAGGGATTGGTTTTCTCATCCAAGTCATAACGCCAGAAAATCGGCGTATGAGCAGCGGTTACTACCGGATATTTATAACGAGTGTACACACCGTTAGTGGTTTCAACAGGCTCATTTTTCCGAGTAATCAACTCTTCATGTTGAGCAAACAATCTTTTTACCTTATCTTCAAAAGTACTCATATCAATTTATATTTTTATTTCATTTTACATTTTTCATATCTCCTGCAAACAATGTGCGTGAATCATTATAGAAGTTCAGAAAATCATCTGCCGACGGATGTCCCGGATAAGGCGCATAATAATGATTTTCTCTTTCACGTGCATTTCTCCATACCAGCACATAACTTATCGGATACTTCTCTATTACCGGCATCAAGGTTTGTGTCCACCATACCGAATCAGGAATTGTTTCATAACCCGTTTCGGTTACAGCCATCACCTTTTTATGTGCTTTACTTACCTGCGACATAATAGTAAGTGCATTATCTAAACTCTTTACATAAGTATCTTTATCAAATTGATATGCATCTACTCCTATCAAATCGATAATATCATCACCCGGATAACGCTCCAGATACTCCACAGAATCTTTAGGCTCCGTGCCCGGAGAATAAGCATACAGCAGCTGGGTAGCTCCCTTTTCCTGCATGCGTTCGTACGTCATCCGCCAAAGTGCTTTATAATCTTCCGTAGAGCAAAGATTTTGTCCCCACCAGAACCAGCTGCCCGTATGCTCATGCCACGGACGGAAAAGAACTGGAACCTTTATACCTTCCGGAGTTTGTATTGAGTTCAGATAATCGGCCACTTTATCCAGCCAACCCATAAACTTATCATGATTCACTCCTCCAGGCAGTACAGATTTCACAACCGTTGAATCACTCACATCCCATGAATCCTTTCCCGTTACCGGATTATCCACGTGCCAGCTGAAAGACGACATTCCTCCGCGTTCATATTGCGCCACAACTTCTTGCCGGATACGGGCCAGTGATACATTATCCAGGTTCTTATCCCCATAAATTTCAATACGTCCCAAATCAAAGGACATCATGGCAGGATAGTCACCACATACACTTTTCACATCGCTTCGCGCAGATCACCATCCCAACCAATGCCGTACACCGGATCATCGTGATGTCCGAACATGAATTGTCTTTGCTGCGGTATAGCTTTCAATTTATCTAACATCGCCTGAGCTTCCGGACTATCAGTCTCAACAGTTGTTTTATTACCATTCGCACAAGCAACAGATAAACACATCGTTATTCCTAAAATTAGTTTTGAAGAATTTTTCATAAGAATCAGCTTTAAAATTACATAGCACAAAGGTAGGATTTCCGTTCCATCCTTTCTGATACAATTTTAGCAAAAGCAGATAGTAAATATTTATCAACGAAATTGGAAAACTCTGCATGCAGAAAGTAATGTATTTCTCATACAGAGTTTTACCCATCATTACCTCATAATTTACTCATCGCTTCCTTCACAGCTTCACGATCCAATACATTCTCTGACTGAAATGCAGCTTTCCACCAAGCCTTATCGGCATGAGGTCTTGCTTTAGTTCCTTCACCCGCATTGCCATACCATGGCATAAACCACGACCATGCAGCTCCATTGTTCCACTGTGCTTCTATATTCCCAATGGGCGCATTTTTACTTGCATCATTAGAATCTGCATAATATCCACACTCTGTCAAAGCAATCATCCTGTCACCATACAATGCAGTCAATGCCTTAAATTCTTCCGCACATTCTTCCGCAGTCTTTCCATACAAGTCGCGACCGATAATATCCACATATTCATCACCCGGATACCAGTTTGCATCATCCTTATTTTCAGAAGTCCACACCCAAATCAAATTGTCCAAACCTTGTTCTTTAAAATAGGTGAACATCATTTTCCAAAGTGCTTTAAAACTCTCCGCATCTTTTCCCCACCAGAAGAACTGACCGGCTGCTTCGTGTAACGGACGCCACAGCACAGGAATCTTTGCCTCCTTCAGCTGTTTCAGCATGTTGGCAACCTTTTCCAAATCCGCTTTTACAATACCATTCTCCCATGTTCCTTCTTCTGTAGCTTTTTGAGCATTAAACACAGTTTCCGACAAAGTAGCCGTATAGTCATCAATGTTACTATCTGTATTTTTAGGCACATTCCAATGCCACATACAAGACACGATACCTCCTTCGTTTGCCCAATTTGTTACCGGAGAAATATCAGAATAGTCAATCCAGTTTTGTCCAGAATACCGGATATGCATATAATCAAACGTATTCAAAGCCGGGTAATGCCCTGTCCATGTATTGACTTGCTCAGCCTCATCCGTATTCCATGCCACATTCGCCATTATGCCGGAAATTGTTTTCTTCCCATAGTTTTCTATCAAAAACTTATACAATTTTTCTGCTTCCGGTGATGTGGCCATAACTAAATTAGAATGTAAATCCAGTGTTCTGAAGTTTAATGAAAATGCAGGAGCAGGCATTTGGTTAGGACCTGTCACCAGCCCTTCCGGAATAGTTATCGTATAGTCTGTAGCTCTTGAAGGTGCACTCACAGTCAATGTCAATGTATCATTTTTACCATACACTATTCCATTACGGATATGCCCGTCATTAGTCACGGTGATTTGAGTCGTATCAGCTGTAGAAAAGAATACATTCTTATCATAAGCTATTTTCAATGTAAAATCGCCGGCTTTCACAGAAGCTCCTTCTGCCAAGGAGGCATAAACCAGTGCCGGAGCATCTACAGCAGGCACATTGTGCTCCACATCGGTATTGCAGGCAATCAAAGCCACAGGAGCTGCCAATGCCCACATCCATTTCATTATATTTGTTTTCATACGTATATTCATTTAGAAATTTTTATTTTAAAGTTACTTTGGTCATTGTAAAGTTACAACCGGACACTACTAAGCCAGCATTATTATCTTGAGACAAAACAAGGAGATCTTCAGCTGTCAATGTAGCAGAGAATCGTGTCGAACCAGCTTCTAGAATTTGAGATGGAATCGTAGGCAATGGACTCCAATCAATCGCACATCCTCCCAATTTAATCTGCCAGTTAGTTTCCTCCATATCTAAAGTGTAATAAACAGTTATAATAGTACCTGGTTGTACAGAGCTCCAATCATATCCGTTCCATCCAAGAGCTTTATTACCACCCCAGTCTCCAATATCAAACGAACCTTCCCAGATAACCTTTGTAAACGAAACAGTATATTTCTTGCAAGTTCCATCTTTAGAAATCAGCTCGACAGAAGAATCATGTCCAGCTGTTTCCGGTACTGGGATTGTCAACTGACTACCGCTAGAGGTGTAATTTACTTTCGTACCAGCAACCTGAACCTCTGCTAATTCTCCAATATTCACAACGTCTACCACCATGTCCTCTCCGACAAAATAATCATTCGTTTTCAAAACGTTCTCGTCTGCGATGTGACAATATTTAGGTGCAGTGACAGTCAGTTCCAGACCGGGAATCGTTTCCCCGCTTGTCAATACCAATTGAATCATTCCACTTTGAGCTTCTCCTGGTACCACAACCTTCACTTTCGTTTCAGATAAAGAAGTAGGCTCCACCGCTTTTTCCACCCCAGGGAACAATACGGCAGCAATCATGTCCATATTCTTTCCCGTCAAAGTCAGTTCTTTTCCGGCTGTAATTTCCGTTTCCTGAGCTTTCACGTCTTCAGGAGTAGCCATCTTTATTTCAGTTACCTGCACCAAAACGCCGGAAGCTGGAACCACATAGATTGGACCATTGACAGCACCGCAAGGAATTGTAAAGGTCAAGGCTTTCTGCTCAGCAGAATATGTAAACAGCATTGTTTCTCCGTTCTCCATCCTGACTTCTTTTACCAAATCAAAGTTCTCGCCTGTAACGGTCATTATTGCTCCTGGCTTAATATTGTTATAGTCTGCCACTTCCGCAACAGAAGGCAATACCACCTGCAGTTCTACTTCTGAATAAAGTCTGTTAGGAATTTCTGCCCCGTCAGAAAGAATAATTTTTCCACTCTGGGCTTCTTCAGGTACACGTACTTGAATCTCATTTCGTGTATGCTTTAAGAACTTACTCGTAGCCTCTGTTGTCTCTTCTTCAGCAATCACTTCATCAGAGACAATCACATTCTCTGCAAAAATCACTTGATGCATCAAATTAAGATACTCCCCTTTAATAGTCAACACATCACCTGGCCTTACACTTTCCGGAGAAAAACTTTCTATCGAAACAGGCTCGGAATAAGTCAACTGAGTCTTGGTAACAATACTTTCTCCATTACGGAGCATCAAAGTCACATACCCGGGCAAAGCTGTTTGAGGCACAATCACCCTGATTTCTTCCGCACTGATAAGCTGTATATCCGTAATGGCATCACAACCGGGAATCAATACTGATGCAACCTGATCCATTCCGCAACCAAGGAATCGCAACTCACCCCCACGTAACACGGGACTCGGTCCAAATACGTTCAAACTAATACCTCCCTTATACTGATTGGTATCCACATCATTTGTATCACAAGCGGTGAATGTCAAAGAACTCAACAGAACGAGACAAGCCATCCACCATGCAGAAAACTTATATATTTTATTCATACGTCTAAGTCTTTAAATATTATTCAACCGGAACCACCCGAATATTGTCTATGCAAATAATCGGTTCACATTCTTTACCATCAACTCCACCTCCACGCAGGAAGATGCTTAAACCGGCGAATCTGTCCTGAGTAAATTCTGTATCACTGGCTAGTCCAGAAACTAACTTATTAAATTCTGACATTTTGAGTGTAACTGTAACCCACTGATTGTTTGTATCGTATGAACCAGTTTCTTCCCAAGGAACCCAAACGCCACGAGGAGCCTTTCCTTCTTCATGACTTTCATCATCATTCCAGATGTAATCCTGTGTCTGGTTACTCATAGAAACTTCATCCAATGAGGTAAATCGAATTTGCATACCTTCTGCCATCCATGGATTAGAAGTCGGAACATATACTTCAAATTTCAATGCTAATTCCTCAATCTTATAATCTTCCAGCATTTTCTTAAACTGAGGTAAATTATAAAGAGGTACACAACCTTCCGTTGCATTCGGATCAGGCCAATACATCATCAGATACTCTCCTGGAGTTTGCCATTGTCCACCAGAAAGGGGGGCAGGCCCCATCACCATATAGTTTTCATCCACAGAAGGAACAGAAGCAAGAATCTGTCCTTTCTTTTCATTGTCGCCATTCCAGGAATTTCCTGCAGCCAAAGCACCTTCATATTTTCCATCCCAGTCAAACAGAATATTACGTGTATCCTTATACTGGAAAACAGATTGTCCGGTTCCGTAAATAGACTTCACACGAATATTTCCTTGCATCGCTCCCTCAGGTACTATAAATTTGACTGCCGTTTTCGTGATACTCGTAATCTGCTCTCCTTCCACAGTAATATCTCCAGGCATGGAAATTGTTAAAGGCACATTGGGGTCGTCTACAAAGTAATCACCATACAATACGGCTTCACTTCCGGCCGGAGCATATTCACAACTCATAGAACTAACCACCGGTGCAGGAACCATTACACTAAAATCAAAATCTACTTTTTCCCCAGACTTGGTAACCATATAGATTTTATTGGTCACTTCTTCCGGTATGTTCTTAGGAATATCCACCAAAACAGTATGGTCTGTCATATAACTTGTATTCAAGGTAGCTTTCTGATCATTGAAATAAAGTTCATAGATACTACGCAAGTTATCTCCCACCAAACAAACCGTATTTCCCAGATAGGCTCCTACAAGTAATGAGTCCGCTTCTTCCGGCAATGGAGAGCGCACATATTTCAAAGTAGGAACTCCGTCTGCAATTTCATATTTATCCGGCTGATCTTCACAGGCAGTCATAAAGCAACCCATCATAGCCAATGCTGCCACAAAGAACCAATTGATATATCTTGTTTTCATTTTATGCATCATTTAAAAGATTAATAACTATACTCCGTACGCACATCCACATGTACGGGATCTTCCATCAAATTAGGATTAAATACCACATCCTCAGAGGGGAACGGCAATGTAAAACTTTCCTTTGTCACATTAGGTACCTTTGGATTATTGGTATAATGCTGGTCTGAAGTAGCATTCCAAGTCGTCTGTCCGGATTCATAATAGGATTTATACAACGTATTCAAGTTGTCGTACACATCACGCTTTTGGTTTACAAGTTCATTAATCGCTCTTGATGAATCATAATAAGACAAACGTACAAAATCATACCAACGGTCTCCTTCACAAGCCAGTTCCAGACGACGTTCCTTCCAGACATCTTCCCAAGAAACAGAAGCAGGCAATTTATATTCACTTACCGCACGATGACGTACTTGCCAGAATACATCTCTTGCCTTTTCATTCGTGGTTGAACCCTGATTTCCAATTACAGCTTCTACATAAATCAGATATACATCAGCCAAACGTAATAAATGAGTACTCAAGCTACTGGACATACTTGCAGCCGACACACCCAAACCTTTCATGTGGTCATTTGCATTGCCATACAAATGCTTCACCTCATTGGCTCCTGTCGGACTCTGCAATTCTCCGGGACCACCTTTACCATAACCATCCTTATCATAGATGAAGTTGATATAATCGAAACCTCCCTTGTCCTGCCAGAAATATTCATATTTATCGCCTGCCATCATCATGGTTGCTTTACGACGAGTATCAATAACCGATTTGTCGCGGTCTTTCGGATTCTGGTCCGGAGTAACTCCAAAGGCCAGCTGCAAATCAATGGAAGGGCCATTATAACCACCCCAGTTATCTCCAAATTCATCAAATCCCACCATAGCCAAGTCTGACTGCAACGTATTCTGCGCCGTGTACTGACCGCTTGCCGCATCCCAACGCCAACCAATCAGACTTTCTTCGCAGTTATTATTCTGCAAACGGAATATATCTGCATAGTTTTCCATCAGTTTGCGACCTGAATTATCAATCACATCTTCTGCCAATTCCTTAGCTTTATTCAAGGCAGCCTCATCACGCATACCGTTTTGTCCTACGCCAGACTTTGTCAAATAAACTTTCGCCAGTAATCCTTCTGCTCCATAATAATCTATACGTCCGGCGTCACCTTTCATGACATTCCCATCCTCATCTTTAAACAACTCCATTGCTTTCTCCAATGTCATGACAATATATTCATAGACATCAGCCAGCATGACCTTCTTTTTGTCATTGTAAGTTCCATCTGCCAGTTCTTTGGAATTATCGTGTACGATAGGTACAGCCCCGAAAGTACGTGCCAGATAGAAGTAAGCCATAGCCTTCCAAGACAAACATTCAGCCATACACTGTCTTCTGACATTTTCAGAACAGTTAGCTGTTTGCAGAGTTTTGTATACCGTATTACAATAAGCAATGACAGACCACAAAGAATAAGACATATTGACCAAATCCTGGTCCGTTCCATTCACTGTAAAATCCAGATAAGGACTTTTCCCCCAATAATAATTACCAGACATCACTTCACCCACTTTAAAGAAACCACGCTGGAAATCATACCATGGAGAGTTATACAAGAAATTTACTCCCTGCACACACTGGGTATCATTCTGGTAGAAATTAGATTGATTATAATTGTCTTCAGTCGGTCGATCCAGAAAATCATCACAAGAAGTTGCTCCCATACCAAAGACCGCAGCCAAAGCCACATATTTAATATTCTTGATTTTCATATACAGTCAAATTTAACAGGTTAGAAAGAAACATTCAGTCCGAATGAATAAACAGTAGGCGACGGATAACGTCCGTAATCCAATCCGTACACATTAGTGCTTTGCGTACTGGCTCCGATTTCAGGATCGTAACCATCATATCCTGTAATTGTCAATAAGTTCTGAATATTCGCATAAAGCCGCAAGTTATTAATGCCGAACTTCTTGATTAATTTACTCGGGAAAGTATAACCCAGTGTGATATTCTTCAAACGGATGTAAGAACCATCTTCCACATAACGGTCGCTGATACGGTCATTGTCGTTCGGATCCTGAATAGAAGCACGAGGAATAACAGCTTCCGGATTAGAGACATGCACATTAGTCACATCATCATACCAATACTGACCGGCAGGATAAACTTTGTCCGGATCAATCGGTTCCAGTCTGGCACGACCCGTTACCGAGTTCAACTGATTTTCCCATGCAGAATTCATGTGAGTAAGCTGCATGCCCAAATAATTCATTACCTTATTTCCATAAGAACCATTAATAAAAATCGACAAGTCAAAATCCTTGTAACGGAATGTATTGGTCCATCCAAAAGTAAATTTCGGCATCGGAGAGCCAGGTTCGTCTTATCATATTCATTAATTACTCCATCAGGTTTTCCATCCGGGCCACTAATGTCCTTATATTTGATGTCACCTACCCAAACTGTATTCTTTCGGTTGAACACTCCGTTTGACGGATACTGCTCTGGTTTCGGAGATTTCTGCAGGTCTTCATAATCCTGATAAACGCCATCACATACATAACCATAGAAATTATACAATGACTCACCTACATTGGACACACTAACTACGTCATTCCATTGTCCATAGCCAACAATTTGTGCATTGGCCGTTCCACTCAATGCCTTTAATTTATTCTTATTGAATGAAATCTGGAAATCAGAATCCCACTGGAACTTTCCAATTAACGGATGCGTGTTGAGTGAAATTTCCACACCGGCATTCTCAATACTACCATAGTTACCATAAGGAGGATCCAAACGGCTGCTGGTATTCCCCTGAGTTCCCATATAAGAAGGTAACTGCAAAGCCATCAACATGTCATTTGAAACCTTTTTATACCAGTCTACAACCAAATTAATACGGTCCTGAATGAATCCCAAATCCAATCCTACATTCCACTGTTCCTGAGATTCCCACTTGATGCCGGTATTCGGAATATTTTTCGGACGATATCCCGTTCCGAGACTTGAACTCATTTTCACGATAGAAGTTCCCCACAAATATCCTCCAATATTTGCATTACCGGTCTGTCCCCAGCCTAAACGCAATTTACCATTACTAATTACACCAGACAAAGGTTTAAAGAATTCTTCATTTGAAAAACGCCACGAACCAGCAAGTGCATGGAAACCTGCCCAACGGTTATCCGGGCCAAAGTTTGAAGAGCCATCGTAACGGTAAGTGTAAGTTCCGTAATAACGGTTATCGTAATTATAAGTCAGACGAGTAAAGAACGATGCCATGGCTGAACTGCAAACCCAGAGCCAATTACCGGAGTAGCGGTACCTAAAGCCGGATTATGCACGGCATCAGAAGGCAAACCGGTATTGGTTACACTGATATTATCATAATTAGACGCCCAACATTCCTGGCCCAGCATGGCCGTAAAATTATGCTTGTCTATCATGCCGCTATACGTAACATAATTCTTGAGTTGCCAGAATGTACTGCTGTTCTTCTGAATACTACTATAGTTACTGTCGCGCTTCCAACTACCAAAGTCCACCATAGGTTTATAACGTTCACCTCTGGAAGCACTAATATCATAGCCCAGTTCCGCATGCCACACCAGATTCTTTATCGGTGTTACCTCAAAGAAGATATTACCTGTCAACTTCTGGCGGTTCAGCAGCACCTGGTCCATCATAGCCATTGCTATCGGGTTCGGATTCGTGTAACCTTCACGCACAATGGTCGCATAATTTCCGTCTATATCGTAAATAGGAATATCAGGGACAGTTTTCAATGAATAATTAATAATACCTGTTCACCATCTGCCAGTTTCAAATCTTCGTCCGTAGATGAATAGGTAGCACTCAATCCCAGTTTCAACCAACTTTTCAACTGAGAGTCCAAATTCACACGGAAAGAATAACGGTTAAAGTTGGATCCAATTAACGTACCATCCTGATCCATATAAGAAGCAGAAACATAATATTTAATCTTTTCCGTACCTCCTTCAGCAGAAACCTGATGCTGGTGTTGCAATGCAGTCTGGAAAACCGCATCCTGCCAGTTCGTTCCTTTACCCAAGATGGAAGGATCAGCATAATATCCGTTCACATCCAATTCACCCACTTGCACAAATTCATTGTAATAATTAGCAAACTCACGCAAGTTCATCATATCCAGCCGTTTGGTCTGTCTTTGTACAGCTAGCATGCCATCATACGTAAATTTGGCCTCACCAGCCTTACCTCGTTTAGTCGTAATCAATATCACTCCATTTGCTCCTTGCGCTCCATAAATCGCGGTTGCCGAAGCATCCTTCAAAATTTCCATTGAGACAATATCGGCAGGGTTAATGGTAGAAAGCGGGGAAATGGTAGATACAGAACCATTACCTAACGCATCTCCCAGACCAAAATCAGCCCCTGAGGCGCCTCCTCCTTGTACAATTACTCCGTCAATCACATATAGAGGTTCCGCATTAGAATTAATGGTAGCTTGTCCACGCACACGGATAGAAGACGAAGAACCCGGAGCTCCTGAAGTACTTACGGCAGAAACACCCGCTGCACGTCCCTGTAAAGACTGGTCCAGGTTGGTAATTACAGAACCTTTTATCGCATCTTCCCCCACTGATACAGAAGCACCAGACAAGTCACTTTTCTTCATGGTTCCATAACCCACTACCACAACCTCATCCAAGGTCTCGGAATCTTCTTTCAATACAATATGTAAAGATGTCTGGTTTGTGACCTTTATGGTTTGTGTTACATAACCTATATAAGAAATCTCCAGTGTAGCTCCAGAAGAAACATTTAACACAAAATTACCATCAATATCCGTAATTACCCCATTAGTTGTTCCTTTTTCCAGAACATTCGCTCCAATCACAGTTTCACCGGCAGCATCAACTACTTTTCCTTTGATCTGCCTTTTCGCTTGCTGCAACACTTCCGATGCATGAAGTTCAGAAGCCTGCACCTGATACACATTTCCCATAGAGACCATGGCAAATGCACCAGCAACCAGCGCACATCTTTTTACATTTTTATTCATAGTGTATCACTTGTATGATTAATAATTCTTCATCAATAGATATATGCGAAAAGCCAACAAACGGAATCCTCTCTACATAATATCAGATTAAAAGTCGCTTTACATTACAAATTTCTTACAACCACAAAGGTAGAAACAATCGTATTGTAATAATGATACAATTTTATCTATCACTAGTATAAAATAAATCACCGACTGTTACTTCTCTTCTTTCTACCCAGCACAATCAACAACCGGATTTTATCCCTTCATGAGATGTTTATATTCAGTTCCTATTATATCATTCTTCATTCGCTTACTGCAAACAAAATATTCACACAACTCCGAGGTAATAGAAAAGAAATTCGTTTCTGCATACCTATTAGATTTATTTCAACGCTGCAAAATTAGCCGATAACCACTTGCATATTCCGGCGGATACCCGTTCAGCATTTCCGGTGATATCCGTTCAGTCCCCAGTTAGTATTCAGTGTTGTTGGCAAAGTTAATACTTCTTTCTTAGGCTCTCTCCTTTAAGGTCAAATTTTAT
>ENA-OQAZ01001202-OQAZ01001202.1-human-gut-metagenome-genome-assembly--contig:-NODE-1202-length-12850-cov-3.527784_pt1 | contig 12850 bp, 9 predicted proteins | sample MGYA00242737_ERZ504531 | MGnify/ENA primary metagenome ERZ504531 (study PRJEB26092, sample SAMD00036244) | human gut metagenome | host: Homo sapiens | study: EMG produced TPA metagenomics assembly of...
AGGTCAGGGTACCCGTCTTGGTTTTGATAAGCCAAAGGGTATGTACAATATCGGTGTCACAAGAGAGCTTTACATTTTTGAGTGTCTGATCAATAATGTAATGGAGATTGTAAAAAAGGCCGGTGCCTGGATTCCATTTTATATCATGACAAGTGACAAAAATTATGATGATACTACTGCTTTTTTGAAGGAGAAAAATTATTTTGGCTATAATGCTGAATATATTCACTTCTTCAAGCAAGAGATGGCACCAAGCGTAGATTACAATGGAAAGCTTCTTATGGAAGCACCTGATCACCTGTCACTCTCTCCAAATGGAAATGGCGGATGGTTCTCATCTCTTTGCCGCTACGGATATGACAAGCAGATGAAGGAAGCTGGTGTTGAATGGCTGACTGCATTTGCTGTTGACAATGTTCTTCAAAGAATTAATGATCCGGCATTTGTCGGTGCTGTCATTGATTCTGGCTGTGACTGCGGCGGTATGGTTGTAAGAAAGGCTGACCCAAATGAACGTGTCGGCGTTCTTTGTACTGAGGATGGCAAGCCTTCCATCGTTGAATATTATGAGATGACTGATGATATGATTCACTTAAAGGATGAGAATGGAAATCTGCTCTACAACTTTGGTGTTATCTTAAACTACATGTTTAATTTGGATCGTTTAACTGAGATCAAAAGCAAACGTCTTCCGTTACATATCGTTGAGAAGAAGATTCCTTACATTGATGGTGATGGCAATCTGATTAAGCCAACTACACCAAATGGCTATAAGTTTGAATCATTAATTCTCGACATGATCCATATGATGGACAGCTGCTGTCCATTTGAGGTTGAGCGTGAGAAAGCATTTGCACCTGTTAAAAATCCGACTGGTGTAGACTCTGTTGAATCTGCAAGAAAACTTCTTGAGAAAAACGGCGTAACTTTATAAAAATAATCGGGGATAGAAAATTTTCCTATCCCCATTTTTACTGTAAAATCAAACCCTGTGCTGCCCATTCTCTCAGTAAGTCTGTCATCCACAAAATACCATCCCCTGGTTCCTCTATTTCAATCGGTTCTTCTGCTGGCTCAATGCTTACTACAAAACTAAATAATGCATTCTTTATATCTGGCTCATCTGTCTGTGTCAAAAGCCCTTCCGTCTCACCGACAACTGGTGAAAGCTCTTCAATTCCCCATTCTTCTTGAAGTTTGTCTGAAATCTCTGCTTCAATTGTCACTTCAAATGCATATGTGCCTGCTGCGCCATCTTTTCCCGCACAGATTGATGCATTAACTTCAAGACCTTTTGAAACTGCATTCTCAAACTGCACAGCTAATGGTTCTTTCTCATAATCTTCATGCGGACAAAATGTAGTCTGAAGAGTATCAAATATCTGCTTTTTCTTTTTATCCTGATCAAAAGCATTTTCCGGATCAGCTTCTTTCATTCCTTCTATTACTGCATCCACATATGGTGTAAGAAGTGGCTCCCAGTCAATGACAAATGTTTTATCTAACTGTCCCTGCTCAATCTGCATATCGATGCGCTCCAAAAGCTGCCCTATCTGATCATTTTTCAGATTAATCGTGTAAGAGCCTGCATCATGTGCCGCCGCAAGACCTGAAAACACTCCTATCAAATCATCATATTTAAACTCATCCAGACCTATTGAAGAACCTACCAGACCAATCCAGTCTTCTGTAATTGAATCTGCTGCCTGCAGCACATTCTCATTCTCTTCCTCGTCAATGCGGTTCTCCTCTGTCAATTCCGATATCATCTCTTTAACCGATTCTGTATTTAAATATGCCTTAGTACCAAATACACGAAGTACATCCTCTGATACAAAATCAAAAAAAGTTCCATCACCATTTGGTGCACTTAAATACAGCATGTCCACAGATGCACTGTCTGGCGTCATACGGATCGTCATTCCGGCCGATACTTCCATATCACCAAACGTCATTGAGGCTGAAAACATTTCAGTTCCCTCTTTTATCCGCCGTGCTTCTGTGACCATATCTGCAATCTTTCTTATTCCACCCGTTTCCTCTTCTGCAAAAGTATTCTGTGCCGTGCTGACAAAAATCACTATCCCTGCCGCAAACAGCATCATTCTTTTTTTCATGAAACGTTCCCTCCATACACTATATGTTGCCACTTTCATTTCCAACATTACTCTCCTGCATTACGCAGCTCTATCATACCAATACTACCATACTACGCCCTTTTTTGCAAAGATATTACGCTTACAAATATCTTACATTTTACAACACGCGTTATTGTTGACTGGTTTCTTTTGATATGGTATACTATACACAATTAGACGGACATATTTTTGTATGTTCCGTCAAAAAATTTAAGGAGGTTTTTTTACCATGGATATGTCTTCTTTTTCTCTGGAAGGTAAGATTGCGCTGATTACTGGCGCTTCCTATGGTATCGGTATGGCTATCGCTAAGGGTATGGCTGCTGCCGGTGCTACAATCGTATTTAACGATATTAAGCAGGAGTTAGTTGATAAGGGTCTTGCTGCATACGAAGAAGCTGGAATCAAGGCTCATGGCTATGTTTGTGACGTTACTAATGAGGACGCTGTAAACGAGCTTGTTGCAAAGATCGAGGCTGAGGTTGGTGTAATCGACATTCTCGTAAACAATGCCGGAATCATCAAGAGAATCCCGATGTGCGAGATGACCGCTGCTCAGTTCAGACAGGTTATCGATGTTGACTTAAATGCTCCGTTTATCGTAGCAAAGGCTGTTATTCCGAGCATGATCAAGAAGGGTCATGGAAAGATCATCAACATCTGCTCCATGATGTCTGAACTTGGACGTGAGACCGTATCTGCTTATGCAGCAGCTAAGGGTGGCTTAAAGATGCTAACCAGAAACATCTGCTCTGAGTACGGTGAGTACAACATTCAGTGTAACGGTATTGGACCTGGCTACATTGCTACTCCGCAGACCGCTCCGCTTCGTGAGATTCAGCCAGACGGTTCCCGTCATCCGTTTGACCAGTTCATCATTGCCAAGACTCCGGCAGCTCGCTGGGAGAAGCTGAGGACCTGGCAGGCCCGGCAGTATTCCTTGCTTCTGATGCTTCCAACTTCGTAAACGGACATGTTCTGTACGTAGATGGTGGTATCTTAGCTTACATTGGAAAGCAGCCACAGTAATTTATCTGATGAATCGTACTTAAATAGTACATAAAAAGAAAGCTTCGCGTTGTTTGACACATATGCGGAGCTTTCTTTAAGCATAAAAAAGCGTTGCTAAATATAATAGAAAGGTGTGGATAAATCGTTATGCGCATTGCACTGGTAGATGATTCTGAAATTGAACGTGGGATACTTCTGTCTTTGATTACTGACTATGGATGCGAAAAGCAGATTTTATTTGAATCTGATTGTTTTGACAGCGGAGATGCTTTTTTGTCTTCCTTTTCGTCTGATAAATACGATATTGTTTTTATGGACATTTTTATGAATGGTATGAGCGGTGTTGAGACGGCAAGCAAAATGCGTCAGATTGACAGCCATGTTATTTTAATTTTTCTGACTGCCTCTGCTGATTACATGCCAGATGCCTTTCGTGTCCATGCATTCCACTATATTCTAAAACCATATCAGAAAGATGCGATTTTTGCATGTCTGAATGATGCCTCTTTGCACCTTCCAGCTTCTGAAACCTTCATTTCATTCTCAGTAAATGCAATTGAGGTTCGCATTTTTGCTTCACAAATTGTATGCATCGTGGCTGACTCTCACTATACATGGATCACCGACCGAAATGGTCAGAAATACCATCTTGTGCTGCCTTTGGTACATTCTCAAAACAGCTTTTATCTGACCGTCATTTTCTTCTTGTCAGCAGAGGTGTCCTGTGCAACATGGATGATATTAAATGCTTTTCTTCTGGCAGCTGTCTTCTTTCAAACGGCCAGACTCTTCCAGTTACACTGCGCAATGCCAAGCGTATTGAACAAACCTGGCGTGACTACTGTTTTTCAAAGACACGAGATCAAACTTTGGAAATTTGATTTTTGCTTTTCATTCATAAATTTTGCTTTTCGTTCATACTATATTGACTTTTTCGCATAAAAGCGTTAAATTTTTTGTACTACATCAACATTGCTTCACACACATTAGTTGGTTAGTTTCTTATTTTACACACTTTCTTTGTACAAAAAAAGACCGGCTCCCACACACCGGTCCTTTTTGTTATCTTTTATTTTGATCCAACTTTCTTAAAGATTACGACAACAGTTTTTAAGATAATTTGAATATCAAGCTGAATGCTCCAGTTATCAATATATTCACAATCCAGACGAACAACCTCCTCAAAGTCTTCAATGTTGCTTCGTCCACTGACCTGCCACAATCCTGTCAGACCAGGCTTCATGCTTAGACGTCTCTTATGACGCGCCTCATATTGTTTAAACTCATCTACTGTAGGTGGTCTTGTTCCAACAAGACTCATATCACCCTTTAGTACATTCCAAAACTGTGGAAGCTCATCAATACTAGTTGAACGAATAAATTTGCCGACCTTTGTGATTCTCGGATCATCCGTCATCTTAAACATAAAGCCCTTCATTTCATTCTTTTCCATAAGCTCGGCCTTGCGCGCCTCTGCATCCTGATACATAGAGCGCACCTTATAAATATAGAAATAACGTCCATTTTTTCCCACACGCTTTTGCTTAAATATGAGTGGTCCAGGAGACTCTAGCTTTACAGCTGGTGCGATAAAAAGCATCACAACTGCTGTAATCATCAGTCCTACTATCGCTCCTACAATGTCTATTATACGCTTCATTACAAGCTTGTTAAAATCAAAAAATCTTGGTGCCACGCTGAGCGCATAGTGATTTCCAATCTGAGTAACTTCTCTTTGATAACCTGCGCCAAGATGATCAAGAAGGTCAATATTTACATGAACAATTACACCCATCTGAGCAAACTGCTCAGCATACTCAATGATTTCGTTTTTTCTTTGATCATCAAGCACTAAAAATACTTCATCAACAATTTCCCTGCTTGCTACCTCAATCACATTGTCGCCATTTGCCACAACACGATAGCCTTCGATATCTTCTCCAACATAATCACCATCTGTAATCGCAAGCGTAATCAGATAATTCTCGTAAGTATTATATCGTCTTAGATCCTCTGCAAGCGTTTTTACACGATCAGATGTTGTCAATACAAGAAGATGATCTGCTTTTTTATTTTTAAAAATAGTACGAAGCATTCTCTTACAGATCAAATGTGTCAACGCCATCAGAACCATATTGATTAGTACTGTTAATGCCCATACGCTTCTGCTGATCAGCTCTGTATTTTTAGTAACATAAAATACAGCAATAAGCACAGCTCCCATAATAATATTTAACTTGATCGTATATGTAATTTCTTCATATTTGTTTCGCTTCATGAAATAGCGATTCATGTTGAACGACAGAAATACCAAAAAATAGCTGATCAAAATCATCCAAAGAGATGATAATACGGAAGAAAAATCAAATATAAACTTCCGAAAAACGGATGCAAGAAAACAAGCTGCAATATAGCTTATCACGAGACAAACCGCATCAATCCAAATCAGCAGATAATCCTGCATGTTTTTCCTTTGTTGACTCATGTTCAGAAATTCCTTTCCCTTTATTTCTTTTGTTTATTGTATCATAATTCTTTTCTTTAAACAACTTGATTTTTCAATTCACGCGTCTTGCTAGATGTCTCAGTAAACTGAGACGATAAATTTCATGCTTACATAGAAATTTGATTTCTTTTCCTGTTTACTTTTACTTAAAAAAAAGGTATAGTATCAGCGAAGTAAACGAATATGGAAAGGCATGGTATTTATCGTGAATCTTACAAAACCTGTTATTTTAGCATCTGGCTCCCCACGCCGAAAAGAATTGTTAGCTCTTGCCGGCTTCAATTTTACTGTCCGCCCGGCAAATGGTGAGGAAGTCACCACAAAAACACTTCCATGTGATATTGTATGTGAACTGGCTCATCAAAAGGCATTTGAAATTGCAAAGGCACAAACAGCTCCTTGCTATGTGATTGGCGCTGATACTATAGTTGCATTTGAAAATCGCATATTGGGAAAACCAAAGGACAGCGCAGATGCCGTGCGAATGGTCTCTATGCTTCAGGGCAGCACACATCAGGTCTATACCGGTGTGACACTAATTGAAGTCTGCACTGATGGCAGTCTTCGCGAAAAAAGCTTCTATGAAGAGACAAATGTACATGTCTGCCAAATGACAAAGGATGAAATTGCTTCTTACGTTGCAACAGGTGAACCACTTGATAAGGCTGGAGCCTATGGAATTCAGGTACTTTTTCAATCTATGTCTCAGGCATTGAAGGCGACTATTTTAACGTTGTTGGCCTTCCTGTTTCTCGTCTTTATCATGAATTTGCTTCTTTTCAAAATGTAGCTCATAAATAAGTGTTCAATTCTATTAGATAAAACAAGGCGGTACCCTTTACAGATACCGCCTTGTTTATTTTGGGCTAATCATTTTTATTTACTTTTTACTACGCTTTGTAAGAATGATCATTGCCACTACTGCTGCCGCAAGAATAATTCCAATCACAACCAGAATAATTCCGATTATTCCGCTGGCATCCTCAATACCAAGAATCTGATTGATTTGACCAGACTGTGTTGTTGGCATTGGAAGTGTTGTGCTGGCTTCTGATGCAGCTGATGACGGTGCAGTGCTTGGTGCCGTACTCGGCGCTGTACTCGGCGCTGTGCTCGGTGCCGTACTTGGCGCTGTACTTGGCGCTGTACTCGGTGCTGTGCTTGGCGCTGTAGTCGCCGGTGTCTGCGTTGTTGCCTCTGGTGTCGTAGTCGTCTGTGTCTGCGTTGTTGCCTCTGGTGTTGTAGTCACTTGTGTCTGCGTTGTTGCCTCTGGTGTCGTTACCATCGGAATCTCTTCTGTCTTTGTTGCACCACATACTGTACAAGTATAAAGCTTTTCTCCAACTGCAGTTGTCGTTGCTTCTTTCTGTACAACACCATCATTCCATGTATGATTCTCATTCACAGTAAATCTTACACTTGCCAAATTGCCGGCGGCATCGACTGCTGTAAATACATACGTGCCTGCCTTTGTAATTTCATGGGTAAAGGTATCATTTGTATTTAAGCTGCTTTCTGATGCAATCTCCTGATTATTTAACTTAACAGAATATAGATTTTCATCTTTTACCGTAAGTGTAATCTTTTGATCTAAGCAATATGTCTTATTAGATTCAGCTCCGCTAATCACTGGTGGTGTCTTGTCAAGCTTAATGCTTATCTGCTTTTCCTGACTAATTGCTCCACTTGAAATATTCATAAGATAATATTTCATTGTGTAGCTTCCCTCTTCGGTGATTATGATTTGTTTGTTTGTTCCAAATGTTCCTCTGTCATTCGTAAATGCAATATAGAATCCATCTGGTGCTTTCAGCGTAGCATTTGCACGATACCAGCCATTACTTCCAAGACCCTGCGTTAAGAATTGTGCATCTACATTTACAGTGTACTGCGGATCATATTGTCCACATACAGTACAGATGCCGTTTGCATAGCTGTGGCCGTTGTGCACCGTAATGGTAATGCTTGCTTCATTTCCTGCTGCATCAACTGCTTAATGGTCTGTTCTGTCTCTGCTGGAGAGACTGTAAGTGTTCCTTCTGCAGTCAGCGATACTGGCGTACCATTTACCGTAACCTGTACAAGATTTGCATCACTAATTGTAAGTGTTGGAGCCTCACAATATGTCTTTTTGCCTTCTACGCCACTAATTACAGGCGCTGTCTGATCGAAATTCGCTGTTAATGTCTTCTCTGTACTGATAACCTTGCCGTCTGTGCTTAGCAGATAGTAGGTAATCTTGTTTTCGCCTTCATTCAATGTAAGATCAAGACTAGTTGCTGTGCCAAATGATGACTCATCACTTGTCTGGCTAATATAATAGCCTGTAGGTGCTGTCAGTTTGATGGTGTTTTTGCGGTACCAGTTTCCTGCTGCATCTGGTGTTGTCGGCACTGCATCTGGTACATCATTTGACTGTACTGCCGGTGCCTTATAATTAGGATCAGATGCTCCACAGTGAACGCAAACACCATCTTCAAATGTATGAGTTCCATTTACCGTGATATGAACTGATGTCTCATTTCCTGCCTTATCGCGTAATACGATTTCCTGAACACCTGCTGCTGGTGATGCAGTAAAGCTTCCATCTGAATTTTGGCTTACTGACTCTGGAATGCTGCTTGATGCAAGATCAAGGTTTTCTTCAACAACACTAAAGGTTACTGCTTCACAATAAACCTTTCCCTCTTCAAGACCATTGATCTGCGGGGCTTTTGTATCAAGATACAATTTACGTGTACGCAGCTCACTTATTGTTGTATTATCTTCTTTAATCAGATAATACTCAATCTCATTTTCACCTTCCTCTAATTCAATATCAAGAGTCGGCATTCTGCGTAATCTTGCATAAGGATTTTCAACAATATTGTAGCCTTCTGGTGCAGTAAGAGTAATGTATTTGGTGCGATACCAGCCATCTGTACCCTGTCCATCTGCCGCAGTACCATCCTCATTTAATGCTTTGAGCGTGATATCAGGAATATTTGTATCTTCTGTAGGTTCTGGCACATAATCAGGATCAGATGCTCCACAGTGAACGCAAACACCATTTTCAAATGTATGAGTTCCATTTACTGTGATATGAACTGATGTCTCATTTCCTGCCTTATCACGTAATACGATTTCCTGAACACCTGCTGCCGGTGATGCAGTAAAGCTTCCATCTGAATTTTGGCTTACTGACTCTGGAATGCTGCTTGATGCAAGATCAAGGTTTTCTTCCACAACACTAAAGGTTACTGCTTCACAATAAACCTTTCCTTCTTCAAGACCATTGATCTGTGGGGCTTTTGTATCAAGATATAAAATCTTTGTACGCTGCTCACTGACTGTTGTATTATCTTCTTTTATCAGATAATATACGATATGGTTCTCGCCTTCCTCTAATTCAATATCAAGAGTTGGCATTCTGCCTGATCTGTCATACAGATTTTCAATAATGTTATAGCCTTCTGGTGCAGTGAGAGTAATATTTTTTGTGCGATACCAGTCATCTGTACCCTGTCCGTCTGCCGCTGTACCATCCTCATTTAATGCTGTGAGCGTGATATCAGGAATATTTGTATCTTCTGTAGGTTCTGGCACATAATCAGGATCAGATGCACCACAGATGACGCAGCTTCCCTCTGAAAATGTATGACCATTATTCACGATTACATTTACAGTAGTCATGTTTCCTGCCTCATCTACTGCAGAAACAATTAACTGATTCTCTCCCGGCTCTAACGTAAAACTTCCATTTTCATCAAGTGAAACTGGCTGTCCGTTTACTGTAATTGTAACAGCATTTTCATCTGTCACCGTTACTGTCTGTGCTTCACAATATGTTTTTCCATCTTCAATTCCTGCGATAACAGGCGGTTCTGTATCGGCTGGCTTTGTCGGATTTACAGTCACATTTACTGATGCAGTAATTGTATTATAGATAGACGTGTCTTCTGGTGTATAAACTGCTGTATAAATACCATTTTCAGGGATAATGCTTGCTTCAAGCCAACTCCATCCTTCAGGCAATTCAACAGTTGAAAGTGACTGTCCCTCATCAATACTGATACTGTCCGGACACTGCGTCTGCGGTGTCGGATCTAATTTATTGATCTTGATTGTAATGACAATATTTTCTACTATATTGTAGTTTTCAGTGTCATTTGGAACATAACGAACTGCTGCTGGTGCTTCCTCTTGTGCTGGAAGTGTCGTTGCCGGATCAGTCTGCCACTCAAAATGACCATTAGAATCACTCGGAAGCTCAATCTCTGACAATGGTCTTGTCACATATCCTTCCAGAACTGGAGGTGTATAAACCGGATCCATCTTCTGAACTGGTTCTGGTGTCGGCTCTGGTGTCGGCTCCGGTGTAGGTTCTGGCGTTGGCTCTGGAGTTGATTCTGGCGTTGGTTCGACTGACTTTTCAATTAATGTTACATCATTTTCAATTGCCATACCTGATACAACATCAGTCAGCGTGCCATCTGCTCCTGCCATCTGCCACTGACATCCATCTGTAAAAATGCTGTCTGGCACAATACCATTTGTATAGACAACAGAATCCTCTCTTGCTTCATCCGCATAATCAAGTGTCCACTTATAGACACGTGAGTAACTCTCGTCTGTCTTTTTAATCAATACAGGCATCTGATCCGTTCCTATAAGCTGTGAAAACTTCGGATCTGTAAAACCTGAATTTAATGACCATGATGCCGCTCCATCTGCAAACTGTGACGTGTCAAGTACTGTTACACCTGCAGGCGCTTCTGTCACAAAAAGACTGTTTTCTACACTTTCCTTATGCTCTGTAAATGCAGCTGATACGCTTCCATTTCCTGTTATGCTTGAATATCCTGGTGCATAATTTAACAGAATCGGCGTAACTGCATCTTCTCCCAACATATTTGTAATGCTGAAATTACTTGAGTAAACAGATTCAATCCTGTTTTCATTATCAGCAGCAAACTCACTTACAAACGCGTCACTTTTTGAAGAAGTCACTGATGCGCCTAATGTGACGCAGGCACTAATGCTTCCTTCATTTCGACCTGCCAAAACAGCTGCATTATTATTTGATGTAATCGATGTATTTTCTAACTTCAACTCGGTTACATAGCCACTCGCTCCAATATAGCCAAAGACAGCTGCTAGTGCATTCTGTGTCAGATTTTCCGTTTCCGGCACACCAGTTGCCTCTGCCTGTGCAGCTGATACCGTGCTTACAAGATCCTGCCCCGAAATCTGATCCATTGTAATACCGGCTATGCTGTAACCATTTCCATCAAATACACCGTCATAGCTTTTTCCTGTCTGTGTCTCGACATTATAATATCCAAGCGGTGTCCATGAATACGCTGCTAACGCGCTCATGTCAATATTGTCGGCTAAGCTTACATTCTGTGTCTCTAAATCTCCTGCATAAAAATGCTGAACAAACCATGCCAGTTCTCCTGCATTCTCAATCTCATATGCACGAATATCGCTGTAGCCAAGCTGTGCCATATCCTGATTTTCAATCACCTGCGGCTGCTCAAATTCTGTATATCCATTTATCTGAGTAATTCCATTTATATATGGGCTTTGTTCATCTGCCGATACTGGAATATTAATCATGAGCATAGCGGCTGATGTCAACACGGCACTCCATTTTGCTTTTTGTCGTTTCATCTTCATCATATCGGACCTCCTGTCCGGTCAGGGTCATTCTCCCTCACCTTTTCTTTACTTTCAGTATAACAGCCGTTCTCTGCAATGTCACCTTAATAAAACACGTTATTTTTTACAAATTCCTTACGAAAACTAATAGCGCTCTTTTAAGAACTCTGATACATTCGTATGTCCGTAGTGAACAAGCTTAGCATCAAACTCTTCCATCTTTTTCTGAATCATATCCTTATCTTTTTGTTTTAACAGACTGCTTTTCTCATACCGCTCAACCACTTCTTTTGCATCCTTATATGACTGCAGCGTAAGATCCTTATAATTATTTTCCAAATACATTTGAACTGTATTTAATTTTTCTTCGATTTCCTTTAATGCCTTTTTTCGTTCAAACATTGATATTCTCCCTTCTCATCTGCACAAATTTATATTGGCATACCATTAAATTTATGTTATACTAAATCTAGTATAACACTTTTTCAGAAAAGACAGGAGGTTTTTTTATGCCAACACCACATAATAATGCACAAAAAGGTCAGATCGCAAAAACTGTTTTAATGCCTGGCGATCCGCTGCGCGCAAAATTTATCGCTGATACCTTTTTACAGGATGCAGTTCTTGTAAATGAAGTACGTGGTATGCTTGCTTATACCGGAACTTATAATGGAAAACCAGTTACCGTTATGGGCAGCGGAATGGGTATGCCAAGTATCGGTATCTACTCCTACGAGTTATTTAAGGAATATGATGTAGACCGTATCATTCGTATCGGAAGCGCTGGAAGCTACAGCTCTGACGCAAAGATTTATGATGTCGTTCTTGCTACTTCCGCAGTCAGTGAGTCCACCTATGCAAAGGTTCAGTCTGGCTATGATAAGGATGAGAGCTATCCATCCAAAGCACTCAATGATTCCCTTCGCGCTGCCGCAAAGCGTCTTGGAATTAATATGATTGAGGGTGCGATTCACTCTAGTGACGTCTTCTACCGCCAGCCGTCTGATGAAAAGCCAACCTATTGGGAAAAGCTTCGCGACGAGCGCGGCTGTCTGGCTGTTGAAATGGAAAGCTTTGCACTGTTTGCAAATGCTTCGGTACTAGGCAAAGAAGCAGCTTGCCTTTTAACAATCTCTGACAGCTTTATAAGCCCAGAGATCACTACTGCAGAAGAACGTCAGACTTGCTTCACTAACATGATGAAGATTGCTCTTGAAAATTTATAAAACGTTACGAAAAAGGTGCGCCGATTACTTTCCTCGGCGCACCTTTTTATGCATTTAAATATCATACTCCTCGTAGCAATTACACAACACTTCACAGTCACAGTAACCACCATCTTCTTTTATTTCTCGTCTTACTTGATCGCGTCTTTCTTCATCATCAATGTTATCAAGTATCCACTGTTCTGTATTTTTTAACGAATGATCACACTCTTCCGCTTGTAAAGCTTCCTCTAGATATTCAAAAAGCTCCTCCACTTCTTCCTGCTCTAAGCAGTAGCTTTTTTTCTCTTTTTGTTTCCATGCACGAAGTGCTTCCCTTTTTTGAT
>ENA-OQAZ01001204-OQAZ01001204.1-human-gut-metagenome-genome-assembly--contig:-NODE-1204-length-12810-cov-1.430892_pt1 | contig 12810 bp, 19 predicted proteins | sample MGYA00242737_ERZ504531 | MGnify/ENA primary metagenome ERZ504531 (study PRJEB26092, sample SAMD00036244) | human gut metagenome | host: Homo sapiens | study: EMG produced TPA metagenomics assembly of...
AACTCGCACAGCAAAGCCCTGACTGGCATAGAAAGGCATAGTCGGCGCGGCTTATTGCCACGCCGTTTTGTACCTGTACATTCCATGAACTGCCAAATGTCATAGATACACCATTTATGGCATACTGCTGTAAAACCGACTGTATCATGTCTGCATTTTCCGATTCAAAATCCGCAAGCCTGCAAACCGATTCCCTGATAATATCCTGCTGAAATTCCGTCAACGAAAAAATACCCCTGCCTGCAATCCTGTTGTAGGTAAGGGTATCAATATGTCTGCTGGCTGTCTTTAGTGCCTTATTCAGAAATTCATCTGCAATTACATCACCACCGTAGACGTTCTTATAATAGATTTCGTCTGCATAGCTCTCATATGCCATAGGCTTACTCCTCTGTTTTGTTTTCTGCCGGTTCTTTTGTCTTTTTTTGCTGATTTGTTTTCCTTTAATTCCTTCAGTTCTTTTACAATCCTGGCATATTCTTCATACGACACGGTCTTTCCCCTGCCATAGGCGATAACTTCGCCGTTATCGTCCATAATGTCAAAGCCTTTGGCATTGTAATAGTCCTGTTCCGTTTCAGAGATTGTATATACTCTGTTTTCTTTTACCGCTTTCATTGCAGCCTCCTTATTCGCTCACATTCATAGAACAGCCTTCAATCTTTTTCTCTAACAGGAATAAGTCCCCGAAGTTTCTGTTCTGATAAAGATATCCATCGCCAACTCGTGAATCATGTCCCGGTGTAAACAGCTTAATGTATGAATACTTATCCCGGCACACTACACATGATGTATGAATCAGAATAGCATTTATCTGCTTTGCTTCTGCTGCCGGCTTAAATCCTTCTGTAAAATCATATGCTGTCTTCATTCTTGCCGCCGGTACCATTTTAATAGCAACATTGTCAATAGAATGTACTGTACGGTTAATTGTGACCGGAGTAGTAACACTCATCACTCTCTGTATTCCTTCTGCCTCTTTTACAATCTTTCTCATCGATGGCGTTACATAAAGAATCCTGCCTTCCTCAGGTACTCCTGCTTCGTCCATAACCGCCATTTCTCCATCGAACCAGTCAAGAAATGTTGCTGCATCAACAACTGTCTTATTAATTCTTCCCGATAATGTCTGTAATTCAGAATGTAACTTTGAAAATCTATAGCAGTCTTTTTCCGGAATTGCCTGTTCTTCCTCAAATGTGTTCTGAATATTGGCAACAGATAATGTAAGGTTGGTTTCATCAATATCCATCGGATCAATAAAAAATTCAATATCACGGTCGAATGATAACTTCTTTGGTGTCCAGTCATTGCTTAATGTTCCTGCATTAAACCCGATTGTTCTTGTATGGTCCTTGTATCCTGATACCGTAATACTTGGAAGCTTAATTGTTTCTGCATTAATAAATTTAACCTGCAGATTACTCTTTGTTAATTCATCAGAGCATAACTCCTTTGCGTACTTTTTCTGAAGCTGCTGCTGAAATTCTGTTGCATAATTGTATACTGCCATATTCTACCTTCTTTCTTATACTCCAAAAGCAGCGTTTAACTGCTCCTGTGTTGTCTGTGTGTTCTGTCCGTTTCCCGATGCACCAATCTGAAAACCACCGGATACCTGCGCCTGCGGTTTTAAACCTGGAATATCTTCCAGTACCTGTGTTAATGCGGATTTAATGCTTTCTGTATTAATTTTTCCGTCTTCACCGACCGCTTTATCCAGTTCTGCCATTTTAATGGCATACGGAACGGTTTTGACATCTAAGCCAAGTTCCAGTGCCTGAATTGTCGCCTGCTTTTCCAGTTCTGCACGCCTTACCTGTGTCTGTGCCTGTGCAAGCTGTTCCTGTATTGCCGCAACATCAGGTGTATTTTCGGCTTTCTGCTTTTTATAAGCTGCAATCGCCTGTTTCATTTCATCTTCACTCATGCCCTGCTGCTTAAAGTAGCCTTTTAATACCGTATCTTCCGCTATGCTCTGCTTGCCACTGATGATGCCTGCCAGCTTATCATAGTCAATTTCCGGTGTTGCAGAGGTACTCTGCACTTCCGGCTGTTTGCTTTCTGCCTGCTGCCCTTCTTCCGCAAAATACTGCAAGTTTAATGGTACATTTTCTTTTCATTTTCTTGTGTTCCTCCTTTTCCTAGTTATAGGGTGTCTCCCTTTTTCAAGTTTTTGGTGTGGCTCACCTTCCAGTTGTTATCCCAGTGGCTCTGCGTAGTTTAAGGTCTTCGGACCTGTGTTGCACCGGTGCAATCCGGGCATATAAAAAGGACGTTCATTTCTGAACGTCCTTGATTATTAATATTTTCTTGTTGATTTTTCTTAATATTAGATATAATATAATTAAGATATCTTATAAGGAATCGATACCTTACCCCCTTTGGGTGAGGCCATCGGTTCCTTATTTTCTTATACCAAGCTATCTCCAATTCTCCCAAACCCACTTCTTTACTTTGTCATATGCTTCAACCGCCTCCTGCGGTGCGTTTTCAAGATGACAACCAACCATATAGGGTTCATATATAGCAATCAGTTTTTCTATTTCTTCTGGAAATGGTCCACTCATTTTTCTCTCCTTTATTTTTTAAGCAGTTTATCACTGTTCCTGCTCCCATGCCCATTTTTTAAATTTTTCCAATGCTTCCACAGCTTCCTGAGGAGCATTTTCTAAATGACAGCCTACTAAATAAGGTTCAAATGTATCTATAAGTTTTTGGATTCCTCCGGATATATGACTTTCATAATTTTTCTCCTTTTCTTTTAACTAATGTCATATATTCTGCTTCTACTTCATCATATCTGCGTAATTCATACATTCTTAATGCATACTCACTTATCTTACCAACATTATATTCATTGATTCCTAACGCGTCAATCCTTTTCTTACACTCTTTAATCTTCAATTCTCTTAATATCATATGCTACTGCACACTGATGTTCTATTTTACAACCTCTAGCCTTATCCCAACCTTTAACAAAATATACAACATCCGCCTGTGATAGAAGTTCTATTGATTTTCCTAAAAACACAATGGCTTAGCTTCTGCTGGTGCTCCTTCAAAAAAAGACTCTATAACTTCTACTTTCTCACCTAATAGCAGCTCTGCATATTCTATTGCCTTTTTCCTTGTTTCTTTTATTTCCTCGTCTGTTTTACCTGCCATAGGCTGGCTAATAAATAGTTTTTTCATACTGTCTTGTCCTCACTTTCTTAAAATTGGGTATAAAAATACCACCAATCTCTCGACTGGTGCTACTCATCTACTGTTCCTGTTCCCAGGCCCACTTTTTACACTTATAAAAAGCATCTATTGCTTCTTGTGGTGCATCTTTTAATTCTCCATCTTTAATATTTAACCTATAAGGTTCATATATCTCCATTGCTTTCTTTATTTCTTCCGGATAATCAATAATCATAATTCTTTCCCCTTTGATTTTATAATCGTCATATATTCGGCTTCAACTTCATCATATCTTCCATAATCCAGCATTTTTTCCGCATAATCACTTATCTTACCCACATTATATTCATTTATACCAAGTACGTCAATTGTTTTCTTGCACTCTTTGTTTAATTCTCTAATGTACTTGCCATAGTTCTCTTTAGTGATATTCCAGCCTTTACTTCTAAACTTTTCAGCCTGCTTCATATGCCACATTTCATGATATTCTGTAATCGCCTTTCCCCCCACAATATCTTCTGAAACAACTTCGGTATATAATATACAACATTATCTACTGCATTATATTTGCCATATGCCTCTAATTCTTCATATGAAACAATTCTAATCTCAGGTCTTCTATTCTTTGAAATTCCCCACAATTCCATTGCCTTCATTGTATTGTTGTAGATTTCATGCAATGCCCTCGGCTTAATATTTGCCTTATCAGATATATAAACGTCTCCTTTATAGTCCTCAACTTCGCTAAATATTTTATATTTCTGTTATTTTTAACTTCAAACTATTTTGCTTTCACCTCGATTTACAGGTTATACTCCTGTTTTGAATCAACCTGTTTTTCCCACTGCTCCTTCCGTGCCGCATACATTTTTTTATTATCATCATCAAGAGAATACTTTTCAAGCGGTCAAACCGTTCTGCCTGCCTTTGGGTATATTTCTGTTTTTGTTTCCTCGTTGTAATTCACCTTCAATCTGCTTTAATTCGGCATCTGTATACGGCTCTCCATACTTTGTAATTCCTTCAAAGTACGTTGTATGTATGTCTTTACAATTCGGATGATAAAGACCTGCAGCGATTGCCTGGCTCATCAGCTTATGTTTTCCGTCAGGAACACCGCCGCTCCATACGTCATCAATTAATATCTTGCCGCAAAACGGCAGGCACTTCGGACAGGCATTTCCACGCTTTTTTACAATTACGGTCGTAACACCCCATTCTTTTCTCTTTTCACCTTCTCCCGTCAGATATGCCCGCTTATCTGCCGTTCTAATTGCCATACCGGCATATTCTTTAATATTGTGCCTGCTTCCGTCTTTATACTCAATACAGTTGATACCGGCGCTTAGAAAATCCCTTGTTGCCATATCCACTGCCTTTTCATATGTTCCCGCGCCTGTATTGGCATAAACCTGCGCATTAAATATAATCTGGCGGTACTTGTCGTTTGCCATTCTAAGCGTAGCGTGTTCTGCTTTTGATAAGTCATTCTTTGTTGCCTTTGCCAATGCTTCTATCTTTTTATCATTTAATCTAAAAAAAGCAGCTTCCATACCCTGTCCGGGTGGTTTCGCTGCTTTAAATCCATTTTTAATTGCTTTTAATATCTGTTCTTCCTGCTCTGAACCTCCCTGTGCGCGGGCTTCTTTTATCAATTCCTCTACTGAAGCGTTGATGTTGCTGAACCGGCTTGCAAATTTCTCTGCATTGGCTTTCTTGTACTGCTCCAGTGATTTCAACTGTTCTATCTGCCATGCGGACCAGTTATATCCCTCTTTTGTTTCCTCTGCACGGTGCTGTTTAAAGTTGCGAATCATGGAGTGTATCAATTCATCTTCGATTGCACGAAACGCTTTTTCAATATCATATTCGCCGTTTACATATTTGGGCAACTTTATTCACCTCATTTCGGAAGTGCCTGTACTTTATTCACTGTGAATCCATCGTTTTCCTCACTGACCGATACCTGTTCCATTGTTTCAATTCCCTGCTCTGCTTTCAGCCGTGATACTTCCTGTTTCTTCCATTCCTCATCTTTGGAATCGCCGTATAATTCTTCCACAGATGCTTCGATACTCATAATGCCGCCCTGCTTTCCTTTTGAAACAGTTTCAACCTGGCTTTCAAAAGACGGATTTGCATATTCACCAAACGGTATTTCCACCGTATGGCTGGTTACAGCCTGCCTTGTCAATACCTCATACGTCTGGATTGCTGTATTGACTACTTCCGGCAGGCTGTGCTGTATCGTTTCAACAATCTTATTTCTTGTGTAAAGTGTTGCCTTTTCTTTTTCTCTCTGTGCTTCTGCATTATCCAGCTTCTTACATCAATCCCCAACGTAGAAGGACTGATTAATCCCTGTAAACACAAATCCAGCGCCGTTACATAGGTACTCAAATAGCTTTCATGTGGAATCTCCGGTTGTATCAGTTCAACCTTATCTTTCCCATCTTCCGACAAGCTTCCTTCTACCTGTAAATACTGGTTATCAAAGTCATTCGGTTTTATGATTTCCCCTGTGTCAGGATTCCTCGGACATAGTGATGTTGGAATATATTCTTTTGACCTGCCTCTGCGCAGCGCTTCAAGCCACTGGTCCATACTTCATCTAATGCATCAAAGCTGTCACATTTTGAATCAAATACCGATTTTCCCCTGCCTTCCCACTTATTTGAATCATAAATCTTAAACGGAACCGCCATCATAAAATCGCCTTCCCATGTTACAGATTCCTGTAATCCTTCTGTCATTGGAATACTGTTTAACGGCACTTCATTTCCATTTGCATACAAGTGTGAGTAGATGCCGTTTTTCACGTATGTTTCTTCCAACAGGTATGTCCTGTGATTGTACCGATATACCGTTTTAAAAATAATCCGGCTGATTCTTCCATGCTGATAGACGTATTCTATATTTTCACCGGATATGAACTCAATCAACGGATATGGGCTTATTGTTGTATTAATCGTAAATTTAAAAGCTCCATCACCGACAACCAGTGTCTGTGTCAGCGCTTTTGTCATTACCGCTTCAAAATTATTATCCTTTGCTATCAGTTCCCACTCCTCCTGTTTTTCCGATACATTGATACTGTTCATGTCTGACATTACAATAGATACCAGCATATCAAACGATATTCGCAGGAAGTCCTGTGTGGGATTTTTCTGATTGCCCTTCCCGGTGTGGGAACAGCTTTCCAAAACAGTGTTCTGTCAGCATCAATACTCTTATACAACTGTGATAATTCGTCTGACTGCCCTCTGTACCATATTTTATTTTAATTGCATTGGATTCATAGTCCAGCTTTTCATTGATGTATATTGTACCGGCCGGTGCTGGCTGAATCTCTAAAAAGCTTCTGATTCCGTTTCTTACTTTGTCTGCCATTTTACCTATCAACCCATTTCTTCTCACTCCTATCTTTGTACGGTAAGGAATCCAGTTGTACTGCACACTGTTTACCATATGGTCGTTGCCGTCCTCCGGCTCCTGGTTCTTGTCTTCTCTCCACGAGTATTTATCCAGTTCTTTGATATAATTCTCACAGGTGTTTACAATATAAAAACACGGCTCTTTTCCGGTATCTGCGTTATAATCCAGCCAACCCAGCTGAAGCATGATTCGATCAATTATCTCCACCTTTTTATAGGCATTATTAAAGATATACAGACATTCCGGGTGCATTCTTCTGTACTTTGCAAATTCTGTTAATGTTGCCTGATCAGCTGAATCCACAAATGTATTCCGTGCCATGCCACCCCATTCTTTTCTGTTCCTCTCAAGGAAATCCACAAAATTCACAACCGTATCACTCGGTGCAATCGGAGTATTCCTGTCCTGCATTGTTATATACCTTTTCATCCAGTACGATATAGCGCCCTTTATTGGTAATTGCCGAAAAAGACATGGCAATTGTATCTGAGCTTTTTGTTGAATATGCCGTATCCAGTCCAGCAGTGAATATTTCAAAATATTCGTCCTGCAGCTGTTTTCTGTCTTTAATGTACTTCTTTGCATCTTCTTTTGTAATCAGGTGCTTTTTATGGGAGAAATTACAAAAGACAAGGCCTGTCGCCTTGCCTCTCAATCCCTGTATTTTATTTTTGTACATCTTTGTTCCTTTCGGAACTGCATCTATCTTTTTCTGTATATCTTCCTGTGTCATTGAAGCATTATCATAAAATGTAAAATACCAGTGGATCCAGCCTGTGACCGGTTCTTCTTTTAATTCGTCAAGAAGCTCTGCCGGATAATCTTTTACGTACTTTTTTAACGGTCTGCTTCTGTTGATAAACTCCTTGTACACCGGAATATCCGGTGCATCAGGATTGGAAGTCGTTATCATATACTTACATCTGTGCGTTATTTCCCTCAAAAACTCCATATCCGCAATATTGACCTCATCAATATACACACAGCCTACCTGTGAACCTAATACTTTCTTCCATTTTGCTTTATTATCATAACCGCATACATAAATATACCTGATTCCGTTTGGTGTCTTATATTCAATGTGTGGCAGTCTTATTCTGCCTTTGCCGTTTGGATTGTACGTTGCCAGTCCGTCCAACTGCTCCAGCAACCCCCGCTCCGAATTAATAACATTCTTTTCGACTGTTCCAATGTCTGCACCCGCAAGAACATGATACTTGATATCCGATTTAGCAACCATTAACATAAATTTAAAAATTCCGACCGTCGTTTTGCCTGCTGCCGTTGTTCCCTCAAGATATTCCCTGTCTGCTTGCACTGTCAAAAAATCTTTAAATTTAGAAGATAAGACCAGCACCGTACCACCTCCCTGTTTGAGGCTAATTTTGGGTAAAACTTCGCAAAACTCACGTTTAGCGAATATTGTTTTTGATATTAAAATAACTGCAAAGTCAGTTTATTACTGGCTTTTCCTGATTTTTACACATTTAATGCCTTTGTGCAATATTACAACAGAATAGCAAAAAACACTAAAAATCCGCGGCCGGCGGACATTTTTAGTGTTTTTTAATCCACCAGGTCCTCTTGATTGACCTGCTGCATCTGTTCTAAAATCTTAGAAATATTGTCCATTTTTTCCACTGCCTCATCATTTTCTGCTGTACCTTCCGACAGTTTTTCTTTCTGTAGTTTGAGCAGTTCCAGCCTTGCTTTCTGTTCCTGTGTCGCCATGTCCATATGCTCCGTAAGCCACTGAAGCGCCTTCATCTGATCAGCGCGTTTGATTTTGATGCCATTCTTTCCTTCAGATACCTCGGAATAATGCTTGTGTCCACGCCTGTTGATTCTTTCAAATCAACATAACTGTATTCAGCAATCTTCTGTTGTCCTGTATTCGGTCCATTACCGGAATATCCTGCCCGTCAACCCGCTTCCATACCGGAACTTTTTTCTTTCCAAAGGTAACATAATCTCCCATATCTGCAAACGCGATATCCATATACTTTTGAAAGATGTCTGCCTGTGTTAAATAGGCTTGATTTAGCTTTTCCTGTTTTAATCTGTCTATTTCCTCTTTTACCTTTGCATTTCTTAACAATCTTGAACCGCTTGACATTGCTACATACTCATCACACTGATATGCCTTTCTATAGGCTTTTGTGGCATTAAAACATTTTACAAAATACAAACAAAAAAGCCGTTGCTTCTCGGTTAATTCTGTATTTTGCAATACAGCTTCCACCTCATCAGCAACAGGCTTTTTATCGTCTGATTTAATTGATTGCTTTTGGGTGCACACTTTTTCATTTTTTTGTGTGCACACCTTTTCTATCCCAGTTGTATCTCTTTTTCCAGCTCTTTACTGTGTTTAAAGTTACTCCATATTTCCGCGCTATATCTTTATACTTCATGCCGGACATATAATCATTTTCTGCTAATTCATAATTCGGTGCATTCGGCACAACCACCACCTTCCTTTACTGTTGTTCTATCTATAAATATTATAATTCCACTAAAATAAGCGCCGGCTTTCGCCAGCGCCATTCAGGAGGTAAAAAACTGCCGCACCTGCGGCTTTTGGATTTATCCGGTTTCCGTCCGTGGATTAATTCTTTATCCAGTTTAGATATTATCACAGTTAAAACGAACAGAACGAACAAACATTAATTTTTCTCTAAAAATCTATCAATTGCCACCCGGCAGCTATCCGCCGTATGCTTCCCACCCATACGGTAAGCCACCTGACCCATGTTAAGTCATCTAAAAACCTATATGTAATCATTCTCCTTATTCTGCTGTCTTCTATCTGTCCTATGTATTCTTCTACCTCATTGGTCAGTTCCAGTAGTTTTAACTCCCTACCATTCAACTGCTGCCGACGGCATATAAGAAGCGTTGTCTTTCTTGAGTATTCAGGGTATGGATACCCTTCGATTTTATAATGTCTGTTTCCTCCTTCTCCGCCTGTAACTGAATCCTGCTGGGTGTATCCCTGCTTTTCCATAACCGCAATTTGTCTTTCCAGTGTTTCAATCCTGCTTTTTATGTCCTTAATTTCCTGCTGCGTATCGCAATATTGTGCCAATGCCTCTTTTATTCCCATATTTCCTCCCATTTGTATTGTACTGCTCTGTGTTTTGTGCTATAATACATTTGTTCGATATATGGGAACAGGAAGCTTGCAGACCGCGAATCCAGCAGGCTTCCTTTTTTGTTGCACCGGTGCAATTCTTGATTTTGGACAAAAAAAATACCAGCCATCAAATATTGACGGTTGGTATTTTTATTTAGAAAGATTTTAATACATCAATCATATCTTCATAGAAGTGATATCTGAATGAATACCACTCATATACCCTTAATGACAAAAATGTAACAACAGCAATTTCTATCGCTATCATAAACAACACTCCATCAGTTGATAAATACTGACACTGCTGATCCAGTTAACACTGCAGTAACACAGCATATTATACACGGTACAGCAATTAGTCCCAGGAACTTTTACTAAATTCAGTGTCTCTTTTCTTTACTTGCAAATAATGTATTAAATTTTCACAATTCATACTTGAAATATTTCCATAATTTTCAATAATATACTCTCTCCAATCAGTAAACACATCGAAATTTCTATATTTTTTCTCACCTCTATTTAGTGTATTTCTAATCCAGTTCCATAATTTGCCAAATAGGTTTTTCCTTGCATAGAACTGAATCATATGTTGTCTGCCTATATTTCGATACGTTCTATACTCAAATTTAGTATCAAATCCATACCTAATATATTTCTCTTTTGACATCCTGTATTCATCTTCTTTCATAGTTATTATCCACAGGAATTGATAAAATCATTTATCAATTACCTATAGTTATTATTATTATATTCCTCCAACCATCAATATTCAATTTTCAATGTCCATTTATGCTCTAATGCCGTGATTTCAGCACTAAACCATACTATTTTTATTTATATTTGTGCTTCCGTAATAAAATCACTTAATTCAAGTTCTTTACTTTCATCTGCTCTATTCTCCTTACATTTTCCCTTTCTTTTGCACCCATACACCTGCTGCCCCTGTGCATTTTCTCCCAAATATGCTTTATATGCGCATTGTCCGCAGGTTTTAGTGCTTCCATTAATGTTTATCCACTCTTTCATCGTTTCCTCATGAATCTCCGTTCAAAATGTTTTCTGTAATCTTCTTTAGCCCCTGCATTAAGCCTGTTATATGCTTCCTTTGGATTAAAAAAGACAGTATTCCCGATATAAGATGCCGGTATTGCCGGTGTGATATGTTCAGCTTCTATGTACCAGCCGTGTCCTGCATTATATATGCCATAACCTTTGTCTGAAACAATCGCTCATTTGCAATCTCTACAGGTATCATACGGACAGTCTGATTCAAACGGACACTCTACCACCCTGTCTGCTGGTCACGGGTTCTTGGGATACACTCACACGTTTCATAAATGTAAATTGTATCTCCCGGCATACATGGAATTTTCTGTTTTGCAAGACGTTCACATACTTGCGTATACTGCCTGTCCAGTTCTTCCACCTGTCCAGGACTTACTCCCAGCTGCTCATAATCTTTTAATTTAAAAAGCGCCGCATATATTCTGCTGCCAACCTTTTTCAGTTCTTCTTCAGGCACTCCGTTTAATCCCCATTCGCCATTTTTCTTCTGCCATGTAAGCATTGTTATCACCTCTGTCTTTCTTATTCTCCCATACGCATCTGCCCCGGAATGTCCTTTTGTTCTTCCGCTGCTAACGTATCCAGCATATGTCCAATATCCTTTATATGTTCCCTGATTCCCTTAACGTCCTTTTGATATATACAGGATAACAGACCATTTGCAACACCTATCATTTCATTGAATACCGCACCTTTGTAATCCTGTGTAGACGGTTTTGGAGTAGAATCCGCTTCGCTACCGGTGTTTATGCGGCTTTCGGGCTTTTTAGTTTTTTCGCTTTTGTCTTCATCTTCCGGCGCAGGGGCTTCTGTATCTGCCTTTTCCGCATTTACTTTTTTTACATCTTCCTTACGTGTTTTTTTCAGGTGTCGGACGGCTGACCTTTGGTTCTTTGCGTTCCTTTGGCCGTTCTTCTTTTGTTTCTTCTGACGGATACGGTCTTTTATACTCTCTGCTCCATTCTTCCTGTGCCGTACCTGTTTTTCCTTTAAAAAGCTGTTTCCAGCCGTCTATCAACTGCTGCCATGTATACTCCTGCTTTTCCCCACTTCGTGAATTAACTAATCTGACAGTGGACTCTTTTGTTTTCAGAGAAAATACCATTCTTCCGATTCCCGCCAGACGGACAAAATATATCTTTTCTTCATTCGGACACATATCGTCTTTCATCTGCTCTACTGTATATCCTGCCGCTTTGTTTTGTTCATATATTGCCCTGTAAAGCTCCGGTTCGTCTTCTCCGAGTTTTGCCAGTGCTTTTATCAGGTTATCATCGTAATCCGATGTAACGTCCGGTTCTTCCATTAACACCTCAAGGTCAGATATTTCTTTTTCCCTGTCGATTTCTTCTTTTACGGTCTGAATATCCGCCTTTGAAAACTCCGGTGTAAGCTCCTCATTAATGGTATCCGGTAACTGCAGCATAATAGTAAGCTTTGCATATCCAAAGCCTTTGTACTGCTCCATGAGCCTGTCAGAATTGCCGTTCTCACTGAATCTGTCGTTAATATGGATAAATCTTGATACCTGTGTCTTATCAAGCCCGTATCTGGCTTTTGCCAGTTCAACAATGCTGTTATATCCCGAATCTTTTAAAATATCTGTATCCCTTGCCATTTTTAAAAGGTATCCGATTCTTACAAAGCCTTCTGCAGTCTTTGTCAATTCAGTATCAAGCTCCTGCTGCCATTCATCAAATGTCGTTATAATTTCCATTGCTATTCCTCCAATCCCATGAAATCTGCTTCAAGGACATCTGCAAGAAGCTGTCCCGCAAGTTTTCCATGCCATATCCTGTTGCCGTTTTTCCTCAATTCACGATACTCCTGTATGCGCTTTTCATTTGCCGTTTCTCCCTGTCTGCGCTCCTCTGCTGTCATTTTCTTTTTTAAATGCCGCCATGAAACGTTTTAAGAAACGGAAGTGCTTCCTCAAGATCAGGATTCTGATTATCTCCCGTGGTTCTTTCTGCCGTATGTTGCCGAGCTTC
>ENA-OQAZ01001205-OQAZ01001205.1-human-gut-metagenome-genome-assembly--contig:-NODE-1205-length-12808-cov-5.370633_pt1 | contig 12808 bp, 15 predicted proteins | sample MGYA00242737_ERZ504531 | MGnify/ENA primary metagenome ERZ504531 (study PRJEB26092, sample SAMD00036244) | human gut metagenome | host: Homo sapiens | study: EMG produced TPA metagenomics assembly of...
TTGTCATAGTATAAAATGTTATGCTTAAAGATACAAAATCTTTAGGTAATAACAAAGCCCCTGCTTGTGAAAGTCGGGGCTTTGTGCATAAAAAAAGAAGGTGCGCATTTTGACACACCTTCATATTTTTTTATGTTCCATAAACCTGCTATCTTTGTCTCGCAAATTTAAAAATATTCCGATGAGAATTTAAAACATTCATTTCCATACAACTATTTGTTTTTACGTTGGGACAGCAGGCGAAATAATTTCGTTTGTTGCGCAATAGTTGTCTTCTTATTCCAACTACGAACTTTTCAGTATTCATATTTAAAATTCTTAGAAAGAGTATGTGTATACATGTACAGTCCATTACTTACATGCATCCGGATAAAGATGTGCTTTTCAGTAATGTCAGTTTTACTATCAGTAAAGGGCAAAAAGTAGCCTCATCGGAAACAACGGTTCGGGAAAATCTACCTTGATGCGATTGATAACTAAAGAGCTATTACCTTCTGAAGGACAAATTATATGTCCGGATATCCCCTATTCTATTCCACAGCATTTTGGTCAGTTTAATCATTTGACAGTAGCCGGGGCATTGGGAATAGAAAGAAGTTATATGCACTTCATGCCATTTTACAGGGAGATGCTTCGATAGAGCATTTTACGGCTTTGGCGGATGACTGGAAAATAGAAGAGAAAGCGGTTGCTGCTTTGAATGAATGGGGGTTGGTAGGAGTACCTCTTTCCTATCCCATGCATTTGTTGAGTGGCGGTGAGAAAACAAAAGTTTTTCTAGCAGGAATTACTATATACTCTCCTGCTTTTATTTTGATGGATGAGCCTACCAATCATTTGGATGACGAAAGCCGTATCCGGCTGTACCGTTTTATAACTACTGCTGCAGCAGGGATACTGGTTGTCAGCCATGACCGGACATTACTCAATTTACTTTCTTCTACCTATGAGCTTACTGCAAAAGGTGTCACTTATTATGCTGGAAATTACGATTTCTATAAAGAACAGAAGAAATTGGCTGTAGAAGCTCTGCAAACCCGGTTGAAGGAGAATGAAAAGCAATTACAAAAAGCCCGAAAGCAGGCACGTGAGGTAATGGAGCGTCAACAAAAGCATGATGTGCGAGGTAAAAAACAAAATGTGAAGAAAGGAGTCGGAAAGATGGCAATGCATACATTCAGGGATCAGGCTGAGAAAAGTACTGTCCGTTTAGGAGATGTTCATGCTGATAAGATCCGTTTTTTGGCAGGAGAAACAGTAGAACTGCATAAAGCTTTACCTGATATGAAGGCGATGAAAGTAAATTTCAATTCATCTTCTTTGCATATCGGTAAGATACTTATCGTAGCTTCAAGTGTGAATTATTCGTATGGAGAAAATCCTTTGTGGTCTTCTCCTCTTGAGTTTACCATCAAAAGTGGTGACCGTATTCATTTGAAAGGAAGTAATGGTAGTGGTAAAACAACTTTATTGAGGTTGATAACCGGAAGTCTTGCTCCTACTCAAGGTTCTTTGATACAGGCAGAAGGGCTGACGTACGTTTATCTTGATCAGGAATATTCTATAATTCGTAATGATTTGTCGGTATTGGAACAACTTGCCTTATTCAATAGTGAATTGTATGATAATGAATTGAGAACGATTCTCAACCGTTTTTTGTTTCCTGTTTCCACATGGAACAAGAAGTGTAGCTATCTGAGTGGAGGTGAGAAGATGAAACTTTCTCTCTGTTGTCTTATGGTGAGTGCACAGGCCCCCGATGTTTTTATTGTGGATGAACCTACTAATAATATTGATATTCTGAGTATGGAGATATTGACCGAAACTTTGAAGGATTATCAAGGCACTTTGTTGGTGGTGAGTCATGACAACTATTTTGTGCAACAAATAAAGGCAGATAAGCAGATTGAGTTGTTCTGATGTTTTTATTTTGTCAAGTGCGGCATTTTTGTTTTAAATATAGAATTTGACAAAAATGCCGCAGACTTGATTTATTTTATTCGGAGTTATTATTGCAGTGTCAGCGTCTTTACTTGTAATTCAGCATCTTTAGAATTACCCCCTACCATTATATCGAAGTTTCCGGCTATGGTGCGCATGGTATTTGTCTGCGCGTCCCACCATTCCAATTGTTTGGGTGTTAACTCTAATTCTACATTGACTGTTTTTCCTGCAGGAATTTGTACACGTTTGAAAGCACGCAGTGTTTTAACCGGTCCTTCCGCATCTTCTTGTTTTTTCAGATATACCTGTACTACTTCTTCCCCGTCACGATTACCGGTATTGGTTACAGGAACAATAATTTTGGCAGTTTCTCCTACTTTAATCGTTTGCTCCAGTTTGATGTTACCATAGTTAAAAGTGGTATAACTCAAACCATAACCGAATGGGAAAAGAGGATCACCTTTAAAATAACGGTAAGTACGTCCTGTCATATTATAATCTTCAAAATCAGGTAATTGCGTTATGTTCCGGTAAAAAGTAACGGGCAGTCGTCCGGCGGGATTGTAATCGCCGAACAAGACTTCGGCAGCAGCTTTACCTCCGGATTGTCCCGGATACCATGCTTGTAAAATGGCCTGACAATATTTGGTTTCGGGTTCCATGGCAATGGGTGATCCGGAAAAATTAACGAAAATAACTTTTTTCCCGGCATCACAGAGTGCTTTTATCAATTCACGCTGAACAGCCGGAAGTTCGATGTCAGTACGGTCTCCTTTGCGGAATCCCGGTAAATTGACACCCATCTCCTCTCCTTCCAAACTTGGAGATATACCGCCTGCAAATATAACTACATCAGCATCTTTCACTTTTGCTACCGTGTTTTTAATGTTGACTTCTTCTTTAAATCCAAGATCGAAATTCAACTGTGCATCTCCACTAAAGTATTGGAAGCGGATTTCTATATCGTATGGCTTGCCGGCTTCTGCATGCATGGCGTAAGCTTGTCCCCTGCCCCCATGTTTGTTGGTGAATTTCTTTACTTCTTCACCATTTATCAATAATTGTGTAGCTCCACAACTATAGAAGTTGAAAATAACCTCTCCTGTTTCCTGGGGGGTGAACACACTTTGATAGACGGCCGAGAAATCGGTCAGGTTCACACCGGGAGCAAATACGGTAGCTCCGGAAGTGCAAAGACGGAACGGTGTGGTAAGTTGTGCGGTGGCTACCGCATTTCCTTCATATTCCTTGTTGTTCCAATAGCGGGCGGAGAATCCTGGACCTTCTTTAGAAGTACACTGGCTGAAAACGCTTCTGATTAATGAGCGCTCCACCAGCTGCAACCTTGTTCATAGATCAGCTTGTCGTTCTCTCCCATGGCTGAGCGGATACCTTCCAATAAGGTGATCGTATGTTTGGGAGTACCGTTATAATTACCCCATTGCATCACAGAATCATTTGCGTTAGGTCCCATGACGGCGATGGTTTGTCCACCGCGTTTCAGTGGCAGGATATTATTTTTGTTCAGTAACAGCGTCATTGATTTGCGTGCTATATCTAGTGACAGGGAATCATGTTCTGCCGAGCAAACCACAGAATAAGGAATTTTAGTCCATTCCACTTTGTCAGGATCATCCATTTCCCCCAATTCAAAGCGTGCTTTTAATAATCGTTTTACGGATACATCAATGTCCTTTTCACTGATTAATCCTTTTTTAGCGCTTTCTACCAATGCTTTATAACTGGAACCACATTCCAGATCCGTACCGCTTAATACTGCGGCGGCAGAGGCCGATTCAGCATCCGGATGTGTTTTGTGTCCTTTTTCCCGATAGAAATCGTCAATAGCACCACAATCTGAAAGTACAATGCCGTCATATCCCCAGTCTTGACGGAGAATTTGCATCAGCAGGCGGTCACTTCCGCAACACGGATCACCTTCCAAACGGTTATAGGCACACATTACCTCCTTTACTTTTGCTTCTTTTACTAATGCTTCGAAAGGTACAAGATAAGTTTCATGCAAGTCACGCGGTTTGATATTTTCCGCATTGAACTCATGACGATTCCATTCCGGCCCTGAATGGACGGCAAAGTGTTTGGCACAAGCGTGTATTTTATCGTATTTTTGATTAGCATCCATGCATTGCAATCCTTTTACCACATTTACCCCCATGACACTTGTCAGATAAGGATCTTCCCCGTACGTTTCAATACCTCTCCCCCATCTGGGATCGCGATAAATATTGACGGTGGGTGTCCACATGGTCAGGCCTTGATACCGTTCGTAGCTTCCCGCCGCCGAGTATGCGGCATTTTTGGCCCGGGCTTCATCCGAAACTGCAGTATAGATGGTATGTATGGCATCGGGCTCAAAAGAGGCCGCCATGCCTATAGGCTGAGGAAAGACGGTGGCCAGTCCGCTCCGTGCCACTCCGTGCAAGGCTTCGTTCCACCAATTATAAGGTTTAATGCCTATCTTTCGACAGGTTTGGAATTGTCCATCATTAAGGCAACTTTTTCTTCTAGAGTAAGTTGTTGCAATAAATCCTCTGCCGTTCTTCGGGAGATAAACTGCTGTCTTTATAAGCCGGTTGATTGTTACAGCCGCTTAGCATCACAAGGGAAGCAAATAAATATAGAATTTTGTTTCTCATAGTAAAATGGTAAAAATGATTAGTTACACGGCAAAAATAGAATAATTGTGAAAAAAGTCCGTGTATTTTTTGATTAAAAAGGTGGAAGATATTGTTTTTTATACAAAAAGGTGGGATAGATATAAAAAGTTTCCGGCCGGATACATCGTACCGACCGGAAACGTATGAGATACAGCAAATAATGACTATTTATATTCTGCCCAATCTATCAGGCGCATATCCCCTTTCTTGGCCAGCGTATCATGCATAGCCAATGCAGCCGGAATACAATGAGGAGTTTGTCCTTTGGAAGACATTTTTACATAATCCCAAAGAATGTTCTTATAATCCGGATGTGCACAATTTTCGATGATAGCCTTGGCGCGTTCTACCGGGCTCTTGCCGCGTAAGTCGGCAACACCTTGTTCAGTAATAAGGATATTGACATCGTGTTCACTGTGATCTTCGTGAGAAACCATAGGAACGATGGCACTGATTTTTCCTTCTTTTGCCACAGACGGGCAAGTAAAGATGGAAATATAGGCATTGCGGGTAAAGTCACCTGAGCCACCAATACCATTCATCATTTTGGTGCCGCTGATGTGAGTAGAATTTACATTACCGTAAATATCTGCTTCGATGGCTGTATTGATAGATATAACACCAAGACGACGGATAATTTCCGGGTTGTTTGAGATTTCAGACGGACGCATGACCAGTTTGTCACGGAAGAAGTCGATATCATCATAAATACCTTGCAGACATTCGTTGGTGACAGTCAATGAACAGGTACTTCCAAATTTTACACGTCCCTGGCGAATCAGGTCCACCACTGCGTCTTGTAATACTTCCGTATACATTTCGAAGGCGGGAATTGTTTTGTCTCGTCCCAAAGCACCCAATACGGCATTAGCAATGTTACCTACTCCACTCTGTAATGGCAGGAAGCTTGCAGGAATAATACCCCGTTTCATGTCAGCTGCCAGGAAGTCGGCAACATTTTGTCCAATCTGGTCGGTGATAGGATCCGGTGCGGTAAATGAACGGGCCTGGTCAGGGGTGTTTACTTCCACTACGCCGATGATTTTTTTCGGGTCTACCTGTACATAAGGCAGACCGATACGGTCGCTGGGTTTGTAAATAGGAATTTCACGACGGTAAGGCGGGTCAAGCGGTTCATAAACATCGTGCAGGCCCATACCGTTTTTACTGTGGGCAGCGTTCAATTCGATGATCACTTTATCTGCCAGACGTGCAATAGTCGGTGCAATTCCACCGGCGGCTGTCAGATAAACTTTGCCGTCGGGAGTGATTTCACACGCTTCCAGAATAGCGACATCTACTTTACCCATGAACCCGTAACGTACCTCCTGTGCCATTTGTGACAGATGGATATCGTTGTATGCTATTTCGCCGTTATTTACGGCTTTTCGGAAATCGGGGTTGGTTGTGTAAGGAGCACGGTAACGGATTGCCTTGACCCTGGATAAGATGCCGTCTGTAGCATCTCCTGTAGAAGCACCGGTAAAGATACTAATTTGAAAAGGGTTACCTTTGGCATGTTCTTCTTCTGCTATTTTTGCGACTTCGGGTGTTACGGCTTTCGGTGTTCCTGCCGGAGTAAAGCCGCTGAGTCCAATGTTGTAGCCATGCTTGATATAGCTGGCTGCTTCGGCTGCGGAAATAATATTAAATCCCATGATATTCAATGTGTTATTCTTATTAGTATAGTTGTTATTAATATTTGCGATTAAAAATCTCTGAATAAATAAAAGCACGTCGTGCCTCTTCTTTAGTACTCAGTCTTATAGGAGTCCGGTCTTCCCTTTTGTTCTCTTTCCGGGGTGGATCTGTTGGCTTCTTGACCATCGGCTGATGCTGCATGCGGGGAGTCTGAGGTTTGCGGACTGTTTGAACGGAAGAAACAGGAAGGTCCTCTCCTATGTTCTCCTGCTCTATTTCAGGAAACATATCTGCAAGCACTTTCTTTGGAGAAGGTGTTTTCTTCTCTTTGCCTGTTCTTGAGATTTGTTGCACGATGGCTGCAACAATGATTATTATAAATATGATAACCTGAATGATATCCATACTTTCCTTATTATATAATGAATGCTCAAAGTTAGAAAAATATTTCATAACTAACTCTATAAAAGGGCATAAAAAAAGGAAGAGAACTTCACAGTTGTCTTCCCCTATTTTTTTAACCTAAACCTTAACTATGAAAAAATCTAATGTTTTTCGGAAGCAAATATGCGAATTATAATAATACGTTGGTAACGTTAACGGTTTTTTTTGTTCACTGGTTATAATTATTTAACAGTTAAATGCATAAATCTCTTATAATATTCAATTTTCGGCTCTTTTATTCGTTTAATTTGTCGGTAACTCCGTATCTTTGCCTACGAAACCATAAAACAGAGAAAATATGAAAGAAACAACAGGAGCAGACTTTAAATCTGCAACTGATTCCGAAAACAAGAAATTGTTTATTGAAACTTACGGATGCCAGATGAATGTTGCTGATAGTGAAGTGATTGCTTCTATTATGCAAATGGCAGGCTACCATGTATGCGAAACATTGGATGAAGCGGATGCTGTATTTATGAATACCTGTTCCATTCGCGACAATGCAGAACAAAAGATTCTGAACCGTCTGGAGTTTTTCCATTCTATGAAGAAAAACAAACGCCGGAATCTGATTGTCGGTGTGTTGGGCTGCATGGCAGAACGTGTAAAAGATGATTTGATCGAGAACCATCATGTAGATCTTGTCGTAGGACCGGATGCCTATCTCACTTTGCCCGATTTGGTCGCTTCGGTGGAAGCGGGGGAGAAAGCCATTAATGTGGAGCTTTCTACTACAGAAACCTATCGTGAGGTAATTCCGTCCCGTATTTGCGGCAATCATATCTCCGGGTTTGTATCCATTATGCGTGGTTGCAATAATTTCTGTCATTATTGTATTGTGCCGTATACCCGTGGGCGTGAGCGCAGCCGTGATGTGGAAAGTATTCTGAATGAGGTGCGTGACTTGGCAGACAAAGGTTATAAAGAAGTAACGTTGCTGGGACAGAATGTGAATTCTTATCGTTTTGAGAAAGAGGGTGAAATAATTACTTTCCCGATGCTGCTCCGCACAGTGGCCGAGGCGGTTCCGGACATGCGTGTTCGTTTTACCACTTCACATCCCAAGGATATGAGTGATGAAACCTTGCAAGTCATTGCGGAAACGCCTAATGTATGCAAGCATATTCATTTACCGGTACAGAGCGGCAGTTCGCGCATATTGAAGCTGATGAACCGCAAATATACCCGTGAGTGGTATTTGGAAAGGGTAGCGGCTATTCGCCGTATCATTCCCGATTGTGGTCTGAGTACTGATATTTTCTCCGGCTATCATTCGGAAACGGAAGAAGACCATCAGGAATCTCTATCCTTGATGCGTGAGTGTGCGTACGATTCCGCCTTTATGTTTAAATATTCTGAACGTCCCGGAACATATGCTTCCAAGCATCTGCCGGATGATGTACCCGAAGAGGTTAAGATACGCCGGCTGAATGAAATCATTGAATTGCAGAACCGTCTTTCTGCCGAAAGTAATGCCCGTGATGTAGGCAAGACTTTCGAAGTGATGGTAGAAGGTGTTTCCAAGCGTTCCAGAGAGCAGCTTTTTGGCCGTACACAGCAAAACAAGGTGGTGGTCTTTGATCGTGGGAATCATCGTATCGGTGATTTTGTCCATGTACGCATTACTGAAGCCAGTTCGGCTACATTGAAAGGAGAAGAGGTGTTCTGATGGGGAGAAAAGAAGAATATAAGGAAAAGAACTTGCAATATTTGCAAGTTCTTTCTACACAGGAAGGTATTTGTCCTTTACCTTGTAATATGTTTTATAAAGTATTGCAGACAGGTACGGGTACAGTTTCACCTACAATCCGAAGTATTGTCACCGTTCATTATCGGGGAAGTCTGATAAACGGAAAAGAGTTTGATAATTCCTATGACCGTAACTGTCCCGAAGCTTTCCGGCTGTGTGATGTCATAGAGGGATGGCAGCTGGCGCTTCAACGTATGCATGTAGGAGATAAATGGGTGGTTTATATTCCTTATACTATGGGATATGGCAACCGTACAAGCGGGCCGATTCCTGCTTTCTCTACATTAATATTTGAGGTGGAACTGCTGGGCATTGCATAATGCCTCCGGTTATCGGTTATGCAGTCTGTCATTCATCCGGTCTTCGTAACCGTCACGATATTTCTTTTCGGGCATAACAATCCATAAGATTATATAGACAATAATGCCCGAAAAGGCTGTGAAAACCGTGGCAAATGAATAGATAATGCGCACTACCGTAACATCCCAGCCAAAATAATCGGCCAGTCCCGCACATACTCCGGCTAGCATTCTGTTGTTGGAACGGGTCAGTTTTTTATTTTCCATTTCCGTCTCTTTTTAAGTTATCTGCACAAATGTAGGAAAAGTAAAAACGAATTATTAACTTATACTCTTAAAAGTACTTAAAGGATAGTCCTTCTCATTCAATTTATTTGTTATTTTGCAGCAAATTAGGGCAAAAAGTGGATATACTCAAAATAAATACTTGTCCGTTGTGCGGCGGAAAACATTTGGGACATGCAATCACTTGTACGGATCACTATGCTTCGGGTGAACAATTCAATTTGGTTCGCTGCGATGATTGTGGCTTTATTTTTACACAAGGTGCACCCGTGGAAGCCGAGATAGGGCGATATTATGAGACCCCCGATTATATTTCACACACTGATACCCGCAAGGGGCTGATGAACCGTGTATACCATGAGGTACGCAAGTATATGCTGTCACGCAAAGCCAAGCTGATAAAACGGACATCCGGTTTGAGTAAAGGTACTTTGTTAGACATAGGTACCGGTACCGGATATTTCAGTAATGCTATGAAGGAGCGCGGATGGCGGGTGAAAGCGATAGAGAAAAGTCCGCAGGCGCGTTCGTTTGCCAAAGAGCATTTTGAATTGGATGTAGATACGGAGGATGCTTTGGCGGGATATGCCGATCATTCTTTTGATGCCATAACTTTATGGCATGTGATGGAGCATCTGGAACATCTGAATGAAACGTGGGAGAAATTATTCAAGCTGTTGAAAGAGAGGGGAGTATTGATAGTGGCTGTGCCTAATCCCAGTTCGTATGATGCGGAAAAGTATAAGGAATGGTGGGCGGCATACGATGTGCCCCGTCATTTATGGCATTTTACACCTTCCGTCATGCAACAATTCGGTGTCAAGCATGGTTTTAAATTAGCGGAACAGCATCCGATGCCTTTTGATGCTTTTTATGTATCCATGTTGACGGAAAGATATAAAGGCAGCCGTTTGTCCTTTTTGAAGGGAATGTGGACGGGCCTGTTGGCCTGGTTCAGTTCACTGGCGAAAAAAGAACGCAGTAGTTCAATGATTTATGTATCAGAAAGAAGTGATTATGGGAAAAAAATCAGGGTCCTTTTTCGATATGCAGTTCATTACCTCCAGCATCAGTACAATGCTGGTGTTGCTCTTGTTGGGGATGGTGGTATTCTTTGTGCTGTCTGCCAATAACTTATCCAAGTATGTACGCGAGAACATCAGTTTCTCCGTACTCATCAGCGATGATATGAAAGAAGCAGACGCTTTGAAATTCCAGAAAAAATTGAATGAGGAACCTTTTGTGAAAGAAACTTCCTATATATCGAAGGAGCAGGCGTTGAAAGAGCAGAGCGAAGCGATGGGTACAGACCCGGCTGAATTCTTGGGATATAATCCTTTTACAGCTTCTATTGAAATAAAACTGAATGCCGATTATGCCAATTCGGACAGCATTTCTTGGATAGAGCAGAAAATTATGCAGAACAAGAAAGTAATGGAAATCAACTATCCCCAGGATTTACTGGATGCAGTGAACAGCAATATACGGAAAATCAGTTTTTTGCTATTGGGACTGGCTGCGCTGCTTACCCTTATTTCTTTTGCGCTGATTAATAACACCATCCGTCTGGCCATTTATTCCAAACGTTTTCTGATTCATACCATGAAACTGGTAGGGGCAAGCTGGGGATTTATCCGTCGTCCTTTTTTGGTGCGGAATATATGGATAGGGATACTGGCCGCTGCCATGGCAGATGCGGCATTGATAGGAATGGCCTATGCGTTGGTAAGATATGAACCCGAATTGATTGAGATTATTACCCTATGACCATGCTTATGGTAATGGGTTCTGTTTTTGTGTTTGGTGTGGTTATTACCTTTATGTGTGCATATATATCAATCAACAAATACTTGCGCATGAAAGCTAGTGCGTTGTATTACATTTAATAATAAAAGGATATGGATAGACAAAAATTCGCCTTTGATAAAACTAATTTTATATTGCTTGCCATAGGTATGGCAGTGATTATTGTCGGTTTTCTGCTGATGACAGGACCTAGTTCGACAGAAGGATATTTTGAGCCGGATATTTTTAGTGTACGTCGCATCAAAGTGGCGCCCGCAGTATGTTTCTTTGGCTTTATCTTTATGATTTATGGCATTGTCCGCAAGCCAAAGGACAAGACAGAAGTGGTTAACTCTTGATTTTTTTAATTTTTGTTTTATTATTTTTTTATACACCACCTATTTTTAAGTTTTTGCGGATATTTACTTGCTTTCCGTACTGCGAGACAGGATTCCCCACTACGGCGGCAAAGCAAATTTTATAAATCCGTTTTTACAAATTAATTTTACAGATTGGAGTTTTTCACATGCACACCGGATACACACTCATTCAGCCTTACGTATTTTTAACCTTAAACAGCCTGCTTACCAACGAGCATCTGCTTTCTTCTCCGGCGGATTTATTCTGCTATGAATTCAGCGGCGATGTTCTTTAAAATTTGTTGCATCACCATATACAGAATTGATTATCGGACAGCGCCCTGACGGCAGCTGCCGCATTTTTTGTATCCGCACCGCTGATGAACCGTTGATACTAAAACTCTCCGGATTTTCATACTGCTTTGGTGTGCGGTTTGATGAAAGTCTGTATTACCGGCTTCCGGGACATCCGTTTCCTTTTCCAGCTGACCTGCTCCAGACCATTTCCATGTCTGATTCTGATATCTTTTCAGGTACGGTTTCTTTTTCCGAGCGGATACAGCGTTTTCTTTCCGCATTAAACAAAACCGGAAAAACACCAGCCTGCCCGCCCGCCGCCACACTCATCCATCAGAGCATCAAAAAAGCTGACGGCGATATCACCGTCAGCGAACTGGCTGCGCGTACCGGCTATTCCTGTCGCCATATCAGCCGCATTTTTACGGAATATTTCGGATACAGCCCGAAAACCTTTTGCCGGCTGTTACGCTTTCACCATACTCTTTATGAAATTTTTCAGGACCCGCATCGCAATAACTCCGAATTTATCACGCAAATCGGCTATTCCGACCAGGCACATTTTCAGCGGGAATTCAAAACATTTATGGGCGAAACACCGCGCCAGTTCGGCCGCCGGTTAATCCAGCAGAAATTCTGACATTACAACGTTGCTGACTTCCCTGCCCCGCTTTGTAAGAAAAATTCTGCCGTTTTCACGCACCAGCAGACCGAATTTCTGATTTTTTTCAAGCACCTGTGCATAAATATCATCTACTGTTTTTCCGAATTTTCCCAAAAAATCCGCCTCGGAAATGCCGCTGTTTTTGCGCAGTCCCAAAAAGAACATTTCTTCCATCTGCTCCGGTACGGAAAGTGTATGCTGTTCAGCGCGTACCGCCGCCAGTGCCTTACTTATGACTTCTTTCTTTTCTTCCAGCTCCGCCATAGTGTCTATATAAAGTGCAAGGCTGTCCGTATTGGTGTAGCGCTGTTCGCAAAGCAGGGATGCCGCGCCTGTCCCGAAGCCGAGATAATTTTTGCGTTCCCAGTAGGAAAGATTATGGCGGCATGCCTTTCCTTCTTTTGCAAAATTAGAGATTTCATACTGGTGGTAACCGTTATCCGCAAGCCGCAGACACGCCGTATCGTACATCTCCCGTTCTGTATCTTCATCGGGCAGTGCCGGATACCGGTCTAAATGTTCGTAAAGTGCCGTGCCTTCTTCCAGTATAAGACTGTACATGCTGATATGCTCCGGCTTTAATGCAAGAACGTATCCAGCGTGTGCAGAAAACTTCAAATGTTCTGAACCAGGCAGTCGCCGACATTAAATCAATATTGATA
>ENA-OQAZ01001209-OQAZ01001209.1-human-gut-metagenome-genome-assembly--contig:-NODE-1209-length-12785-cov-2.140939_pt1 | contig 12785 bp, 10 predicted proteins | sample MGYA00242737_ERZ504531 | MGnify/ENA primary metagenome ERZ504531 (study PRJEB26092, sample SAMD00036244) | human gut metagenome | host: Homo sapiens | study: EMG produced TPA metagenomics assembly of...
CTGGCAGATGTGGTGATTCTGGCAATTGGCGGTTCATCAAGCCGATTTGGCGGAGCATTGTTTGATAACAATGGAGCGGCTGTTGTACAGGGCACACAAAAAGATATATCTATTGATAGTGATTTAGTCCGCAAAAATAAAGAAGCGTGGGCTATGGACTGCGGAGAGGGTATGGACAGCAGTACACTTTCTCTTCCGGGTGATCAGCTAGACTGGTTTTTGTTTGTGAGAGAATCAAAGAAACCGCTGGTTAGCATTGTAGTTGCCGGAAGACCATATGCTATCTCAAAGATTGCATTGAAGACAGATGCGCTTTTTTACAGCTTTTATCCTGGCCCATATGGTGGACTTGCATTAGCGCAGCTTCTTTATGGACAGGAAAGTCCGTCTGGACGTCTGCCGATTTCCATACCGGCTCATGTAGGTCAGCTGCCTGTTTATTACAATCCAAAACGCTCATATGAGGCGATGAAATATTGGGATGAAGAAGATCACGCGCTGTATGAATTTGGCGAGGGATTTGGCTATGGTCAGCTTTCGTATGAAAATATGACACTGCAAAAAGAAATAGATAATGGCAGCTTTGCATATAAGGTTACATTTTCTGTGTCAAATAAGTCAGATGCAGATGATTTTGCAGTTCCGCAGCTTTATGTGCGTGATATTGCAGCAAGCACTGTACGGCGTGTACGTGAATTGAAGAGATTTACAAAGACAAGTCTAAAGGCAGGACAGACAAAGCAGATTTCAATTTTGCTTGATAGGAATGCCTTTACGATATGGAATCTTCAGATGAAACAGGTTGTGGAACCTGGCGAATTTGAAATTCTTTTGATGGATCAGGGAAAGATCTGGGACAGACAGACAATCACACTTTAACAAAAACAAGAAAGGCAGGGTAAATTGTTAGTTTACCCTGCTTTTAATATAAAATCCAAAGTAACATATTGTTAAAAGAAAGAATACACTTGTGTTATAGCACTGTTACGCAAATATATATATAATCAACAAAAAAAGCCTTGACATATGAAAAAACCTATACTATTATATGAAATATAAAGAAACAATCTTCGCAATATGTTAAGAAGCAAAGAAACATATTTGATAACAGAATTAACATCTGTTAACATTGCGAAACGATAACGATTATAGAAAGGAATGGTATACTGCATGAGATATTTGGATGAGCGTGTCTGGGTAATTCTTAATGAACTAAGACCGCTTATTGATCGCCAGCATATTGATATTACAAAGTGGAAGATAAAAAAGAAGCTTTTTATGCGTCCATGTGAAGCGGATAATGATGAGACACCGTGGGAAAACTTTGACAGTGTAAAGGATAGATGGTACGGTAAGGATACATATTATTGGTTTCGCTCTCAATTTACAGTTCCACAGTCGATGGATGGAAAGTGTATTTTCTTAAAAATTCATACACAAATCGAGGAATGGGATGACGGACGCAATCCGCAGTTTTTACTGTTTGTAAATGGAAAAGTGACGCAGGGGCAGGATATGAACCATAGGGAGGTTCGACTTACAGACTGCGCCAAAGCAGGAGAGACGTATACGCTTGATCTGCAGGCGTATACAGGAATACTTCATAATGAGTTTTCTCTGATGGTAACAGCGTCAGAGACAGATCTTGCTTTATTAAAGCTTTATTATGATTTGAAGGCACCGGCAGATGCATATCATTACAATAGAATGATGCAGGGACGTACAAAAAGCCTTATTGTTGAAGCATTAAATGGTGCATTGAATTTGCTGGATCTTCGTACACCGCATTCTCCAAAGTTTGATGAATCCGTTGCAGCAGCGCAAGAATATATAAATGAGCATTTATACAGGAATCCTGAATTGTCTGGTCATGATGATATTATAGCATCTAGTATCGGTCATACACATATTGATGTTGCATGGTGGTGGACAGTATCTCAGACAAGAGAAAAGACAGCAAGAAGCTTTTCTACAGTGTTAAAGCTGATGGAGGAGTATCCGAATTATAAATTTATGTCAAGTCAGCCGCAGCTTTATGTGTTCTTAAAGGAACGTTATCCTGAGGTTTATGAAAAGGTAAAAGAGCGTGTAAAGGAAGGCAGATGGATTCCAGAAGGCGGAATGTGGCTGGAGGCTGACTGCAATTTGACATCTGGAGAATCACTTGTCAGACAGTTTCTTTACGGAAAACAGTTCTTTACGGAAGAATTTGGCATTGACAGCAAGATTTTGTGGCTGCCAGATGTGTTTGGATACAGCGGTGCTCTTCCGCAGATTATGAAGGAATGTGGAATTGAGTATTTTATGACAACAAAGCTGCATGGAATCAGATTGATAAATTCCCTAACGATACCTTTTTATGGAAAGGAATTGATGGAACAGGTATCCTGACCCATTTGATTACAACTCCTGGTGTCGGACAGGATATTAAAAATACTCATTTTACAACGTACAATGGTATGCTTGATGCAGATGCCGTTATCGGTGCGTGGGAACGCTACCAGAATAAGGATCTTAATAATGAAGTGCTGATATGCTATGGCTATGGCGATGGAGGCGGCGGTCCAACAAGACAAATGTTAGAGTGTTCTTCTCGTTTAGAACAGGGAATAGCTGGCATTCCAAAGGTAGTACAGGAAAGTCCAGTTGAGTATTTTGAGCGTCTTGACGAGCGTGTCAGAAATCATAAGCGTCTTCCACAGTGGGAGGGTGAGCTGTATTTTGAATATCACAGAGGAACCTTACATCTATGGGAAGAAATAAAAAGGGAAATAGAAAGAGCGAGCTTGCAATGATGGATTTAGAGCTGTTATCGTTGCTTGCAAAGAAGAAGGGAATTTCTTATCCAAAGGAAACGCTTGAGCGCATGTGGAAGGTTATTTTACTAAATCAGTTCCACGATATTTTACCAGGATCTGCCATTCATGAGGTTTATGAGGTATCAAAGAAGGAGTATGAAGAGCTTCTTTGTGAGGCACATGAGCTGATCGGTGAGCGCACAAAGGCACTTGCTGGTGATGGCGATGGCATTACCGTATTCAATACACTTGGCTTTACACGCGATGATGTGGTACGTCTTCCAGAGGGCTGCGATGCAGAGGCGCTTGAGGATGCTGACGGTGTCATCTATCCAGTTCAGCACACAAATGATGGTGCAGTTGTATCATTAAAGAAACTGCCATCAAAAGGAAGCCGTGTTTACAAAAAAGCGAAAATTGAAAAAGATATATCAAAATTGTGGTATTCAATTGAGAATACAGCAGGAAACAAAAAGCTTGAGACACCGTTTTACACAGTTGTGTTTGATGAGAATGGAATGCTTGCTCGTTTGTATGATAAGAAGAATGAGCGTGAAGTATTGAAAGAAGGCCAGAAGGGCAATCGTATGGTTATGTACGAGGATAAACCAATGAACTTTGACAATTGGGATATTGATATGTACTATACGGAAAAGGGATGGGAAGCTTCCGATCTTACAAGCTTTGAGTGGACAGACATTGGAGATGTTTGTGTCTGCGCTGTGCTTGAAAGAAGAATCAGTAAATCAGTAATTCGTCAGAAGGTTACATTTTATGCAGACAGCGCAGTAATTCGTTTTGATACTTATGTAGACTGGAAGGAGCATCAGCATCTGCTTAAAGTTCACTTCCCGGTTGATATTCATACAGATGAAGCTGCATTTGATATTCAGTTTGGAAATCTGACAAGAAAGATTCATCGCAACACTAGCTGGGATGAAGCTCGTTTTGAAAGCTGCGGACAGAAGTGGATGGATATGTCAGAGGGACATTATGGTGTCAGCTTGTTAAATGACTGCAAGTATGGTCATTCAGCACTTGATGGCGTTATGACGCTGACATTGATTAAGTCAGGAATTGAGCCAAATCCAACGGCAGATCAGGAAGAGCATACATTTACTTATGCATTATATCCTCATGCAGAAGGCTGGAGACAGGCTAATACAGTACAGGAGGCTATGAAACTGAATCAGCCGCTTCTTAGTGAAGATGGCGGACATGCAGGATGTCAGAATAGCTTTGTATGGGTGGACAAGTCAAATGTTATCATTGAAACAGTAAAGATGGCAGAGGATGATGATGGCATTATTGTGCGTTTGTATGAGTCTGAAAATGCAAAGACAAAGGCACATATCTTCTTTGGAGAAAAGATCTCCTCAGTAGAAAGCTGCAATTGTCTGGAAGAGATAAAACAAACAATAGAAACAGATGGAGAGGGATTTGAAATCACAGTTAAACCATATGAGATTCAGACCTACCGTGTTCGTTTCTAATATAGGTATTATAAAAAATAAGTAAGATGGGAAAGGAAGAAAAATGGCAAAGATTATAGGAAAAGAATTAGCAAATATACCGTGCAAGAAAAGCCACAGGATTACCCGCGCCCAGTATGGCGTTACACAGAAAACCCGATTATTGACAGATACGCAATTCCAACATCTAACAGTATCTTTAACAGTGCAGTAGTACCGTTTGAGGATGGATTTGCAGGTGTATTCCGCTGCGACAGCCTTGGAGTGAGCATGGATATCTATGCAGGCTTTAGTAAAGATGCTATTCACTGGGAGATCAATCATGAGCCGATTCGTTTTGAGGGAGCTGATCCAGAGATTTTAAATAGAGAGTATCGCTATGATCCAAGAGTGTGCTTTATTGAAGATCGTTACTATATTACCTGGTGTAATGGTTATCATGGTCCGACAATCGGTGTTGCATATACATTTGATTTTAAGACCTTCGTACAGCTTGAAAATGCATTTTTACCATACAACCGCAATGGCGTTCTCTTCCCAAGAAAGATTGATGGAAAATTTGCAATGCTGTCTCGTCCGAGTGATACAGGACATACACCATTTGGTGATATCTTCTATAGTCAGAGCCCGGATCTTGAATATTGGGGCCGCCATCGTTTCGTGATGGGAACATATGGAGGAGATGCTTCAGCATGGCAGTCTGTAAAGATCGGACCAGGACCAGTTCCGATTGAGACAGATGAAGGATGGCTTTTGATCTATCATGGCGTTCTTAGAACATGCAGCGGCTTTGTATATCGTATGGGCTGTGCACTTCTTGATCTTGAGCAGCCATGGAAGGTAAAATATCGCAGCAAGTATTATATTTTAGGACCGGCAACTGATTATGAGCTTAGAGGCGATGTTCCAAATGTTGTGTTCCCATGTGCAACACTTACTGATTCTGCAACAGGCAGAATTGCAATCTATTATGGCTGTGCTGATACAGTAACAGGACTTGCTTTTACAACAATTGATGACTGATGACATGGATGAAGACAAATTCACTGTAACCAGTCGCTAATTATAATAGTAAGGGACGCAAAAGGAGGAAGAAGAAATGATACGCATACTGCCTAGACCGCAGCATATCGAAGAAAGAGAGGGAAGACTGCTTCTTGATTACCATTGCAGAATTACAATGGACAGCAGCTGCCCATCAGAAGTATTTTTTTATGCATCACAGCTTGCAGAGCAGCTTAAAAAATCATCAGGTATTGAACTGTTGATTGACAGACGTACATCAGGTGCGCATAAGGGCATTGTGCTTTGCATGAGTGGGGAAGCAGGAATTACAAGAGAAAATAAAAAGGAAAAAGAAGCATATCGTCTGGAAATCACACCAGAGGGTGTAACTGTATGCGCAGCAGAAAAAGAAGGTCTTTTTAATGGTGTTCAGACGCTTCGCCAGCTTATTATTCAGTATGGAAGTTCTTTGCCATGTTTGTATATCGAGGATTATCCGGAACTTTCCGTGCGTGGCTGGTTTATGGATGTAACAAGAGGCCGTATTCCAAAGATGGCCTATTTAAAGGAACTGGCAGATCGCTGTAGTCTTTATAAGATTAATCAGCTGCATCTTTATATTGAGCACACCTTTTTATTTGATGGTTTGAGTGAGGTTTGGAGAGACGATACACCGCTTACAGCGCAGGATATTCTTGAATTTGATGCATATTGTGCAGAGAGAAATATTGAACTTGTTCCTTCTGTTGCTACATTTGGTCATCTGTATAAGGTACTTCGTACAAAAACATTCCATGAGCTTTCAGAAGTGGAAGAAGCAGAGGGTACAGCATTTTCATTTTATGAGCGCATGTGCCATCATACATTAAACAGCACAGATGACAGAGCATATGAGTTAGTATGCCGTTTAATTGATGAGTATAGTCCATTGTTTCGTTCTAACCTTTTTAATATCAACTGCGATGAAACCTTTGACCTTGGAAGAGGAAGAGGAAAAGAAAGAGCAGATGAAATTGGCTCTCATGTAATGTATGTTCGGTGGGTTAACCGCGTATGTGAGCATGTGAAGGCACTTGGAAAACGTCCGATGTTCTGGGGAGATATCATTGCTGCACATCCTGAAGCTATTAAAGAACTGCCAGAGGATGTAATCTGCATGACTTGGGATTATAGTCCGACACCACGAGAAATCAATGTGAAAAAGCTTTGGGAGAATGGTGCGCATCAATATCTGTGTCCAGGTGTTCAGGGATGGAATCAGGCAATTCACCAGTTAGATAATGCTTATGAAAATATCAAGCAGATGGCAGCATTTGCGCATAAGTATGATGGTGAAGGCCTTTTAAATACTGACTGGGGTGATTTTGGTCATTTCCAGCATCCAGAACTTTCTATGGTAGGTATCGTTTATGGAGCTGCATTTAGCTGGAACAGCAATATTCCGGAAAAGTCAGCGATAAATGCTGATATATCAGTAATTGAATATGGTGATCGTTCTGCGTCACTTGTTGAAGTGATAAGTCATATGAGCAATCAGGCAGTTGTGAATTGGGGAGAGTTTGTACGTATTCTGGAAAATTGCCGTTATCAGGTCGCAGAAAGAGAAGTAACTGCTTTTTGGGAGAAATATGACGAACAGACCGAAAATTCACAGAAGCAGATTGAATTTTGCAACGAAGCAATTAGAAATGACATGGCGAAGGTATCTGCACTTCTTGTTGGAATTGAGGAAGGAAAACGCAAGTATATTGCTCCAATTCTTCATATGGCAGAAGGTCAGATTCTGATCAATACTATGTTTGGCGTGATTAAGAATGTGCATGATGGACAGCAAAATCCGTGTATAGATAAAAGAGCACTTGCTGAGGCTTTTGAGATCTGGTACTATGAGTATCGCAGACAGTGGCACAAAATCAGCCGTGAGAGTGAGCTGTACCGTATTGGTGAATTGATTTTCTGGTTAGCAGATTATATAAGAGACTGTAAGTTAAAATAATGAATATGCCAGGCTTGGTTCGGAAATATTGTCCGTTCAAGTCTGGCATAAATTATGTGTGGGGCGCATAGATTGGCGTAAGAACAAATAAACAGGTCATTGCCATGAAACGAAACACGAAAAAAAAGAAGCAGAAGCAGAAAAAGAACAGATAAGACGTGATGTGAAAAAACAAAGAAGCGGAGCACGTGGTGGATTGCCTTCATTGCCTAAAGATGTAGTGATGGGGGCAGAGCTGACGCAGTTGTCAGGAAATAGTGAAATGCAGGTGAGAAATTTTAAAAAGCTTATTTCATGCCAGGAAAATGAGATCTGTATCCAAACAGGAAGACATAGAATTAGAATAACGGGGCGCTGCCTGGCAATGGCCTACTTTGCATCAGAGGAGGTTAAGGTGACGGGGTGCATTACATCAATCTGCTACGAGGAATGAGCATTTAAAAGCAGGGTTGAAATGGCGGTGAGAAGTTGAGAAATGGATGGTCAAATCATGTTTTGATCAGCATAAGCGGATCAGAAACAGAACGCTTTTTAAATATAGTATCGTTTCATGGTTTAGTTTTGTATCAGGTACGCAGAAAATCATCAGGTATAGAGGCAGATGTGAAGGCGAAAGATTTCTTGAAACTGTGCTGTCTGCGTACAAAGGCGGATGTTTCTATCCGTATTCTTGAAAAGCGAGGCCCATATTTTTTATGGAAGAAAACGAGAAAAAGCCGTGTGGGAATTTGCTGTGGCATACTGGCATTTGCCGCTTTATATGTTATGTCCTTGTTTGTATGGGATATTGATTTTGCAGGGAATATGCGCTACACAGACAGCTATCTTTTGCAGTTTGTCAAAAATGAGGGCTACAAACCAGGTATGAAGATTTCAAGTGTGGCTTGTGACAGACTGGAAAAGCGGCTTCGCAATGAGTTTGATGATATTACATGGGTATCGGCTCGTTTAGAAGGCACAAGACTTGTTGTAGAGATAGAAGAAAATAATACTGCTTCAGCAAAAGAAAAGGAGCAAACACCATGCAGTCTTAAGGCATCAAAAAGTGGAATTATTGCGAGGATGATCACAAGGCGGGGAACGCCGCTTGTCAAAAAGGGAGATCAAGTCGAAAAAGGAGATCTTTTGGTGTCTGGACTGCTTCCTATTTACAATGATTCACAGGAAATTGTTGGATATGAGAAGACAAATGCCTCAGCTGATGTGTGGATTAAATACGAGGAGAGTATTGAAATTACAATACCCCGAAGTCAGACTGTAAGACATTATACATCAAAGAAGGTGCATTCGGGGCTTGTTTTGTTCGGTCATCGTTTTTGTCTGCCGCAAAGTCTTATGGCGTCAGATCAGGAAGAATTGTATATTGAGCAGCATCAATGGAAGCTTTTTGAACATTTCTACTTGCCCTTTTATAACGAAGAATATTGTCTTATGAAGTACGAAAACGCGACGGTTTGCTACGATGATGAGAGCCTCAAAAAACAGGCAGACCAAAAATATCTTGAATTTATTATTCAATTGGAAAAATTAGGGGTGGAAATAATTGAAAATAATGTTACAATAGAAAGTGGTCTGAAAGACTATCGAATGAATGTGCAGTTTCTTCTTGAAGCAAACGCATCAGAGAAATGTACTCTGGAATCGCAAGTGCAGGAACTGCAAAAACAAGAGTAACAAGTGAGGTTAATGTATGAGTGTTGCGCAAGCAGTTATGGAAATACCGGCTGCCCATCAGCTGAATGTATTTGGACAGTTTGACTGTAATATAAAAAAGATTGAACGTGCCTTTGGTGTAACGTTTGTAAACCGGGGTGAAACGATTCGTCTTTCAGGAACAGAAGAGGCAGTTGGTAAGGCGCGAAGCGTTGTGGATACGCTGCTTGAATTGTCACGAAGAGGAAACACTGTGACTGAGCAGAATGTTGATTATACGATTTCAATGTCTTTTTCCGAGAAAAGCAGTGATGTGCTTGAGATTGATAAGGAAATCATCTGCCGTACGATCTCTGGAAAGCCAGTAAAGCCAAAGACCGTTGGACAAAAGAAGTACGTTGACGAAATACGAAGCAAAATGATTGTGTTTGGCGTTGGTCCGGCAGGAACTGGAAAAACATATCTGGCAATGGCGATGGCAATTGATGCATTTAAAAAGCAGGAGGTCAGCCGTATTATTCTGACGCGTCCGGCAATTGAGGCTGGTGAGAAGCTGGGATTTTTGCCTGGTGATCTGCAGAGTAAAATAGATCCTTACCTGCGTCCATTATATGACGCATTGTATCAGATTATGGGTGCAGAAAGCTTTATAAACAATCAGGAGAAGGGCCTTATAGAAGTGGCACCGCTTGCTTACATGAGAGGACGTACACTAGATAACTCTTATATTATACTGGATGAGGCACAGAATACGACACCTGCTCAGATGAAGATGTTTTTGACACGTATTGGTTTTGGGTCAAAAGTTATTATCACAGGAGATATGACGCAAAAAGACCTTCCGGCAGGTACGCCGTCTGGTCTTGATGTGGCAATTAAGGTTTTAAAGAATGTGGATGATATCGGATTTGTCTATCTTGATAACCGCGATGTTGTTCGTCATCCGCTTGTTCAGAAAATCGTAAAAGCTTATGAGGATTACGAAAATAAGCAAAACAGCAAAATGCGTGCGAAAGAGCATGAAGAAAAAACGAGAAAGCCAAGAGGCTGATGGAGAGAGTATGACAATTACAATTGAGAATGAAGCTTCAAAGGAGCTGCCATTTGATTACAAGGCGTTAATTGAACGTGTTGTTATGGGCTGCATGGATTATGAGAAGTGCCCGTATGAGGCAGAGGTCAATGTATTATTGACAAATAATGAGGAAATTCATAAGATCAATAAGGAATACCGCGGAATTGACCGTCCAACAGATGTCTTATCATTTCCGATGGTCGATTATGACAAGCCGGCGAATTTTGATCCATTGGAAAATGCGTCAGAGGACTATTTTAATTTCGAAACGGGAGAGCTTGTGCTTGGTGATATTATCATATCAGTGGACAAGGTATATGAGCAGGCTGAAAGCTATGGCCATTCATTAGAGCGTGAACTGGGCTTTTTAGTGGCACATAGTATGCTTCATCTGTTTGGCTATGACCATATGGAAGAAGAAGAACGCGAGCAGATGGAGGCTCGCCAAAGAGAAATATTGAACGGATTATCAATCTCAGATAAGCCTAAAAGAAAGATTGGCGGCAGGAAAGGGAAGATTTTGTAATGGAAAAAAAGAAAAATGATTTTATCGCACAGGGAAGTATTCTGGCGATTGCGTCAATATTGGTGCGTGTAATGGGAATGATTTATCGTATTCCTATGACGGCGATTATTGGAGACAAGGGAAACGGATTTTATTCGTATGCGTACAGCGTTTACACAATTTTGCTGCTGCTGTCCTCATACAGTCTTCCGCTTGCCGTGTCAAAGATGGTTTCTGCAAAGGCACAATTGGGTCAGTGGCGCAATGTAAAGAGAGTATTTATATGTGCAATTGCATTTGCAATCGGTATTGGCACTACATTTGGTTTGATTGTATTAATTGGTGCGCAGTTTTTTACAAGGGTATTTTTCCACAGTGAGCTGGCGGCTATTGCGCTTCGTTTTATGGCACCGACCATTTTGATTATGGCGCTTCTTGGTGTATTTCGTGGTTTCTTCCAGGGCCTTCAAAATACACTTCCAACAGCAGTTTCACAGATTGTAGAGGGATTGATCCAATGCGATCATGTCAGTTGTGTTTGCATATTTTCTGTTTGATTTTGGTCACGGAATGGATGCAGCAGGCGGTACGACTGATTTAGGCTACGCATGGGGTGCAGCAGGCGGCGCAATAGGAACTGGTGCCGGTGCACTGGCAGGCTTGATCTTTTGCTTTATTTTGTTTGTGGCATACAGAAAAATTCTTGCAGTTAATATTAGCCGTGATAAGACAGGAACACAGCAGGAGTATGGCGATATTTTTCGTCTTATGCTTTCTATTGCACTTCCAGTTATCTTAAGCACTGCACTTTATAACTTGATTGAGCTGGTAGATGGAAGCTTGTTTAACAACATCATGGCTTCAAAGGGCATGGAGGATGTAAAGGACAGCATGTGGGGAGCCTATAATGCAAAGGCTCTGCTTTTAGTTCATATTCCGGTATCTATCTCCTCAGCAATGGCAGTATCGCTTGTTCCAACACTGACAGCTGCATATGCTCTTGGAGATGAGCAGACTGCAAAGTCAAAAGTTCATGCAATTCTTAGGTTTATTTCGATACTGGCATTTCCGTCTGCCGTTGGTTTGCTTGTACTAGCAAATCCGATTATAAAAACATTATTTTCTGGTGACACAAGCGCAGCAAGCACTTATCTTCAGGTTGTATGCCCAGCCGTTATCACATTCTCATTTTCTACTATCACAAACTCGATTCTTCAGGGAATTGACAGAATGAATCTTCCAGTCTGCCACTCTCTGATTGCGATGGCAGTTCATGTTGTGGTGTTATTAATTCTTTGCCTTGGCTTTAACATGGTATTTACGGCGTTATTATCAGCTATGTGATCTATGCACTTGTGATTACAATCCTGAATTTCTATTCTATCAGCAAGATTTTGGAATATCGCCAGATGTGATTACATTATTTGTAAAGCCGGCAGCTGCCTCTGGAATTATGGGCATTGCCTGCTTTGGATGTTATCAGCTGCTGCATCAGTTTTTAGGAAAAGCAATTCCGATGCTGATATCTGTAGTAGTAGCAGTCATTGTGTATTTTGCAGTTGCAGTTAAATGTAAGCTTCTTACCGAGAACGTCATGAGAGATCTGCCAAAGGGAAGCACGTTGATTCGCATTGCAAAAAAATGCAGGCTGATGTAAGTTTATAGGAATAAATGAATGAAAACGAATCCATACTTTACATAAAAATAAAACTTGGCAAAAGGAGTATTTGTGTGAAGTATGCAATTCGTTTTCTTTCTGTTGCGGCATTCTTTCTAATGATTGAGCAGACAAGCTTTTTTATAACAAGGCATGCAGCAAAAAATATGTTGGCAGATAAAGAACAAAAAGAAATTTTAATGCGTTTGCCTCCAAAATCAGAGAGTGAGGTGCGCGTGAATGCACAGATGGATATTTTTCTGGAAGAGTACAGTGTCGATACAGGGCAGCTGCTTTTTGTAGAACCATATTGGGATATACGTTTGGCAGGGATGAATGAAGAGGAACTTCGTCTTTTTTTATCAGATCCGTCTCAAATGGAAGAAAAAGATGATATACGAGGATGTATTAGGTGTGAGCTTATTGAGATGGACTGGTGTACACTTAGGATTAGGAAATATGTAACTAGTCAAAATACATTTGTACATGGAAAGGAAAACTTTAATGAAAACACAGATGCTTGTCATTGGAGCGGGCGCGTCAGGATTGACGGCTGCGATATATGCCGCCCGCGGCGGATGCAAGGTGCATATTCTTGAGCACAGGATCGCCCGGCAAAAAAAA
>ENA-OQAZ01001210-OQAZ01001210.1-human-gut-metagenome-genome-assembly--contig:-NODE-1210-length-12772-cov-2.004270_pt1 | contig 12772 bp, 13 predicted proteins | sample MGYA00242737_ERZ504531 | MGnify/ENA primary metagenome ERZ504531 (study PRJEB26092, sample SAMD00036244) | human gut metagenome | host: Homo sapiens | study: EMG produced TPA metagenomics assembly of...
TGACATGTACGGCAGCCAGTATGATACCGTTACCTTACAGCAGATCAGGACAGCAGCTTATGTAAAAGAGGGTGTTATTCTACTCTTTACAACAATGCCAGGTGAGCTGTGGACTTATGAGGAGATTATGCTCTTAAGAATGAGGTAGAGGCAGCAGGACTGACCCTTCCTGGTATTGAGAGTGTAAATATCAGCGATGCAATCAAAACGGGAGCTCCAGAGCGTGACAAGGATATTGATGCATATATCAAGACACTTGAGAATCTTGGTAAGGCTGATATTCATATGGTATGTTATAATTTTATGCCAGTATTTGACTGGACTCGTACAGAGCTTGCACGTATGAGAAAGGATGGTTCTACAGTTCTTGCTTACAATCAGAAGACAGTAGATAGCATTGATCCGGCTAAGATGTTTGATTCTATTTCAAATGACATGAACGGAACAGTTATGCCAGGCTGGGAGCCAGAGCGTATGGCAAAGGTTAAGCAACTGTTTGAGGAGTATGCAGATATCGACGAGGAGAAGCTGTTTGCAAACTTAAAGTATTTCCTTGAGGCAATTATGCCTGTATGTGATAAGTATGATATCAATATGGCAATTCATCCAGATGATCCGTCTTGGAGCGTATTTGGTCTTCCGCGTATTATCAACAACAAGGATCACATCATGCGTATGATGAAGATGGTAGACAACCCGCACAATGGTGTTACCTTCTGTACCGGATCTTACGGAACAAACTTAAACAACAACTTAGTTGAGATGATTCACGCACTTAAGGGAAGAATCCATTTTGCACATATCAGAAACTTACAGTTCAATGATGGCATGAATGACTTTGAGGAGTCTGCACATCTGTCTTCAGATGGTACCTTTGATATGCATGCAATCATGAAGGCACTGTACGATACTGGATTTGATGGAATTATTCGTCCAGACCACGGAAGAATGATCTGGGGCGAGAAGGCAATGCTGGATATGGTCTGTATGACAGAGCACTTGGTGCTGCATATTTGTGCGGTCTGTGGGAGTCAATTGTAAAGGAGAATCAGAGATGAAACTGACATTACAGGATGTAACACAAAAGAAAAATGAATTTGAAAAGGCAGGTATTACACTGCCGTCTTATGATATTGAAGCAGTTCATAAAAAGACACTTGAGGAGCCTGTATGGGTTCACTTTGGAGCAGGAAATATTTTCCGCGGATATATTGCAGGACTGCAGGAAGATCTGTTAAATAAAGGTGCTGCTGACAGAGGAATTATTGCGGCAGAGACTTTTGATTATGATATCATCGATAAGATCTACAAGCCACATGAGTCAATGACACTGATGGTAACGCTTCTTCCAGACGGAAATACTTCAAGCCGTGTAATCGCAAGTATTGCAGACGGAATCAAGGCAAATACAGCTGATGAAGCAGAGTATGGCAGATTAAAGGCTATCTTTGCAAATCCATCCTTACAGATGATCAGCTTTACAGTTACTGAGAAGGGATACGCATTAAAGGGTATTGATGGAAACTTCCTTCCGGTGGTTGTATCAGATATCGAAAATGGTCCGGAGAGCGCAAAGCATGCAATGAGCATCGTTGCTGCACTTCTTTTCGAGCGTTTTAAGGCAGGCCGTTATCCGCTTGCTGTTGTCAGCATGGATAACTGCTCTCATAATGGAGAGAAGCTTCAGGCATCTGTTATGACAATCGCAAAGGCATGGGCAGAGAAAGGTTTTGTAACAAAAGAGTTCATCACATATCTTGAGGATGAATCAAGCATCAGCTTCCCGTGGAGTATGATCGATAAGATCACACCAAGACCGGCAAAGGCTGTTGAGGAAAAATTAGAGGCAGCAGGCGTTGAAGAAATGGCACCTGTTATTACTTCCAGAAATACCTATATTGCACCGTTTGTAAATGCAGAGGGACCGCAGTACCTTGTAATTGAGGACAAGTTCCCGGCAGGAAGACCGGCACTTGAGAAGGCTGGTGTATATCTGACTGACCGTGACACTGTAAACCGTGTAGAGCGCATGAAGGTAACTACCTGCTTAAATCCGCTGCACACAGCTCTGGCTGTTTATGGCTGCTTGCTTGGTTACAATCTGATTGCAGATGAGATGAATGACAAGGAGCTTACAGGGCTTATTCGTCATATCGGTTACGATGAGGGTATGAAGGTTGTTACTGATCCTGGCATCCTTTCCCCGAAGGCATTTATTGATGAAGTAATCGAGAAGCGTCTTCCAAATCCATTTATGCCAGACACACCGCAGCGTATTGCAACTGATACTTCTCAGAAAATCGTTGTTCGTTTTGGTGAGACAATGAAATCTTACATGGCAAGCAGTGAGCTTGATTGTTCCTCACTTGTATACATTCCGCTTGCAATTGCAGGATGGCTTCGTTATCTTCTTGGAAAAGATGATAAGCTTGAGAAGATGGAGCTTAGTAGTGATCCAATGCTTGCTAAGCTGCAGGAAAAGCTTTCTGGTGTAGAGGCAGGAAAGCCAGAGACTTATACAGGACAGCTTAAGGAAATTCTCACTAATAAGGCAATCTTTGGTGTTGATATGTACGAGGCAGGTCTTGCAGACAAGGTAGAGGGCATGTTTGTTGAAATGCTTGCAGGAAAAGATGCTGTTCGCAATACTTTAAAGAAATATGTAGATTAATTAAAATAATATTTCGCCGCCCTGGCAACAGGGCGGCTATTGTACTTTTAAATATGAGCTTAAGAGGTGTAAAATGAAGAACGTTATATTTGATATGGATGGTGTCATCTTTGATTCTGAGCATGTATGTGAGCGCTGTTGGAGGATTATAAGGAAAAATATAAATTGAAGGATGCAAAGGGCATGTTTCATGCCTGCATTGGCACTACAATTGAAAAGACAAAGGAAACAATGTTTCGCTTTGAAGGACCAGATTTCCCTTATGAGGAGTTTAGAAAAGATACATCTAATCGCTTTCACGAAATTGAAGAGACAGAAGGGCTTCCTGTAAAAAAAGGAGCTAGAGAGCTTTTGTCATGGCTAAAGGAGAGCGGTGCTAATGTTGGACTTGCTTCATCTACAAGGAGTGAGACAGTCGTTCGTCAGCTGACTCATGCCGGTTTAATACAGTATTTTGATGTGATTGTAGGCGGTGAGATGGCAAAAAAGAGTAAGCCAGAGCCAGATATTTATTTAGAGGCATGCAAACGCATGGGCATTACTCCAGAGAGCGCATATGGTGTTGAGGATTCATATAACGGAATGCGTTCACTTCATGCGGCAGGTCTTCATCCTATTATGGTGCCTGATCTTCTTGAACCAAATGAAGAAATGCAAAGTCTTGCTGAAGTGATTTTGTCAGATCTGTTTGAAGTAAGAGACTATCTAAAAACGTCTGGCATAATAGTCAGAAAGAATGAGAAAGGAAAAGACAGCGTGAACAAAAATCTCTACTATCTGATTTCTTTGTCAGGTGCCTATGACAGTCAGTCTTTTTGGAAAACAAAAGACATAGAAAAAATGGACACTGTTTTAAATAAGCCAGCCTTAGACTGCATATATACAGACTGCACTGATATTTTAGGAAGTCTATATTTTTGCAGTGATGATGCGAGAACAGAGCTGGAAAAGCGATTGGCGTATATTCCAGTGAATGCGCTTCATTTTATAGATTCAGGCGACTATCATTATGTCAGTCTTTTGTTTTTACAGCGCATAAATCGGCCATTTAGCCTTCTTTTATTTGACCATCATTCAGACTGTATGGAGAGCGCATTTGGAGGCGGTCTTTTAACATGTGGAAGCTGGGTTCTTCATGCATTAGAAAATCTTCCTAATTTAAAAAAGGCAGTATTAGTAGGTCCGGCAGATGAGGATAAAACAGCAGAGCAGCTTTTAAAAGATTCTCGCATCACATGGGTGACAGAGGCTGAATTTGAACAGCAAAAGGAAGCTTTGTGTAAGGAACTTTCAAAGTGGCCCGTATATATTTCTCTTGATAAGGATGTATTAAACAAAGAGGAAGCAGTTACGGACTGGAGCCAGGGAACCATGCAGCTTTCACAGATTCTTTGTTTTTTGACAGATGCAAAGAAGTCAGGTGCTATATTTCTAGGTATGGATGTGTGCGGAGAGCAGAAGGTATCACCAGAAGGTTTTCATTTAGATGAAGAAAATGGAGCAAACTTAAACAGTAGTACAAATGAAAAGATTAAATTTTATCAAAAAGACTTGACTTTTTCGCTTTAGCGTGTCAAAATACATGCATAGGGTTAAAAATCTAATTAAAAACCAGAAAAAATAAAAACAGGAATGTAGAAAGGAGAGGGTGTGTGCTTTAATAATATATTGTTTGAGCACACGGAAACCAGAATGAATAAAAAAATTAAAAACCCTGAAACAGATCATTTGTTTCAAGCAATTCTCACATTGAAAAATCTTGATGAGTGTTATGCTTTTTTTGAAGATGTATGTACCGTCAATGAACTTCAGTCTATCGCACAGCGCTTTGAGGTAGCAGCTATGCTGCGCCAGAAAAACACATATCTTGAGATTGCACAGAAAACAGGTGCATCTACTGCGACAATTAGCCGTGTGAACCGAAGCTTAAACTTTGGAAGTGACGGTTATGAAATGGTGTTTGAGCGTATCAATGAATAATGATATATAAGAGCAAATAACCTATTGCTTTTTATCCCAAAGTAGTGTATTGCTTCAAAAAACTTGATGTAATTTAATTGATTATTGATGCTATTTGTGGAACGAAGTTTGTTCTCTTGAAAAAAATGTCAAAATATACTAACATAGGGAAGTACAAGTGCTGAAAGGTGCTTGTACTTTCATTATGATAAAAAAGAAACTTTTTGCAGACAGCTTTTGCTGTTGGAAAGGATACAGGATGACAGGTAAGATTGCATTGATACCAGGAGACGGAATTGGTCCTGAGATTGTGGCTGAGGCCAAAAAGGTACTGGATACCGTAGCAAAAAAATATGGACATGAGTTTGAATACGAGACGCTTCTTATGGGCGGCTGCTCAATTGATGCGTATGGCGAACCGCTGACCGAAGAATCACTTGAAAAGGCAAAGGCTAGTGATGCCGTGCTTTTAGGTGCAGTAGGCGGAAACGTCGGAAACTCAAGATGGTATCAGGTAGCACCAAATTTACGTCCGGAGGCAGGTCTGTTAAAGATTCGTAAAGGTCTTGGTCTGTTTGCAAATATCCGTCCGGCAAAGCTGTTTTCACAATTAAAAGATGCTTGTCCATTAAAGCCAGAGATTATCGGCGATGGATTTGATATTGTTATGATGAGAGAGTTGACCGGAGGCGTATACTTCGGTGAACATAAGACAGAGGAAATTGATGGCATTCGTAAGTCAACTGATATTATGGCATACGATGAGAATGAGATTAAAAGGATTGCAGTTAAAGCATTTGAGGTTGCAAGAAAGCGCGGAAGAAATGTAACAAGCGTTGACAAAGCAAATGTTCTTGACACTTCAAGACTTTGGAGAGCAGTTGTTGATGAAGTTGCAAAGGATTATCCTGATGTAACAGTAAAGCATATGCTTGTTGATAACTGTGCCATGCAGCTTGTTATGAATCCGAGACAGTTTGATGTTATTTTGACAGAGAACATGTTTGGTGATATTCTTTCTGATGAGGCAAGTATGATTACAGGCTCCATTGGCATGTTATCATCAGCAAGCTTGGTGCAGGAAAGCTTGGACTTTATGAACCAAGCCATGGCTCTGCACCAGATATTGCAGGTAAGGGCATTGCAAACCCGATTGCGACAATTTTATCTGCTGCCATGCTGCTTAGATACTCTTTCGATCTTGATGAAGAAGCAAAGGCAGTTGAGACAGCAGTAGAAGAGGTACTTAAGGCAGGCTACCGCACAATTGATATCATGTCAGAGGGTATGACACAGGTTGGCACAGTTTCTATGGGCGATCTGATTGCAGAAAAAATTCTTGGTTAACAAATTTGGAAAGGGTTAAAAACATGAGAAGTGACAATGTAAAAAAAGGAATGCAGCAGGCACCTCATAGATCACTGTTTAATGCATTAGGATTTACAAAGGAAGAGATGGACAAGCCAATGATTGGTATTGTCAGCTCCTATAATGAGATTGTTCCAGGTCATATGAACCTGGACAAGATTGTAGAAGCCGTTAAATTAGGCGTCGCAATGGCAGGAGGCGTGCCGGTTGTATTCCCAGCTATCGCTGTCTGCGATGGTATTGCAATGGGACACGTTGGTATGAAGTATTCTCTTGTTACGAGAGATCTGATTGCAGATTCTACCGAGTGTATGGCAATGGCACACCAGTTTGATGGTCTTGTTATGGTTCCAAACTGTGACAAAAACGTACCTGGTCTGTTAATGGCAGCAGCCAGAATCAATATCCCGACTGTATTTGTCAGCGGTGGTCCGATGCTTGCAGGTCATGTAAAGGGACAGAGAACAAGTCTTTCCTCCATGTTTGAGGCAGTTGGTGCTTACGCAGCAGGCAAGATGACTGAAGAAGATGTATATGAGTATGAGTGCAAGACATGTCCAACATGCGGTTCCTGCTCTGGTATGTATACTGCAAACTCCATGAACTGTCTGACAGAGGCACTTGGTATGGGTCTTCAGGGCAACGGAACAATTCCAGCTGTTTATTCTGAGAGAATTAAGCTTGCAAAGCACGCTGGTATGAAAGTTATGGAGATGATTGAAAAGAATATCTGCCCAAGAGATATCATGACAGAGAAGGCATTTGTCAATGCGCTGACTGTTGATATGGCACTTGGATGTTCTACAAACAGTATGCTTCATCTTCCGGCAATCGCAAGAGAGGCTGGCGTAGCTTTAAACGTTGATATCGCAAACGGCATTAGTGCAAAGACTCCGAATCTGTGTCACTTAGCTCCGGCAGGTCATACTTATATGGAGCAGTTAAATGAAGCAGGCGGTGTTTATGCCGTTATGAATGAGCTGTCAAAGAAGAATCTGTTAAATCTTGATTGTATTACAGTTACAGGAAAGACAGTTGGAGAGAACATTGCAAACGTTGTGAATAAGGACCCTGAGGTTATTCGTCCAATCGATAATCCATATAGCCAGACTGGCGGAATTGCTGTATTAAAGGGTAATTTGGCACCAGATTCAGGTGTTGTAAAGCGTTCAGCAGTTGCACCAGAGATGATGGTTCATGAGGGACCGGCTCGTGTATTTGACTGTGAGGATGATGCCATCGCAGCAATCAAGGGCGGAAAAATCGTTGCAGGTGATGTTGTAGTCATCCGTTACGAGGGACCAAAGGGTGGCCCTGGTATGAGAGAAATGTTAAATCCGACTTCTGCAATTGCAGGTATGGGACTTGGTTCCAGTGTTGCATTGATTACAGATGGCCGTTTTTCAGGTGCTTCAAGAGGAGCAAGCATCGGACATGTATGCCCAGAGGCAGCTGTCGGCGGTCCAATTGCACTTGTTGAAGAAGGAGATATCATCGAGATCAATATTCCGGCAAACACTCTGAATGTGCGTGTTTCTGACGAGGAGATGGCAAGAAGAAAGGCAGCATGGACACCAAGAGAGCCAAAGGTAACAACTGGTTATCTGGCACGCTACGCAGCACTTGTAACTGATGCAAGTAAGGGTGCAGTTTTGCAGGTTCCGGGAACTAATAAATAAGCTGGTTTTCTGATATAAAACATAGATAAGACAGATATAAGGAAGGGAAAATAAATATGGAGTTAACAGGTTCTGAAATTTTAGTACAGTGTTTAAGGGAACAGGGCGTAGATACCGTGTTTGGTTATCCGGGCGGCTGCATTCTGAATGTATATGATGCTCTTTACAAGCATTCGGATGAAATTACACATATTTTAACCTCCCATGAGCAGGGCGCGTCTCATGCAGCAGACGGCTATGCAAGGGCAACCGGAAAGGTAGGTGTCTGCATGGCCACATCTGGCCCAGGTGCTACCAATCTGGTAACGGGAATTGCAACAGCTTACATGGATTCTATTCCGATTATTGCAATTACATGTAACGTTGCTGTTTCACTTCTGGGAAGAGATTCCTTCCAGGAGATCGATATCGCTGGTGTTACAATGCCGATCACAAAGCATAATTTCATCGTAAAGGATGTCAATAAACTGGCTGATACAGTTCGTCGTGCATTCAAGATTGCAAAGGAAGGACGTCCGGGTCCGGTGCTTATTGATATCACAAAGGATGTTACTGCAAATAAGGCAGAATATGAGCGTAAAGAGCCAGAGCAGGTTAAACGTATTACAGATCGCATTAAGGCAGAAGATATTGAAACTGCAGTCAAGATGATTGAGGCTCAAAGAAGCCATACGTTTTTGTCGGAGGCGGTGCAATTGCATCAGGTGCAGACGCACAGCTTAATGAATTTGTTCATAAGATTGATTCTCCAGTTGCGGATACCTTAATGGGCAAGGGTGCTTTCAACGGTACTGATCCTTTGTATACAGGTATGCTTGGTATGCATGGAACAAAGGCATCAAACTATGGAGTAAGCCAGTGTGACCTTCTTGTAGTTGTCGGAGCACGCTTCAGTGATCGTGTATATGGAAATGCAAAGAAATTTGCCGCAAATGCAAAGATTCTGCAGTTTGATGTAGATCCGGCAGAGATCAATAAGAACATCAAAACAGATGCAAGTGTTATCGGTGATGTCAAGGTTATCTTAGAAAAGTTAAATGAAAAGCTTCCTCAGATGAATCATAATGAGTGGATTACAGAAGTTAAGAGTTATGAGGAAGCACATCCGATGACTTATCATAAGGGTGTTCTGACTGGTCCTTATATTATCGAAAAAATCTATGAGGCAACACATGGCGATGCTATTATCTCTACTGAGGTAGGACAGCACCAGATGTGGGCAGCACAGTATTATAAGTATAAGGCACCGAGACAGCTTTTAACATCAGGCGGACTTGGAACTATGGGCTATGGTCTTGGCGCAGCAATTGGTGCAAAGATGGCTCGTAAGGATAAGCTTGTATTCAATATCGCAGGAGATGGCTGCTTCCGTATGAATATGAATGAGATTGCAACAGCAACTCGATATAATATCCCAGTTATAGAGGTAGTTGTAAACAACCATGTGCTTGGTATGGTACGTCAGTGGCAGGATCTGTTCTACGGACAGCGTTATTCTCAGACAGTGTTAAATGACCGCGTTGACTTTGCAAAGGTAGCAGAGGGTCTTGGAGCAAAGGGCTACACAGTAAGCACATGCGAAGAGTTTGATAATGCAGTTAAGGAAGCAATCGAGCTGAATATTCCAGTAGTAATTGATGCTCAGATTGACAAGGACGACAAGGTATTCCCAATGGTAGCACCAGGTGCACCGATCAGTGAATGCTTCGGAGAAGAGGACGTTGCTGAAAAGTTCGGAAGATAAAAACAGAATATCAGAAGAATGCTAGATTATTAAGACACTGTATGGAGACATGCAGTGTCTTTTTTTTGAAGATTGCGTGAACGATATATGGGAAAGTATCCAGTGATTTCAATTAGCTTAAAAGGCGCAGATGCAGCAAACTACGATGAAGCATATCGTTTGATGGTGCAAATTATAAATGATGAGGCAGAATGTTTTCAGTTTTTATTGGATAGTGAAAAACTTACCAAAATTGATAAGATGCGTTATGAGACTTTAATTGATATGGAAATGCAGCCAGCAGTGTTAGCAATGAGTTTAAAAAAGCTTACAACATTATTGGAAAAACATTATGGTCAAAAAGTTGTTGTACTCATTGATGAATATGACGTACCTTTAGCTAAGGCATATGAGAATAATTTTTATGATAAAATGGTTCTTTTACTTCGTAATTTATTTGGCAATGTATTGAAAACGAATGCGAGCCTTGCGTTTGCGGTTTTAACTGGATGTTTGCGCATTGCCAAGGAAAGTATATTCACTGGATTGAATAATTTTACGGTATATTCAATCACAGATAATGAATTTGATGAAACTTTTGGCTTTACCAGTGAGGAAGTACAGGAAATGCTCTCATATTATGGGTTAAGCAGTCATTATGAGGAAGTAAAAGAGTGGTATGATGGTTATCGTTTTTGGAAATGCAGATGTATATTGCCATGGGATGTTGTAAATTATTGTAAAGATCATAGAGAAAACCAAAATGCCGCTCCGAAAAACTATTGGATGAATACCAGTGGTAATGATGTTATCAATCACTTTATTGACAACATTAGCGATAACGGAATGCTTACAAAAGATGTTTTGGAACGTTTGGTGAATGGTGAGGTTATCACTCAAAGGGTAGATGAGATGGTGACATACAAAGATTTGTATTCTAATATTGATAATCTGTGGAGTACGCTTTTTATGACTGGTTATCTGACACAGCGTGGGTATATTGGCAATGGATATTATAGCCTCGCTGTTCCAAATCGAGAGATTCGCAATATCATAATTGAACGTATTTTGGCGCTGTTTCGTAAAGCGGTTTCCGGAAATGGAGAACTGCTCAGAAGTTTTTGCAATGCAATTCTAAGTGCGGATGCAGAAGCTGTTGAGCGACTGTTAATCGAATATATGGGAAAAACAATCAGTGTGCGTGACAATTTTGCAAGATCACTTCACGAGAATTTTTATCATGGATTGATGATTGGAATTCTCGGATTCAGACGAGATTGGGAAATCTTGTCTAATCGGGAATCTGGTGATGGCTTTAGTGATATTCTTATTAAGACGAAAGGTCAAGAGAGTCGGGTTGGAATTGTAATTGAATTAAAGTATAGCAAAAATGAGAAATCGCTTGATAAGGATTGCCAAGATGCATTGCAGCAGATTGAAGATCGAAATTACGGACAAGAATTGTGTAATCAGGGATATCAGAAAATATTGAAATACGGCATTGCTTTTTATCATAAGAAATGTTGCGTCAAGGTAGCAATGCAATCTACAAACGATTAAAAATAGATACATAAGAAATAATCAAAATGTCAAATGACCAAAGCATTTTTATGTATCTTCAATGTCCTTATTCTGAAAAATTTTATAAAAATAATAGGCGAGGTTCATTCTGGTCTTTTATTTTTTTCAGGCAAAATGATAGAGCTAAATTGTAAGTGGGTAGTCAATGAAAAATTAAATAAAAAAGCAAAGTTGCTGAAAAGAGCTAGGAAAATCAATGAAAATTGAGTAGAAACACCAAAGTTATTGACAAAACATACTGGTAAAACTATACTCTTAATTAAGATAGATTTGTAAATACTCTGGAAAAATGTGGTAGTTTGACATTTAAAAGGAATAGTCGTCGTTAATATATAGGTGATGATAAAATAAAGACACAAAACATTAATCAAAAAGAAAAGGAGAATTTATGAAAAAGAACACAAAATTTAAGATAAGAATGGCGGCAGCTTTCTCTATGGGTGCAGTGACAGCATTATCGTTTAATGCATTTTATACGGTAAAGAATGTTGTGGCAGAGGAAATGTCAACGGAACATGTAATAAAGGAAAGTAATTATACACTTGCAGTCGAAAATTACGATGATACTTTTTCTGTAGAATCAACAGGAATTGACAGCTTTGATTCAGAGACGGACTGGGATTGGTCCTATCAGACTTCGCATACAGTTTCTGCATTTGCCAAAGGACCGAAGGGCTACTATGTCCGCTTAGGTGATTTCGTGTATTATTGCGATTTTGAGACACAGACATTGATTGCACTATGTAATCGTCCGGATTGCCTTCATGACAAAGAAACAGACAGCGAGAAGCGAAGTGAATGCACAGCATATGTGGCTTATGGCAGTGTGAATGATGGATTGCAATATTATGATGGAAAGCTGTATGCCAATACATCATCGGTTTATTTTGATACAGAAAGGGATGCGGATTACCGTGAAAAGGAATATCTGCTGGAGCTTGCACCAGATGGAAGCAGTCGTGAGCAGATGGATTACCAGATGGAGAATGCATATAGTTTTGCCTTTCATCGTGGCAGCTTGTATTACATATCAAGAGAAACTAACCCGGAAACACTCATTGGCACCGAAACCGTTAATCGTCTTGAGTTAGGGAAAAAGAACCAGAGACAATCGCAACACTTTCCAGTATGGATGCAGTGCTTCGTGTATATCCATATGGAGATCTTGTATATATTCAGACGAAGCTTGCCGATACAGAAGAATCCAGTCTCATCATTTATGATACAAAGACGAGCAAAGCACAGATGAAAAAAGCAAATTGGCAGAGCATGTTCCTTCCAACTGAGAATGATACATTTCTTCAGTGTACGTTAAAAGAGGATGGTCTATATGCAGAGAATGTCAATGCGATGCTTGAATCAACAACAGAAAGTAAACTGTTGACGATGGATTCTCTTAAAAACCTTGGCTTTGATGCAAATACAACCGGCGATTTATATAGTTGGATTTCTACAGACGATACGCACTTATATGTGTATGGAATGACCGAGATTGACCCGATTGTTGCAGCCTTTAATAAAGAAAGTGGAGAACTGGAAGCGGCAGCTGTCTTGCCGGGAATGCCACTTTTTCAGTGTATCGGTGTGGACGATGAATATTTATTTTATCAGTGCGCTGAGCTGGACGGAGGAACAGACAGTGTATATTGGGTGAAAAAGTCGGATTTCCTTGAGAATGGAGCAACATTTAATTGTATGGAGCCATAATCTTTTTTCAAGAATCATTATCGAAATCAATTTTATTAGAACAGGTTTTATTAGAATGTTTTATTAAACAGATTTATTTAAGAC
>ENA-OQAZ01001211-OQAZ01001211.1-human-gut-metagenome-genome-assembly--contig:-NODE-1211-length-12760-cov-1.930183_pt1 | contig 12760 bp, 13 predicted proteins | sample MGYA00242737_ERZ504531 | MGnify/ENA primary metagenome ERZ504531 (study PRJEB26092, sample SAMD00036244) | human gut metagenome | host: Homo sapiens | study: EMG produced TPA metagenomics assembly of...
GCAGGTGCAAAGAATGATTATTTATGCTACACAGCCTAACAATTATAGGCAGTACTTTTTAGTGTTAATTCAACATCTTTTTATTTAACTGATTTGCAGATTGAACAGATTCTTACAAGAAATAACTTTAAAATAGCTAATGACTATGAAGGTCTTGTTGCTGCATCAGGAACAAACTTTATGAGAGTAATGGCTGATTATCCTGACATAACTTTGTATCGTACAGATAATCTTCATCCTACAGTTGCAGGAAGTTATTTGGCGGCCTGCACAATTTACTATAGAATGTTTAACAAGAGTCCTTATGGAAATAAGTTTTTGCCGGGAAGCGAATATGACACTGACAAGTTAATATCAAAGTTGGCAATGGATGATGCTTTAATTTTACAGCAGATTGCTGATGGCAGATTATTAATTAACACTCATTATACAACCATTAATAAAGGTCAAAGTTCAAAGCTTACAGCAACATTTACAGCTAATGCTAAGAATGAAACATTGACAGATTATAAGAATAACATTATATGGGATAGCACTAATTTAGCAGGCGTATCCATTAATAAGCTGACAGGTGAATTTACAGCTCTTAAAACAGGAAAATATCAGGTTATGGCAACTACAGATAGTGGTCTTATCTGTTATTCAACAATTGATGTAAAGCAGCCTGCTACATCTTTAACTATTAAAGAAGACAAAATCCTTAAAGTAGTAAAAGGTTATAGTGGTCAGTATACTACAGAAATGGGACCTAGTGATACAACAGATAAGATAACATGGGAAAGTGACTTGCCAAGCGTTGTAAGCGTAAACAGCAATGGTACATTACCGCAAAAAAAAGTAGGAATTGCAAAAATCACAGCAACAACAACCAGTGGCATTAAAGTTGTTCATTATGTTCGTGTAAAATTAAAAACACCTACAGGTGTTAAGCTTACAAAGAAATCTAAGAAGATTACAAAGAAGAAAAAATCCTATAGAGTTACAGTTAAATGGACTAAAAATACAAATGCTGTTAAGTATTATGTATATAGAAGACTTTCAACTAAGCGCTCATATACAAGAATTGCAACAACTACTAAACCTAAGTACATAGACACAAAGGTCAAGAAGAATAAAAAGTATTATTACAAGATTAAATCAATATATTCAAATACAAAACTTAACAGTAATAAGACGCCGCATACGCCATTGTAATAGGAAAATAAAAAATCTTGAATATCCCACAATTCTAAGTGTAAATAGCACAAAGAATTGTGGGATATTTTTTTGACAAAAAATAATAACGGTGCTATATTTTATATAGTTAGGATATGCTAACATAAGTAAGATATATGCAATCTTAAAAAGGTCAATCTAATTTGCCAAAGATATATCTAAAAAACATATTTAATTTGAAGGGAGAAGAATATGTATCTGGAACTTAAGGATATTAAAAAAGTCATTTGGAACAGGGGAGAATAGAACCAGGTTTTAAAGGGGATTAGTTGTGGTATAGAAAAAGGGAAGATATGTGTGTTACTTGGACCATCAGGTTCAGGTAAATCAACACTTCTTAATATCATAGGTGGAATTGAAAAGGCAGACGGGGGAAGTATTTCAATTGATGGCGAGTTAATGGAGTCAATGAATGAAAAGAAACTTTCTCTTTATAGAAGAAAGCATTTGGGATATGTATTTCAGTCTTACAACTTGATTCCAAATCTTACAGTTAGGGAAAATATTGAAGTTGGAGCTTATTTAAGCAGTAATCCATTACCTATTGATGATATGATTAAAACTTTAGGTTTATGGGAACACCAGAATAAGACTCCAAATCAGTTATCAGGTGGACAGCAGCAGAGAACTGCCATTGGTCGTGCGATTATAAAGAATCCGGGCATTCTTCTCTGTGATGAACCAACAGGAGCCCTTGATTACAACACTTCAAAAGAGATATTAAAGTTAATTGAAGATGTAAATAAGAAATATGGAAACACTGTAATTCTTGTTACCCATAATGATGCCATAAAGAACATGGCTGACTATGTAATTAAGTTAAAAGACGGTCAGATTAGAAAGACAGACATTAATGAAAATAAAATACCTGCAATGGAATTAGAATGGTAAGGAGGCAGACATGAAAAATCCTCTTAATAAAAGATATTTCAGAGAATTAAAAAATGATTTTGGCAAGTATATAGCATTGTGTCTCTTTCTTATAGTTACCATTGGATTTTGTTCAGGATTTTTAGTTGCCGATGGAAGTACAAAGGTGCATATGATGAAAGCTTCGAGAAGTACAATATAGAAGACGGTCATTTTATTCTTGCAAAAGAAGCAGACAGCAGCCTTATAGATAAGCTTGAAAAAGAAAATCTTTCAATAGGTCAGTTGTTATATAAGGATGTGGACAGAAAGAATAATCACACAATCAGATTATACAAGAATCGTACTAAGGTTAATAAAGCATGTTTAATGGATGGCAATATGCCAAAAGCAGATGATGAAATTGCAATTGACAGACTTTATGGAGAAAATAATAATATTGCAATTGGCGATAAAATCGATATAGGTAATAAAGACTACAAAGTTACTGGCTATATTGCATTATCAGATTACAGTGCATTATTTAAAAACAATACTGATATGATGTTTGATGCAAATAAGTTCTCAGTTGCAATTGTAACAGACAAGGCTTTTGATGATGTAGAAACAGAGGCAAAGTATTGTTATACATGGAATTATACTAATGATTTAGAAAAGAATATGTCAGACAAGCAACTTACAAAAAAGTCTGAAAAGATTCAGGATATTCTTACAGAATCAGGTCTTTTGACAGATTATGTTTTACAAAGAGATAATCAGGCAATTAATTTTACAGGTGAAGATATGGGTGGCGATATGGTAATGGTTATGGTATTACTTTATATCGTTATGGCAATTATAGCTTTTGTATTTGGTATAACAACAAGAAATACAATTGAACAGGAAGCAGGAGCAATCGGAACACTTAGAGCTTCAGGTTACACAAAACAGGAAATGGTAAGACATTACTTCGTATTGCCGGCACTTATTACTTTTATTGCGGCAGTAATCGGTAACATCCTTGGCTATACAGTAATGAAATTTTATGTTGCTTCAATGTATTACGGAAGTTATTCACTTCCAACTTATGTAACAAAATGGAACGCAGACGCTTTCATTCTTACAACTGTAATACCTTGCATAATTGTATTTGTTGTAACATTAATTGTACTTAATGTTTCACTTAGAATTTCACCGTTACAGTTTTTACGTCACGACTTAAAGAAAAACAAGAAGAGCAAAGTAGTAAAACTTCCAAACTTTAAGTTCAAAACAAGATTTAGATTAAGAATAATTTTTCAAAATACATCAACGTATATAACATTATTCTTAGGAATATTGTTTGCCAGCGTTCTTCTTATGTTTGGTATGATGATGTCACCTTTACTTACAAACTTTAAGGATAGAGTATTGGATTCAAAAATTGCAAACTACCAATACATTTTGAAAGCACCAATGAAGTAGATGACAAAGATACTGAAAAGTATGCAGTATCAGCACTTAATACAACAGACAGCGAAGAAGAAATAACAATATACGGTGTTAACGAAGATTCTAAATATATTAACACTAAGAATATTCCGGACACAAGGAATCAGGTACTTGTATCAAAAGGATATATGGAGAAGTATGGTTTAAAAGAAAACCAGACAATAGAGCTTAAAGAAAAATTTGGCAGTAAAAAATACAAATTTACAATAAAAGGAACTTACATTTATCCGGCATCATTATGTATCTTTATGACAAGAGAGAACTTTAACAAAGTATTCGATAAGGATAAAGATTATTTCTGTGGATATTTTTCAAATAAGAGGCTGGATATAGATGATATGTATGTGGCATCAATTATTACTGAAAAAGACTTAACAGTTATGTCAGACCAGTTAGAAGACTCAATGGGGCAGGCATTTTATTTGTTCTGGGGATTTGCCACATTAATCTATATCATAGTAATCTACATCCTTGCAAAGATGATTATAGAAAAGAACAAACAGTCAATTTCAATGATAAAAATTCTTGGATACACAGACAAAGAAGTAAGCTCACTTTACAACATTGCCACAGCAATAATAGTTATTGCATCAATGATTATATGCGTGCCAATCTCAGAATATATAATTAAATATATATATTATGTAATGATGAAAGATTTTAATGGATGGCTTGATTACTATATTGCACCATGGATATATCCGGGTATGGTATTAATAGGCGTTGTATGTTACTTTGTGGTTCATATAATTCAGATGAAGAAAATCAAGAAAATACCAATGGAACAGGCACTAAAGAATGTGGAATAGAAAGGAAGCAAATGCCCCCTCGAAACGAGGGGGCAAAATTATAACTCTATTTTCTTTTTATTACATTATATCTATGGCGTTCAAGTTGTTCCACAGCTTTGTCGGCTGATGTTTCATCATAGAATGAAATCTTTAATACGCCATCTTCAAATTCTCTATTATGTATAATGCCGATGTTTTTGATGCTGACTCCGTTTGTTGCAAGTATTGTGGCAATTGTAGCTATTGCACCGGATTCATCTATAATGTTGCAGTAAACATTGTAGCTTCTTGAAATAAGACTGTTGTTACGGTCTTCAATGCTGTCGCGGTAGTCACGGCTTTCTGAAATTAAATCAAAAATGCCCTGTCCCTTATGCCGGTCAAGGTCTTCTTTAATTTCAAGAAGGCTGTCAACATATTTCTGTAACATGTCACTAATATTAGTATTGTTTGTCATACAAATCTGTTCCCACATTTCAGGTGAAGAAGAAGCAATTCTTGTAATATCTTTAAAACCACCGGCCGCCATAGTTTTCATATATTCATTTTTTGAATCATTATGCTTAACCAGATTGACAAGCTGGCAGCAATAAGATGTGGCAGGTGACTGATTGTAGCAACTACCTTATCATGTTCTTCATATGATATATTAATTGGAATAGCCCCAATACCCTGAACGATTTCGGTAAACTCTTCAACACGCTCTTTACTAACAGCGTCAGTAGGAGTAATGGCATAGTATGCATTTTCAACCAGACGGTCGTTAGCATAAGTGTAGCTTGTTTTTTCAGAACCAGCCATTGGATGTCCGCCAATAAAATTTTTCTCCAGCCCAAGTTCTTTAACAGCCCTATGGATATTGCCTTTAACACTTCCCACGTCAGTGATAATGCAATCATCTTTTATAATATCTTTAAGAATCTTTAAATATTCAACATTTTTTTTCAACAGGAGTGCAAAGAAAAATATAATCACACTCATTAAAAGTTTCATTAACTTGTGGAACAGCAATATTGGCAGTTCCGTCATTGATAGACATAACTCTAGGCTCAGCGCTTCGATTGTATACAATAATCTTACAACTTGGGTAAACACGTCTAAGTGCCTTAGCAACTGAACCCCCTATTAAACCAATTCCTACAAATCCAAAAGTAATATGTTCTCTCATAACTCTATTAAACTCTGATAAATCAGATTTCCTCCTCTTTTAACTTTAACGCTTTAAAGTTTAACACTTTAAAGTTAAAACTGCAAGCACAAATTTAGAATTATCTAAAATTATTAAAAAAATATATTCTAAAATATAAAAATTAAAAAACAAAGTTATAAATATATAATAAAAACAGTATATACAAATTAAAAAATTAGAGAACCCCAAAAATTTGCTTACACGGATTGTTAAAGATTTAACTTTGTTGTAAAGAACCGGCATATAGAGTAAAATATATTACATAGAATTGTAACGGATTTTAAAAATTAAATAAGGAGGCCGGAGTTATGAACGTATATGAAACATCCAGTATTAGAAATGTTGTTTTTCTTGGTCACGGAGGATCAGGAAAGACTACTTTGCAGAAGCCATTTCTTATTCTACAGGAGTAATTACCAGAATGGGACGGGTGCAGGACGGTAATACTATCAGTGATTATGATAAGGAGGAGATTAAACGAAAGTTTTCCATAAATGCTTCAGTTATACCGGTAGAGTGGAATGGTTTGAAGATTAACATTCTTGACGCACCGGGATATTTTGATTTTGTGGGTCAGATGGAAGATGCAATGAGTGTTGCTGATGCAGCAGTTATTGTTGTAAATGGCAAGGCGGGAATCGAAGTTGGAACAATTAAGGCTTGGGAGATTTGTGAGAGAAGACAGATTCCAAGAATATTTTTTATTACCAACATGGATGATCCTAATGCTAAATATATGGAAATCGTGGAGCAGTTGAAAGAAAGATTTGGAAAGAAAGTGGCTCCATTCCATTTGCCTATTATTGAAGATGGAAAGTTAACAGGATATGTTAACGTGGTAAAAATGGGAGGTAGAAAGTTTACTGACGACCTTGGAAGCTATACGGAAAGAGATATTCCTGAGGATTTAACACCAGAACTTGAACCATGTAGGGAACAGTTAATGGAAGCAGTGGCAGAATCAGACGAAGTTCTTATGGATAAATATTTTTCAGGGGAAGAATTTACATACGAGGAGATTTCAATGGCTCTTAGAAGAAGTGTTATTAAGTGTGACATTGTTCCGGTACAGATTGGCTCAGGAGTAAATTGTCAGGGCGTTAACAGCTTTCTTCAGACTTGTGAGAAATATTTTCCATCAGCAGATAAAGCTGAAGTAATGAAGATTGCCACAAACTTAGAAACAGGAGAAGAAGTTATAGGTGATTTTGATTGGAACAAACCTGTTTCAGCATATGTATTTAAAACTATAATGGATCCTTTTGTTGGTAAGTATTCTCTTGTAAAAGTTAGAACCGGAGTGTTGTGTGCAGGGGATACAGTTTACAACGCCACAAAAGATGTAGAAGAAAAACTAAGCAAGCTTTACGTAATGCGTGGCAAGAATGTAATAGAGGTTCAAAAACTATACGCAGGAGATATTGGAGCAATTGGCAAGCTTGCCAGCACAAGAACAGGAGATACCTTATCAACTAAGGAATGGCCTATAGAATATCATCCAACAACAATGTCAAAGCCTTATACATATGTAAGATATAAAGCAGTTAACAAGGGTGAAGAAGAAAAAATAGCCCAGGCTTTAAACAAGCTTACAATTGAAGATTTAACATTGAAGGTGGTTGTAGATGATGAAAATAAGCAGACATTACTTTATGGAATAGGTGAACAGCAGTTAGAAGTTGCAGCATCCAAGCTTGAAGAAAGATATAAGGTTAAGATTGCATTAGAGAAACCTAGAATTGCTTTTAGAGAAACAATAAAGAAGAAAGTTCAGGTTCAGGGCAAACACAAGAAACAGTCAGGTGGTCATGGTCAGTATGGAGATGTTGTAATGGAATTTGAGCCGTCAGGAGATTTGTCGAAACCTTATGAGTTTGAGGAGAAGATTTTTGGTGGAGCAGTTCCAAGAAATTATTTCCCTGCTGTAGAAAAAGGTATTCAGGAATGTGTTAAAGCAGGTCCACTTGCGGGGTACCCTGTAGTTGGAATTAAGGCTACTTTAATTGATGGCTCATATCACCCTGTTGATTCATCTGAAATGGCATTTAAGATGGCTACAGTATTAGCATTTAAGAAAGGTTTTATGGAAGCTAACCCGGTATTGCTTGAGCCTATTGCACTTTTAAGCGTTACAGCACCTGATAAATATTCAGGAGACATAATGGGCGATTTAAATAAGAGAAGAGGAAGAATAACTAACATGATTCCAACAGATACAGGAAAGCAGATTATAGAGCTGAAGTCCCAATGTTAGAATTGTCGGGTTATTCAACTTCACTACGTTCAATTACCGGAGGAAGTGGAGATTTTGAATATGTAGTATCAAAATACGAGCAGACACCGGCAGATGTTCAAAACAGAGTGATTGAAGAGCAGAAATAATCAAACTTAAAAAACAAATGACTACGATGTCTAATTAAGTAATACAATGAAATCAAAATAAAGTAAAAATAGTGAAATAATAAAAATAATCAATTGATTAGATAAAAATAGTCATTGATTTTTAGAAAAAAACAATATAGAATTGTTCCAACAATGATTAAACCGTTGATCGGGAGTAAGTAGTTACAAGAGATGTTTTTCAGAGAGTTGTCGGTTGGTGTGAGACAATAAACTATCAGTAATGAATGGACCTGAGAGGGCAGCTTGAAACCAATATGATAATCATAGGAAGTAGACGCTGACGGATCCTTACCGTTATAGAAGGTAGCATATGATGGTATGCAATGAGTGAATGTGTTATACATTAATTTGGGTGGCACCGCAGAAGTTTATTATAGCTTTTGTCCCTTTACGAGAAGTAGAGGGACAAAAGCTTTTTCTTTTGTCCCAAAATAAAAATAAGGAGGACAACATGAAAACACAATCGTTTAACGAAATCGAAAATTTGACTAAAGAGTACAGTATGATTCCAATATGCAAGGAGATTTATGCAGACGTAATTACACCAATTCAGTTGCTTAGAAAGATGGAAGCTTTCGATAAGAATTTCTTCCTTCTTGAAAGTGTGGAAGGTGGAGAAAAGTGGGCGAGATATTCTTTTTTAGGATACGAGCCGGTTCTTCATATAACATGCAAGAATGGAAAGGTTACTCAGAAAAGCGGCGAAATTGAACATACAGTTACAGTGGATCCAATGGATGCATTAAGACAGTTGTTACACAAATACAAATCTCCCAAAATTGAGGGAATGCCTACATTTACAGGTGGCTTTGTTGGATATTTCGGTTACGAGATGATAGGATATGCGGAACCAAAGTTAAATATTAAAGATAGTGAATTTGATGACTATAACTTAATGCTTTTTGATAAGGTTATAGTTTATGATCACTTAAAGCAGAAAATAATGGTTATAGCTAATATGAAGTCAAAAGATGGAATTCAGGGATATAACACAGCATTATTAGAAATCGAAAAGATGATAGCTTTAATAAACGACCAGAGAAAACTTCCGGTTTTAGAGGCAGATAAAGATGTTAAGTTTAAATGTAATGTTACAAAAGAAGAATATTGCCGGATGATTGAAAAAACAAAACATTACATAAAAGAAGGAGATATTTTTCAGGGAGTAATTTCAAGAAGATTTGTGGCGGATTATAAGAGTAGTCTTATTAATGCATACAGAGTTTTAAGAACAACAAATCCTTCACCTTATATGTATTTTATTCAGTCAGATGATTTGCAGATAGCAGGTGCTTCACCGGAAACAATGGTAAAACTTGTAGATGGAAAGCTTACAACATTTCCTGTTGCAGGAACAAGACCAAGAGGTGTTAATGATGAGCAGGATAAGACATTAGAAAAAGAATTATTAGCAGACGAAAAGGAATTAGCAGAGCATAACATGTTAGTGGACCTTGCAAGAAATGATATGGGAAGAATTGCAAAATATGGTAGTGTTTATTTAGAAGATTATATGAAAATACATAGATTTTCAAAGGTTATGCACATTGCTTCAACAGTTTGTGGACAGATTAGAGAAGACAAAGATGGATGCGATACGGTATCAGCGCTTCTTCCGGCAGGAACATTATCAGGGGCACCTAAGTTTAGAGCTTGCCAGATAATTGATGAATTAGAAAAAGAACCAAGAGGAGTATATGGCGGAGCATTGGATATATTGACTTGTCAGGAAATCTTGATGTATGTATAGCAATTAGAACTGCTGTAATGAAAGACAATAAAGTATATGTTCAGGCAGGTGCGGGAATTGTAGCTGATAGTATTCCTGAAAGCGAATATATGGAATGTGCTCATAAGGCAGGAGCAGTTATAGATGCTATAAAACGAGGAAGTGAGGTAAACGGCTAATGGTTCTTTTAATAGATAATTATGATAGTTTTTCTTATAACCTTGTTCAGCTAATCGGAGAATTAACAGATGGAAATATTAAGGTAGTAAGAATGATGAAATAACAATAGATGAAATAAGAAAAATGAATCCGGAAAGCATTATTTTATCACCGGGACCGGGAAAACCGGAAGATGCAGGTATATGCGAGGACGTTGTAAGACAGCTTAAAGACGAATATCCAATTCTTGGTGTATGTTTGGGACATCAAAGTATATGTGAAGTTTTTGGAGCAAAGGTTACATATGCAAAACAGTTAATGCATGGTAAACAAAGTGAAATGACAATTTTAAAAGAAGATCCTATTTTTGAAGGTTTAGGTTAAAGTTTTAAGGGAGCAAGGTATCATTCACTTTCAGCAGATAGAAATACAATACCTGATGAGTTAGAAGTAATAGCCATTGACGAGAAAGACGGAGAAGTAATGGCTGTAAAGCACAAAGAATATCCTATATATGGATTACAGTTTCATCCGGAATCAGTTTTAACACCGGAAGGAAAAACACTTGTAAACAATTTTTTGAAACTAAATAACTAATACGAAAATCTTAAAATACAAAATTATTGAATTAATATAAAAGAAGATACATTTTAAGTAAGATGAAAAACAATAAGAATAGGAGGATTAAAATGATTAAAGAGGCAATAAATAAATTAGTAAACGGAGAAGATTTATCATATGAGACGGTTGAAAAAGTAATGAATGAAATAATGAGTGGGGAAACACCAAATGAATTAATTAGTTCATATCTTGTTGCACTTAGAATGAAGGGTGAAACAATTGACGAAATATCAGGCTCGGCTATGGGAATGAGAAATAACGGAATAAAGCTTGAACATAATATGGATGTACTTGAAATAGTTGGTACAGGCGGAGATGAAGCGTTTACTTTTAACATTTCAACAACATCGGCAATTGTTGCAGCTGCTGCAGGTTGCAAAGTAGCAAAGCATGGAAACAGAAGTGTTTCAAGTAAGTCAGGTGCAGCAGATGTACTTGAAGCATTAGGAGTAAATATAACAATTGAACCGGAACAAAGCAAAGAATTACTGGAAAAAATAGGAATTTGCTTCTTGTTTGCCCAGAAATATCACTCATCAATGAGATTTGTAGGCCCTGTAAGAAAACAACTTGGGATAAGAACAATCTTTAATATTCTTGGGCCATTAACTAACCCTGCAGGAGCAAATATGGAAATTCTTGGTGTTTATGATGAAGCATTAGTTGAACCTTTAGCAGAAGTACTTATAAAGCTTGGAGTAAAGAAAGGAATGGTTGTTTTCGGACAAGATGTTATGGACGAAATTACACTTAGTGCAAAAACAACAGTATGTGAAATTAGAAATGGAAAAACAAAGAAATACGAAATTAATCCTGAGGATTATGGATTTAAGATTTGTAGCAAGGATGATTTGGTAGGTGGAGATGCAGTCAAGAATGCAGAAATTACAAGAGAGATTTTAAATGGTAAGAAAGGACCAAAGACAGATGCAGTATTATTAAATGCAGGTGCCTGTATTTATATGACAAGAGATGATGTTACATACAAAGAAGCAATTAATATAGCAAGAGAAACAATTGAAAGTGGAAAAGCAAAGGAAAAGCTTGAACAATTTATTGAAATGTCTAATTCATTTAAATAAGCCTGAAAGGAGACAAGAATGATTCTTGATAAATTAGCACAATCCACATACAAAAGAGTAGAAGAAGAAAAAAATCAGATTTCCCCTGAAGAGGTAAAAGCTAAAGCATTGTCAATGAAAAAAGGAAATTTTGAGTTTGAAAATGCATTAAGAAGCAACGACATAACCTTTATATGTGAGGTGAAAAAAGCTTCACCATCTAAGGGAATTATTGCAGAGAATTTCCCATATGTTCAGATTGCAAAGGAATATGAACAGGCAGGGGCAGGATGCATATCTGTTTTGACAGAGCCGGAATATTTTAAGGGCGATAAAAAATATTTAAAGGAAATAAGTGAAAATGTGTCTTTGCCGTTAATAAGAAAAGATTTCGTAATAGACGAATATATGATATATGATGGAAAGCTTCATGGTGCATCCTGTGTATTACTTATTTGTTCTCTCCTTAGTGAAAGTACAATAAGAAATTATATAGGAATATGTGATACTCTTGGAATTTCAGCATTAGTTGAGGCTCACGATGAAATGGAAATAAACAAGGCAATAAGGGCAGGAGCAAGAATTATCGGTGTAAACAATAGAGATTTGAAAACATTTACAGTTGATATATCAAATAGCGAACGTTTACGGAAGCTAGTACCTGAAAACATTCTTTTTGTGGCAGAAAGCGGAATAAAGAATAATGGAGACATAAAGAGACTTAGAGAAGCAAAAGTTGATGCGGTTCTTATTGGAGAAACTTTTATGAAGTCAGAAAACAAGAAAGAAATGCTTAAAGAACTTGCCGCAAAATAATTAAACAGGAGAATGGTTATGACAAAAATAAAAATTTGTGGTTTAAAAAGATTGCAGGACATTGAATATGTAAATGAGCTTTTGCCGGATTTTATAGGTTTTGTCTTTGCAGGGACTAAGCGTAAAATAACTGATGAAAAAGCAAAAGAGCTTAAAACTGTATTAAATCCAAGAATTAAAGCAGTTGGTGTTTTTGTAAATGACACATTAGAGCATATTAGTTTTCTTGCAAACAATAATATAATTGACATTATCCAGTTGCATGGTGATGAGGACAGAAAATATATAGCAGACCTAAGAAAATTGACAGATAAAAAAATAATAAAAGCCGTAAGAGTAAAGGATTCCATGTCAGTACAAGAGGCAAAGGAGTTAAATGCAGATTATTTGCTATTAGACACCTACTCAAATAGCGGAGAATAATGGAGGAACCGGA
>ENA-OQAZ01001212-OQAZ01001212.1-human-gut-metagenome-genome-assembly--contig:-NODE-1212-length-12759-cov-3.062144_pt1 | contig 12759 bp, 13 predicted proteins | sample MGYA00242737_ERZ504531 | MGnify/ENA primary metagenome ERZ504531 (study PRJEB26092, sample SAMD00036244) | human gut metagenome | host: Homo sapiens | study: EMG produced TPA metagenomics assembly of...
CTTCAGGTTTGTAGGAGCGCTTACGTTCGGGACGGTAGAGGTTCGCAGGTTCAAATCCTGTTCACTCCGATTTGGTTTTCTGAAAATTTATAATGTTTTGTTCATTTCGATGGACAGATATTAACAGATGATTGATGCGGATTGGTGTAATGGCAGCACAGCAGACTCTGACTCTGTTAGTAGAGGTTCGAGTCCTCTATCCGTAGTTTTTAATTGAATAAGGATTTAAGTTGATATTCCGTTTGGAATATCCAATATATTTATTATCGGAGTGTGGCTCAGTTTGGTAGAGCGCTACGTTCGGGACGTAGAGGTCGCAGGTTCAAATCCTGTCACTCCGATTTTTGTATATCTGAAGATAAGAATCTCTTTTGATGCAGATGTGGATTGAAGAATCCGGCTGTGTCAGAAGAGATTTTTATTCTTTCGTAACATTGTACGAAAAGGTGATGGAATCACAGGATGAGTTGTGATAAAATCGGGATAGAGCTGCTTTGGGGGAAAAGAATATGATTCTGACAGGCAGAGGAAAAAGATTGGAAAGAAGGAAAAGATGATGGAAAAATTTTCAGAGATGAAATATGTACGTCCAGATGGGGAAGCGTATATTCAGACCATCCAGAAAGAAACAAAGAACTTTAACGAGGCTGCAGATTTTGAAGCGCGCATCAGGCATTTGTCGCAATCCTGAATGCAAACAGCCACTTTAATACGACACGCGTCATGGCAAGTATCCGCAACAGCCAGGATACCAATGATGAATCTATCGAAAGAAGATGGAATATATTTTCGAGATCGAGCCACAGATTGATGTCGAAATGAAAAAGTTCTATGAGAGTTATCTGAAGTCTTCTTACAGAACAGAGCTTGAAAAAGAGTTTGGAGAAGTTTATTCCAGACAGGCAGAGAACAAAGTCCGGCTTACCGATCCGTGTAATGCCGATCTGCAGATCCAGGAGAACAAGCTGGTTCAGAAGTATTTCCAGGTTGCAGCGGCACCGGTTACAGATTTTCACGGAGAACAGCTTGGATTCTATGGTCTGTTAAAGATGATGGAAGATACCGACAGAAGCATCCGCAAAGAAGCTTTTGAAAAGTGGGCAGAGCTGTATAAATCGATTTCGGATGAACTGGATTCCCTTTATACGGAACTGATCGGAATCCGTCAGCAGATGGCAAAGAACCTTGGATTTAATGGATATGCCGAGATGATGTATCAGAAGATGGAAAGATTTGAATACACGCCGGAAGATGTAGCAATATTCCGTAAGCAGATCAGGGAGCATATCGTACCGCTTTGTCAGAAACTTTATGAGGAACAGAAAGAAAGACTCGGTATCGAAGAATTAAAATATTATGACGAAAGTCTTACCTATCCGGATGGAAATGCAGTTCCGGAGGGAACGGAAGAAGAACTTCTGGAAAAGGCGAGAACCATGTATCATGAACTTTCCCAAGAAACAGGTGAATTCTTTGATTTTATGATGGAATACCGTCTGTTTGATCTGGAAGGAAGACAGGGAAAACAGCAGGGTGGCTACTGCGACTTTATGGAAGAATATAAGGCACCGTTCATTTTTGCAAACTTTAATGGAACCAATGCAGATGTCAATGTCCTTACCCACGAAGCAGGACATGCCTTTGAAGCATACACAGCGTCACGCAATATTCCGGTATTATCGCAGACATTCAGTACCGCAGAGATCAGTGAGATCCATTCAATGGCGATGGAATATTTCACACTGCCGTGGATGCATCTGTTCTTCGGAGAAAATGCAGAAAAACAGAAAAAAGCATACCTGTGGGATTCGCTGGAAGCAATGCCATACATGGCATGCGTAGATGAATTCCAGCACCGTGTATACGCTGAAAATCTGACCGATGCAATGGAAAGAAGAAAAGTATGGCACGAACTGGAAAAAATCTATCTCCCATGGAGAGATTATGACGGCAATGAATTCCTGGAACAGGGCGGCTTCTGGATGCAGAAACAGCATCTCTTCATGTGTCCGTTCTACTATATTGATTACGCCGTATCCCGTGTAGGAGCACTTGAATACTACGGAAAAATGCAGGAAGACCTGGAAAGTGCATGGAAAGATTACTACGCCCTCTGCCGCCAGGGTGGAAGCAAAGGCTACCACGAACTCCTGAAAATTGGAAACCTAAGCGATCCATTTAAAGAGGGAACTATCTACAACGTTCTGAAAAAACTGAACCTGATTTAAGGGAAAGAAAACTGAAAAAACATGATATCGATTACATAATCTTATTGCATGTACTGGAGGGACAAGGTATAATTTGCTTATAAGAGTATGGGATCGAAGATTATTATCGATAACCTTGATGGACGAATTACACAAAAGAACTGTTTCAAATTCTGATTTTGTGCAATGGAGATGAAACTCAAAAATCGTGGAAGCCTCTGCTGAACACGATTTTCGTCCTAAGAGGTTCATCGGAATGGTTTGCACAACTGAATTTGAAACAGTTCTTTTGTGTAATTCGTCTTCACAGCCTATAACTTTGCATCCAAGAGGATTATAAAGAGAGGAATCGAATATGGAAAAGATCTATGACGTAACCGCCTTAGGCGAACTGCTAATTGATTTTACAGAAAATGGAACAAGTGCACAGGGCAATCCGCTTCTGGAAGCCAATCCGGGAGGCGCACCATGCAACGTACTCGCCATGCTTGAAAAGCTTGGGAAAAAGACCGCATTTATCGGAAAAGTCGGAAAAGATATGTTCGGAGAACAGCTGAAAACTGCAGTCGAAGAAGTTGGAATTGATACACGGAATCTGGTAATGGATGAAGAAGTACATACCACACTTGCGTTCGTACATACTTATCCGGATGGTGACAGAGATTTCTCTTTCTACCGGAATCCGGGAGCAGATATGATGCTGAAAAAAGAAGAAGTGGACGAAGATCTGATCCGTGGGGCAAAGATTTTCCATTTCGGAACACTTTCCTCTACCCATGAAGGCGTGCGAGAAGCAACCAGATATGCGATCGATGTGGCAAAAGAAGCAGGATGTATCGTAAGCTTTGACCCGAACCTCCGCCCGCCACTCTGGAAATCACTGGATGAGGCGAAGGCCGAGATCGAATACGGACTTTCCAAATGTGACATCCTGAAAATTTCAGATAATGAAGTGGAATTTTTGTTCGGAACCACGGACTATGATGAGGGAGCAAGACTGATCCGTGAAAAATATCAGATTCCGCTGGTACTCATTACCCTCGGAAAAGACGGAAGCCGTGCATATTATAAAGATCTCCGGGTAGAAGTTCCGGGCTTTGTCCAGGAGCATACGATCGAGACAACCGGCGCCGGAGATACGTTCTGTGCCAATTCCCTGAATTATATTCTGGAGCATGGAATGGAAGAGTTGACCGAAGAAAATTTAAAAGAGCTTCTCACATTTGCAAATGCGGCAGCATCCCTGATCACAACAAGAAAAGGGGCACTTCGGGTTATGCCGACCAGAGAAGAAATCAAGAACTTTATCCAGAATGTATAAAAAAGGAATCTGTTGTAAGACAGAAGAGAAGAACCTCTGCTTGACATCTTGTCCGGCAGAGGTTCTTATGTGCATGCTATAATATTTATTTTTTCTTATTCCAGACATGGATGCCTGCAAGGATTCCACCAATATACAGGATACTGATGAGTACCGTCGGATTCTCATGCAGACTGTATACTACAGCTACAATTGCAGCAAGGATCACTGTCAGCATAAAGGCATTCATAATCCGTTTTTCGCGGATGTTGCGTTCCTGCACCTGGAGCTCATGACGCTTTTCTTCAAGCTTCAGATACTCAAGAAGCTGGTCATCCGGAATTTTTTCCAGGATATATTTTTCACGCAGATAATTCAGTTCTTTTGCTGTATGGAAAATGTGGTGGTGGAAACTTTTCTTTTCTCCGGTAAACGGATCTTTTTCGGAATCGTCAGAAGATTTGAAATCTTCCGATGAAAAATCCGTGTAAGTATTCTTTTTTTCCTCAGATGAAATGGTTTCTGCTTCAGGGGAATCTGGTTCCGGAGCTGGAGCTTCTTTGGGTGGTACATCAGTGGCTGTATGGATGTCTCCGGATTCGGAAACTGGTTCTGTAGAAAGCTTTGGATCAGAATCGGCAGATTCTGAGAAAGCTAAAATTTCAGACATATCTTAACCTCCTTCGATCATGAAAATGATCGATTTTCTTTTCTTATAGAATACCAGTTTCGTATAAAAATTTCAATCGACAGCGAGAAGGAAATGTCTGCTGAGGATTATAAGAAAATCTCATTTGGCTTTCGTCCAGATAACAGATTTTTCATTTTCAGAGATGCGGCAACCAAAAAGACAGGATTTAGCTTCCGGATACCTTTTGGACAGGCGGCGATACATCCCATACAACTGATACATTTGCTGCTATCGCCGGTTCGGATATTATTTTTATTGATTGCACCTGTTGGGCAGGCATCGGCACATTTTCCACAGCCAGTGCAGGAAGCACTTGCTTTTGGAACAACATTCAGGTTGCCAAGGCGTTTATACTCATGACTGCCAGGCACGAAATAATCAGTAGACAATTCTTTTTCAGAGGAAAGTTTTTCGAGTATTTCTTCTGCAAATTTCTTTAACTCTTTGCTATCTTCCTCGTCTGGTCGTCCACTGCCGAATTGGCGCATGATAGAATGTTCTGCAACAGCTGCAACGGAGGCGATAACATTGAAACCGCATAACTCGGCGGTATCTTTTAACTGGATCAGACCATCGTCATATGCGCGATTTCCATATACGGCAATAACTACACAATTTGCATGGTTCCCTTGTATCTCTTTCAGCCTTTCAATGGCGATATCAGGAATAACGCCTTCGAATACAGGAGCTGCGATGACAGCAAGTGAATCAGAAGGGACTGTTACATCTGAAAAGCTGACATCGTGCCGGATAAGATTCACGGTATTTGTAATATTTCCCAGATAGCAGCTGATCTGGTCTGCAACTTTTTTGGTCCCTCCGGTAGGACTAAATGTAATTTCTACAACTGGATATGTTTTCATTTTTTTACTCCTTTGGTGTAATTTTTGAATTTACAACAAGACTATCATTTCATAGATGTAATGTCAATATTTACACCTATAGAAAAATATGATAAGCTAAAATGAAATCAAAGGAGGAAGTCAGAGTATGCAGTTATCAATAAGGGCATCGCTTGCAATCCATTGTCTGATACTGGTCAGCGAATTTGGAGAGACGGATAAGATCACAAGTGAAAAGATTGCTTTATCAACGGGAACGAATCCGGTAGCGATACGCAGTATCATGAGTGCTTTAAAAAAAGCTGGAATCCTTAATGTGAAAAACGGTACCGGTGGAACGACTTTAAATATGCCGCCGGAAGAAATTACAGTATACAGAATCTGCAATGCCGTGAAACCGCAGTTCTGTAAAAATATATTTCACGTACATACCAAAGCTTCTAAATTGTGTCCAGTTGGACGTAACATCCGGGCGGTTTTGCAAAACTCCTATTCTAAATTTGAATCTGCATTGGAAGACAGCCTGAAGACAGTTACGCTTGCAGATATGATCTGGGATTATCATATGCAGCTAGAAAAAGAGAAATAATCTTTGTCAGTTGGAATTGTCAAAAAAAGAAAAATTTTTCTAATAATAAAAAGTGGAAATAAAGGATGTGTATTACAAGCATTTTTATTTAACAGGAAATTCTGAAGGAACTTCCTGTTAAATAAAAGGCACCGTGTGCCGGAGATACGCACTCGCGCGAAGATGAAGGATGTCGCAAGCGGTCTACGCTCCGCTTCGGTCGTTGCTTAACGAGCGCCACTGGCGCTCAGCAACGCGCTTGGCGCGAGAATGTGCCAGGCACATTCTTTTTTAAGAAAATAAGAGTACGAGGAACAAAGGATGAATGAAAAATTAAAAGAAATGAGAGAAGCATGGAAAAATCTGTATGGTTCATTGTTCAAATGGATCGTTTTGTCCGGGGTGATCGGAAGTCTCATCGGACTGATCGCCAGCGGATTTTCCTATGCGATTGTATGGGCGACTTCGTTTAGACAGGCAAATCCGATGATCATTCTTGGGCTACCGCTAGGAGGTCTTTTGATCGTCTGGCTGTACAAAATTACCGGGCAGGAGAAGAACTCCGGAACGAACCTGGTTCTGACAGTAGTCCGGTCGGATGAGGAAGAGGTTCCGGGATGGGTGACACCACTGATCCTGATATCGACAGCGATCACACATCTGTTTGGAGGATCTTCCGGACGAGAGGGTGCAGCGCTTCAGTTTGGAGCAAGTGTAGGAAATGTATGTGCGAAATATCTGCATTTGAATGAGAGTGACAAGAAGATCATCATTCTGGCAAGTATGAGTGCCGCATTTTCAGCACTTTTCGGGACACCGATGGCGGCGGTTGTATTTCCAATGGAAGTGATCAGTGTTGGTGTGATGTATTATGCGCGCTGGTGCCATGTGTATTTTCTGCATTTGCCGCACAGGGGATTGCGCTGCTTCTGAAAGTGAGGACCGTTACTCCGCCGTATTTGGTAGAATCGGTTCCGAATTTTTACAGTGTGGATTCGATCAAAGCGATCATTCTGGCAATTGCGTGTGCGCTTGTCGGAGCACTGTTCTGTATTGTGCTGCATAATGGGGAACATTATCTGAAGAAATGGTTTCCGAATCCGTATGTGCGTGTGGTTGCAGGGGCAGCAGGAGTGATCATTTTGTATTTTGCACTCAGAACGGATGCCTATCTGGGGCTTGGAACAGGTGTGATCCAGGCAAGCTTTAAAGAGACGGCAGGACCACAGATGTTCCTTCTGAAAATGCTGTTTACGGCACTGACGCTCTGCGCCGGATTCAAAGGTGGGGAGATCGTACCGTCACTGTTTATCGGGGCGACACTTGGTTCTTTTATGTCTACGATCCTTGCAGCACCGACAGATATCTGTGCGGCATGTGGAATGGTTGGTGTCTTTTGTGCAGTTACAAACAGTCCGATCACATCTCTTTTGATTGCAGCAGAGTTGTTTGGATTTAACGGGATGCCGTTTTACTGTATTGTGGTTGCGGTAAGCTATCTGCTTTCCGGATATTACAGCTTATATAAGGAACAGAAAATTGTTTATTCCAAAACAGAGAATAAATACGTGGATAAACATACGAAATAATCAAAAAACAAAAAGAAACAAAGTGAATTGATGATTTTAAAGCAAAAAAGCTGACAATTAACGAGAAAAAAATAAAAATAGAAGAAAATACTTGAAAAAGTAAAGAACGTGTGCTAGTATCTAAAAATAATTTAGTAAAGCAAAGCGATGAAAGAGACTCTTGCTTCTGGAACTTGACAGGAATACGGCGTCACCGACTGAGAGCGCTGTTTGAGGAATGAGGCGAAGGGAACACTCTGGAGCAGATTATCTGAATGGAAAGCACAGGTGCTTTAGTAGGGTAATACGGTTCATGCACGTTACGCATGTAAGAGAGGAATCCCAAAGGATTCAATGCGGGTGGTACCGCGGATCATCAGATTATCCGTCCCGGAATACGAAAAAGTATTCCGGGGCTTTTTTTATGCATATCAAAACCAATCCGGAATACGAAGTTGACAAAAGCAAAACATATTTTAGGAGGATTGTGACATGGAATTTATGACAGGTGTAAAAGAAAAAGAAACGCTGGAACTTAGTGAATTACTGGAAGAGGGAAGACTTGGAGAAGAAGTGAAGGTAAATGGAGCCGTTCATACAATTCGTGACATGGGAACAGTCGCTTTCGTGATTCTGAGAAAACGGGAAGGTCTGGTCCAGTGTGTATACGAAGAAGGCGTTACAAAATTTAACTTGAAAGATTTAAGAGAAGCCGCTACAGTAGAAGTAACAGGAAAACTGACCGAATCAGAGAAGGCACCGAACGGAATTGAAATCCGTCTGAGTGAGATAAAAGTACTCAGTATGCCAAAAGACAGCCTTCCACTTGCTGTTTCAAAGTGGAAACTGAACACTTCCCTGGAAGCGAAGCTGAACTATCGTTCCATTTCTCTTCGGAACGTAAGGGAAAGAGCGAAGTTTAAAATTCAGGAAGGAATCGTAAGAGGATTCAGAGAGTTCCTGTATAAAGAAGGTTTTACAGAAATTCATACCCCGAAGATCGGAGCAAAAGGAGCAGAAGGAGGATCTAACCTCTTCCGACTGGATTATTTCCATCGTCCGGCAGTGCTGGAACAGAGTCCACAGCTGTACAAACAGATGATGGTTGGTGTTTTTGACAGAGTATTTGAGACAGGACCGGTATTCAGAGCAGAAAAACACAACACCAAGCGTCATCTGAACGAATATACCAGTCTGGATTTTGAAATGGGTTATATCGACAGCTTTGAAGATATCATGGCGATGGAAACGGGCTTCCTTCAGTATACGATGGAGCTTCTGAAAAAGGATTATGCGAAGGAACTTAAAATCCTGGACGTGACACTTCCGGATGTCTCTAAAATTCCGGCAATCCGTTTTGACGAGGCAAAGCAGAAGGTTTCAGAAAAGTATGGACGTAAGATCCGCAATCCATTTGATCTGGAACCCGAGGAAGAGCATCTGATCGGACAGTACGCAAAAGAGGAATGGGATTCTGATTTTGTATTTGTAACCTACTATCCGTCAAAGAAGCGTCCGTTCTATGCAATGGACGATCCACAGGATGAGAAATTCACACTCAGCTTTGACCTTTTGTTCCGTGGACTTGAGATCACGACCGGAGGACAGAGAATCCATGACTACGACATGCTGATGGAAAAGCTTGCAAAGCGGGGAATGACGGAAGAAGGACTGGAGACCTATCTGGATACATTCAAACATGGTATGCCGCCGCATGGAGGTCTTGGAATCGGAATGGAACGTCTGACAATGCAGCTTCTTGGTGAAGATAACGTCCGTGAGACAACCCTCTTCCCAAGAGATTTAAGCAGACTTACTCCGTAGAGACGAAGCTCCCTGGCTGGCAGGTAAAAAAGGAAGCTGACAAGAGGCAGCGGGGGAGGTCAAAATGAGACGAAGATGTTCCTTATGTGGAGGAAAATTAAACGGAAATATCTGCACAGAGTGTGGGCTTGACAATTCAAAGAATGACGATCAGTATGTGACACTTGGAAATTCCGGTCATGAAGAATCGCTGACACATATACATACGGAAGCGGAAAAGCCGTATGAAGGAAAGACCATGACTCGGGAAAATGTGCGTAAGGCGAAGAATGCAGATAAAAATGCAAAGAAAGCAGCTGCAAAAAAGGCGTCAAAGAATGCGGCAGCAGGAAAAGTAAATCCGGCGGGGAATGGATATTCTGCAGCAAATGCGAGCTACAATACCGCAGGCACAAGCTACAGCCAGACAGGAAACCAGAGTTACAGTTATACATCATCTTCAATGCAACAAAGCAGCAGACCGGTAAAAAAGAAAAGGAAGCTTGGAAAGTTTCTGATCGGCTTTGTGATCATTGCAGCATTTGCAGGTGAGCTTGGCGGAACGATCAGCGATGAAGTTCAGCATTATTTTGATGACTATACTTATGATGACAGTGACAGCTACACCGAGGAAGATCCATACAGTGATTTGCAGGAAGTGATGCCGGAAGAAGGAGAACTTTATGAAGCAGACCTGACAGCCGGAATTTATAAAGGCGGTGTACATCTTCCGCAGGGAACCTATACACTGACCTGCAAAAGTGGAAGTGGTCAGGTAGAGCTGACAGACAGCAAAAATAATATCTGGGTGCAGTACAATTTTGGTGATGACTACGATAATACGGAAGAAGAAGTCAGTGACTTTGAAGTATTTCCGGGATGTTATGTGATAGTAGAGGATACACTGGAGCTTCACATGACAGCAGAGAATGCACAGATGAATCTGACAGCAATTGCAAATCCGCTTACAGAATCGAAAACCGTATCGGATAAATTTACAGTAGGAAAAGACGTACCTGCAGGTGTCTATGATGTGAAATGTGTGGAAGGTTTTGGGATTTTTGATTATGACGTGACAGTAAGCGCCGGATACGAAAATTATATGGGAATGCTGATCGGTAATGAAGAGTCGGGATTTCCACAGGAGCTGAAAAATATTGTCCTGATCGATGGAACAGAAGTTGATCTGGAAGGACTTACAGTAGAACTTACACCGAGTGAGTGGATTGAATCGGAGGAGTACGAAAGCTTTTACGATAATTATTATTAGAAAGGACGAGTACAATGGCAAACAAGATTTCGGATGAAACAATCGAATACGTTGGAATCCTGGCAAAGCTGGAGCTTTCTGACGAAGAAAAAGAGCAGGCAAAGAAAGATATGGAAACCATGCTTGATTATATTGATACCCTGAATGAACTGGATACAGAAGGAATTGAACCGATGTCACATGTATTTCCGGTAAATAATGTATTCCGTGAGGATGTAGTGACAAATGGAGACAATCACGAAGCAATGCTGGCAAATGCGCCGCAGCAGAAAGAACAGAGCTACAAAGTACCTAGAACATTCGCATAGGAGGAAATCGAAAGATGGATTTGAAAGGTCTTACTGCCGTTGAACTTGGAAAAAAGATTCAGGCAAAAGAAGTTACAGTAAAAGAAGCAGTGGAAGCCTGCTTCGCACAGATTGATAAAGTAGAAAAAGAAGTCAACAGTTTTGTATCACTCAAAAAGAAGCTGCCTTAAAAAGAGCGGAAGAAGTGCAGAAGCTGATCGATGACGGAACACTGAGCGGACCGCTTGCAGGAGTACCGGTTGCGATCAAGGATAACATGTGTACGGAAGGTGTGACGACCACCTGCAGTTCAAAAATTCTGAGTAATTTTGTACCGACATTTTCAGCAGAAGCAGTTCTGAACCTGGAAAAAGCAGGTGCAGTTGTGATCGGAAAGACTAATATGGATGAATTTGCGATGGGAAGCACGACTGAGACTTCTTATTATGGAGAGACAAAGAATCCGTGGAATCTGGAGCATGTACCGGGTGGATCTTCCGGTGGCTCCTGTGCGGCAGTTGCGGCTCTGGAAGTACCATATGCTCTTGGATCTGACACCGGCGGATCGATCCGTCAGCCAAGTTCTTACTGCGGAATCGTTGGAATCAAGCCAACCTACGGAACGGTATCCCGTTATGGACTGATCGCTTACGGATCATCTCTTGACCAGATCGGACCGGTTGCAAGGGACGTAACCGACTGTGCGACGGTTCTTGAGACCATCGCATCCCATGATGTAAAAGACAGCACTTCGGTAGAACGCCAGGACACGGATTTTACGAGTGCGTTGGTAAACGATGTAAAAGGGATGAAGATCGGTATTCCAAAAGATTATTTTGGAGAAGGTCTGGACGAAGAAGTGAAAAAACCGATTCTGGAAGCCGCAGAGGTTCTGAAAAATGCAGGAGCTGAGATTGAAGAATTTGATCTTGGACTTGTAAAATATGCGATTCCGGCTTATTATGTCATCGCATCAGCAGAGGCAAGCTCCAACCTGTCCCGATTTGACGGTGTGAAATACGGATACCGCACAAAGGATTATGAAGAGCTTCACCAGATGTACAAAAAGACCCGCTCCGAGGCTTCGGACCGGAAGTAAAGCGCCGTATCATGCTGGGGTCTTTCGTACTCAGTTCCGGATATTATGATGCTTATTATCTGAAAGCACTCCGTACAAAAGCACTGATTAAAAAGGCATTTGACAGTGCATTTGCAAAATATGATATGATCCTGGCGCCGGCAGCACCGACGACAGCACCGAAGCTTGGAGCTTCCTTAAGTGATCCGATCAAAATGTATCTGGGCGACATTTATACGATTTCCGTCAACCTGGCAGGACTTCCGGGGATCAGTATTCCAGTTGGACGGGATGCGAAAGGACTTCCGGTTGGAATGCAGCTCATCGGAGACTGCTTCCAGGAGAAGAAGCTTTTTCAGGCAGCTTATACCTATGAGTGCCTGACAGAGAAAAAATGGGTATCTATGTACGACAAAACAGAAGCAGCCGGAAAGGAGGAAGCATAGATGTCAAAGCAGTATGAAACCGTAATCGGTCTGGAAGTTCACGTAGAACTTGCAACAAAGACAAAAATTTTCTGTGGATGCAGTACCGCATTCGGGGGCGCACCGAATACACATACTTGCCCGGTATGTACCGGTATGCCGGGCTCCCTTCCGGTATTAAATAAAAAAGTAGTAGAATATGCGATGGCAGTAGGACTTGCGACAAACTGTAAGATCACACAGGTGTGCAAATTCGACCGTAAGAATTATTTCTATCCAGATAACCCGCAGAACTATCAGATTTCACAGCTCTATCTGCCAATTGCGAGAGACGGCTATGTAGAGATTGAAGTCGGAGAGCAGAAGAAAAAAGTCCGGATCCATGAGATGCATATGGAAGAGGATGCCGGAAAGCTGATCCATGATGAGTGGGAGGACTGCTCTTTAGTAGATTATAACCGAAGTGGGGTTCCGCTGATCGAGATTGTATCGGAGCCGGATATGCGTTCGGCAGATGAAGTCATTGCTTATCTGGAAAAATTGCGTATGATCTGCCAGTATCTGGGAGCATCGGACTGTAAGCTTCAGGAAGGATCCATGCGAGCAGACGTCAATCTTTCGGTTCGTGAAGTAGGTGCTTCTGAGTTTGGAACACGTACTGAGATGAAGAACCTGAACTCCTTTAAAAGCGATTACACATGCGATCGAGGGAGAGAGACA
>ENA-OQAZ01001215-OQAZ01001215.1-human-gut-metagenome-genome-assembly--contig:-NODE-1215-length-12752-cov-3.634218_pt1 | contig 12752 bp, 23 predicted proteins | sample MGYA00242737_ERZ504531 | MGnify/ENA primary metagenome ERZ504531 (study PRJEB26092, sample SAMD00036244) | human gut metagenome | host: Homo sapiens | study: EMG produced TPA metagenomics assembly of...
CAGCCGCATGGCACGCAATTGCCTCAGCGACAGGCGGCCCTGCGGGCGGCAGGTCCTTTTCCTTTTTCAGGGCACAGAGGATATTCTGTTCCACGGTCATGTTGGGGAACAGGGCGTAGTTCTGGAACAGCAGACCCACATTGCGCTGCTGGGGCGGCAGGTCGATGCCTGAGCGCTGTCGAACAGCACCCGGCCATCCAGCACGATGCGTCCCTCGTCCGGCCGGACGATGCCTGCAATGCAGCGCAGGGTCATGCTTTTGCCGCAGCCGGACGCACCCAGAAGGGCGGTGGCAGTGTCCCCTGCCGTGAACGCAGCGTGGAGGGTAAAGCCATCAAACCGCTTGGTCACATTTACTTCCAGGCTCATGTGCGCTTTCCTCCCTGCTTCTGCCTGCGTTCCAGCAGGTTCACTGCCAGCAGCACCACCGCCGAGATAACGATATCCACCAGCACCCACTGCATGGCCCCGGCCTCATCGTTGGTGCGCCAGAGCTGGTAGACCGTGGTTGCAATGGTGGCTGTCTTGCCCGGCGTGTAGCCTGCGATCATGCTGGTGGCACCATATTCGCCCAGCGCACGGGCAAAGGCCAGCACCGTACCGGCAAGGATGCCCTGACGGCAGCAGGGCATCCGCACCCGCCAGAAGATCCAGGTGTTGGAAAGTCCCAGCGTCTGTGCCGACCAGGCCAGCGTTTCGTCAAAACTCTCAAAGGCACCGCGGGCCGTGCGGTACATCAGCGGAAAGGCCACCACGATGGAAGCAAAGATGGCGCTGTACCAGTTCATCACCAGCTTCACGCCGAAATGTTCCATGAAAAAGATGCCCAGCGGCCTTTTTGCGCCGAACAGCAGCAGCAGGAAATATCCCACGACCGTGGGCGGCAGCACCATGGCAGGGTGAGCACCACATCCAGCACGCCTTTGAGCACGCGCGGGAGCTTTGCAATGTAGTAGGCCGCAAAGATGCCTAAAAAGAACACCGCCGCGCAGCTGATCAGCGCAATGCGCAGGCTGTTCCATAAGGGATACCAGTCCATACCATCCCCCCAGCGGATGCTTACAGTGCGGTGAAGCCGACGCTCTCGAACACGGTCGCAGCCTTATCGGTGCGCAGGTAAGCCAGGAACTCCTTGGCAGCCTCGGCATGGAGGGCGTTCTTCATCACAGCGGCGGGGTAAATGACCTGGCCGCACATTTCCTTGGTAGCCTCGTCCACGGGGGTCAGACCGGCGCTATACGCATCGGTGCAGTAAACGACACCGGCATCCACGCTGGCCTCGCTGACCTGGGTAGTGACTTCCTTGACGTTGGAGCCGTAGGTAATGACACCGGCAGCAGCCAGAGCTGCCTCATCCAGATCATAGTAAGCCAGGATCTTCTGGGTGTATTGACCCACGGGCACATCACTGTTGCCCATGCAGAACAGGATATCCTCTGCCTTCAGGTGCTCGGCCAGGCTGTCGAAGCTGTCAATCCCCTTGTCGCTGCCCTCAGGCACACAGAGCACGACCTTGTTCTCCAGCAGGTCCACACGGCTTTCGGCATCCACAAAGTCCAGGCCCTCGGTGTTCCCCTCAGCGGAAGCGGTGCTGTCCAGCTGGTTCATCTGCTTCTGACCGGCGGAGATGAACAGGTCGCAGTCCGCACCCTCCTGGATCTGGGTCTTGAGGGTTCCGGAAGAGTCAAAGTTGAAGCTGAAGGTCACGCCGGGGTTCTCTGCGGAGTAGGTCTCGGCAATGGCGTTCAGGGTCTCGGTCAGGGAGGCGGCAGCAAAAACGATCAGCTCCATGCTCTCGCCGGAGGCAGCCTCAGAGGAGGCGGCAGCGGAGGATGCGGTGGAAGATGCAGTGCTGCTGGAGGAGCCGCCGCAGGCGGTCAGAACAGCAGATGCGGATGCGATGCCGGCAGCGCACAGGAAGCTGCGGCGGGAGATCATAGTTTTCATAGTCTTGCTCCTTACAGTGGGTATGCTTTTGTTGTACTTTTTATTTTCACGCCCGGCACCAAAAGCAGCGCCGCGGCGGTAAAACAGGCTTATTTGCGGGCGCACTCGCCGTCCAGCCCGGCGGCAATGCGCACCCCGTGCTCCAGGCTGGGCAGGATGTACTCCAGATTTTCTTTCACGGCCTTGGGGCTGCCGGGCAGGTTGACGATGAGGTCTTGCCCCGCAGCACGCTGGCGGCACGGCTGAGCATCCCGCGCGGGGTGATGCTCAGGCTGTGGTAACGCATGGCCTCAGCAATGCCGGGGGCGTTGCGGTCCGCTACGGCATAGGTGGCTTCCGGGGTGATATCCCGGGGGGCAAAGCCGGTGCCGCCGGTGGTCAGGATCAGGTTGACCTGACGGCCATCGGCCAGTCGGATGAGCTGTGCCTTCAGGGCCTTTGCCTCATCGGGCAGGATCATGGTCTCCTCCACCTGATAGCCTGCAGCGGTGAGCATCTCCACGATCAGGGGGCCGCTCTTGTCCTCACGCTCACCCCGGCTGCCCTTGTCGGAAAGGGTGATGACGGCAGCGCGCAGGGGCGGGTTTTCCGGCGGGGGCAGCAGGGTCACCTCGTCCCCCACATGGATCTCGCCGCCCTGCAGCACCCGGGCAAACACGCCCTCCCGGGGCATGATGCACTCGCCGGTCTTCTGCTTGATGACGCAGTCGTTGTGGCACTCTTTGCCGATCTGGGTCATTTCCAGCACCACGTCCCCGATGGCGAAGCGGCTGGTCACGGGCAGATTGCGGAAATCGTAGCCCTCCACCACCAGATTCTCGCCAAAGGCACCATAGTCCACCCAGATCTTCTTGCGGAAGTTTTCGATCTTTTCGGCACTCAGCAGGCTGACCTGACGGTGCCAGTTCCCGCCGTGGGCATCGGTCTCAATGCCCCATTCCGGGGTCAGGCGTGCGCTTTCCACTTCGGTCTTGACCGTGCCCCGCTGGGGGCTGGTGCAGATCGCCAGAAGTTTTCCCATAGATTTATCCTCCAATTCGGTACATGCCCCTGGTCGCGGGGATGTCCTGTTTCAATTCAAAATGATGTTCCTGGGGCTTTTTCCAGATGGTGGTACGGATGGCAGTCAGCAGCTCTTCGTCAGACGTGCCACTGCGCAGCAGGGCTTTCAGGTCACATCCGGCCTCACTGGCAAGGCAGGGGCGCAAAAAGCCCTGACTGGTCAACCGCACCCGGTTGCAGGAGGCGCAGAACTTGCCGTGGACAGCGGCGATGAAGCCGATGTCCCCTTTCCAGCCCGGCACGGTGTAATAGACCGCCGGGCCGTCGCCCAGCGCGGCACATGCTGCCCCGGGCAGCGGAGCCAGCTCCGGCCAGCGCCTGCGGAAGCGGGCCAACAGTTCCGGACCGGAGATACAGGCATGGCCGCCCCGTAGCCGATAGGCATCATCTCGATGAACCGCACCTGCAGGGGCTTGTCCTGTGCCAGAGCGGCCAGCGCTTCCAGCTCACCTTCGTTCACGCCCACCTGGGGCACACAGTTCAGCTTGACCGGGATGCCGCTTTCCAGCGCGGCATGGATGCCCGCCTGCACGGCGGCAAATTCATCCCGGGCCGTGATCTTTGCAAACAGGGCGGGGTCCAGCGTATCCAGACTGATGTTCACACTATCCAGCCCGGCCTCCAGCAGGGCGGGCAGCTGCTGTTCCAACAGGACGGCGTTGGTGGTCATGGTGACCTTCCGGATGCCGGGGATGGCTTTCAGCCTTTGACCAGCTGCTCCACGCCCTTGCGCACCAGCGGCTCGCCGCCGGTGACCCGCACAATATCCACCCCGCACCGGGCAAACAGGGCGGCAAGGCGCAGGAATTCTTCGTAGGTCAGGATATCCTCCCGTTCCAGCTTGTCCACGCCATCCGGCATACAGTAGCGGCAGCGCAGGTTGCACAGGTCGGTCACGGAAAGGCGGAGATAATGGATATTGCGGCCCTTGGAATCAAACATAGCCGCCCTCCGCCCGGATATAATGTCCGCTCTTGCCGCCGGTCTTTTCCACCAGATGGATCTCGCCCAGCTCCATGCCCTTATCCACGGCCTTGCACATGTCATAGATGGTGAGCAGGGCGGTGGAAACGCCAGTCAGGGCCTCCATCTCCACGCCGGTCACGCCGCTGGTCTTGACCGTGCAGCGCGCTTCCACAGCCCGGCGCTCGGGCAGCAGGTCAAACTCGATCTGCACCTTGGTCAGCGGCAGCGGGTGGCACAGGGGGATCAGCTCACTGGTGCGCTTGGTGGCCATAATGCCGGCCACCCGGGCCACACCCAGCACATCGCCTTTTTTCACGGTACCGCTTTCCACAGCGGCAAAGGCTTCCGCATTCATGGTAATGATACCGTGGGCCGTGGCCTCCCGGGCCGTGACTGGCTTTTCGCTCACGTCCACCATCACGGCGTTTCCGGCGGCATCAAAATGTGTCAGATTATTTTCGTTCATATTTTTTCACCTTAGTTAAGCTCCCCCTTCGGGGGAGCTGGCAAAGCCGAAAGGCTTTGGCTGAGAGGGTTTCAGCAGTGTCCGAAGCCGCAGTTGGGCCAGTGGCACTCGGCGCAGCAGGCAGAGGCCGCCCTCGCCCAGACGGGCGATATCCTCGGCGGTGATGGGGTCATCGGCCAGCAGGCGGGGCAGCAGCAGGTCAAAAATGGTGCGCTTGGCGTACATCACACAGCCGGGCAGGCCGCAGACCGGCACACCGTCCAGATAGCTGACCAGGAACATGGCACCGGGCAGCACGGGCGCACCGTAGGTAATAATTTCAGCTCCGGTGTTCCTGATGGCCAGCGGGGTGCGGTCGTCCGGGTCCACGCTCATGCCGCCGGTGGTAAAGATCAGCTCACAGCCTGCGGCCTTTGCCTCCAGAATGGCGGCCGTGATGCCCGCCGGGTCATCGTCGCAGACCTTGTGGAAGGCCATCTCACAGCCATACACCGCCAGCTTTTGCTCGAGGATGGGAGTAAACTTGTCCTCAATGCGGCCCTTGAACACCTCGCTGCCGGTGTTGATAACGGCAAACTTCTTCTGGTGGAAGGGCAGCACGTTCAGGATGGGCTTCGGCCCGGCAGCAGCCTGCATGGCTTCCATCTTCTCCTGCTCAATGACCAGCGGGATGATGCGGGTACCAGCCAGCTTGCTCCCTTTTTCACAGGCAGGTCGCCGTGGATCGTGGCGATCATCATCTGGGGTGTGCTGTTCACCGCCAGCAGGGCCTGCGGTCGATCTTGAGCAGACCGTCGCAGTCGGCGATCAGTTCGATCTTGCCCTCCCGGGGCTCGGTGCCGTGGATATTCTGACCGGCAGCGGCCTTGTAGAGCAGGGCGGCAGCTTCGTCCTCGTGGAGGATGCCGGGCTTTTTCTCCCAGACATAGAGGTTTTCCTTGCCGATGCTCAGCAGCACCGGAATATCCTCGGGCTGAATGATGTGGCCCTTTTTGAAGCGGGCCCCCTTGAATTCACCCGGGATGATCTGGGTGATATCGTGGCAGAGCACCTGCCTGCCGCGTCTTCGGTACGGATCAGTTTCATGGTTTCTTCCTCCCCCTGTTACAATGCAGGCATCTGTGCAGCGATCCAGTCGGCCAGCGCTGCGGGCTCGTCCAGCGCAAAATCCGCGCCCGGAACATCCCCACGATGGCCAGCGGCTCAAAGGAAACAGGCTCCTCCGAGACAGCCTTGCGCACCACCTCGATCTTGGGCCAGCCGCTCTCCTTGAAGCCCTCCATCAGCACCAGATCATAGCTGTGGCGCTCAAACAGGGCCAGCAGATCCTGCTCGTTCAGGCGGATTTCCTCCGTCAGCAGGTAGCGGCTGCCCGAAAAGACCGCCACGCCCTCGGCCCCGGCCTCCCGCAGGCGGAAGCTGTCGGTGCCCGGCACGTCGGGGGTGAAATCGTGGCCGTCATGCTTGATGACACCCACCTTCAGGCCCCGTGCCCGCAGCAGGGGGATGAGTTTTTCCAATAACGTCGTTTTGCCGCTGTTGTGCGCACCGCTCACGGCCAGCACAGCCGGGCGTTTCAGGCTCAGCTCGGCAGCAAGCGCCTGTTTCTTTTCACTGTACAAAGTTCAGTACCTCCACTTCTTCGCCCGGAGCCACCGGGCCGCTGCCCGCAGGCAGCTCCACCAGGCAGTTGCAGCCCATCATGGCCGACAGACTGCCCGAGGAATGCGCCTCCGCGTTGCCCTCGCCAGGGATCTCCACCAAGCCTCCCAGCGCTCTGGCCCGCAGAAAGCGGGTCCCCTTGCTGGGCTTGGAAAAGCCGGTGGTCAGCCTGCCCCGGGTGTGCACCGGGATGCAGTTCTCTTCCCGCCGCCCTGCGGCCCGCAGCAGGGCCGGAACGGCATACTGCTCCAGCGTGGCAGCAGCGGCAAAGGGATTGCCGGACAGGCAGAACACCAGCTTTTCTCCCACCTGTGCAGCGATCATAGGGCTGCCGGGCTTCTGGGCCACCCCGGCAAAAACAGGCTCCGCGTGCAGCATTTCCAGCACTGTGGCAGGTAATCCTTCTGCCCCACCGAAACACCGCCGCTGGTGATCACCGCATCACACCGGTAAGCAGTTCTTTCATCCGGGCGGCGATCTCCTCCGGGTCATCCGAGCAGTGGGTGCGCTCCACGGCAAAGCCCAGCTGCCGCAGGCGGGCGGCATTCTGGATCCCGTTGGCATCGTAGATCTTGCCGGGAGCCCAGGCTCGCCCGCTTCCAGCAGCTCACTGCCAGTGGCAAGCACGCCCACGGTCAGGGGGCGGAAGACCTCGGCATCCGGGATGCCCTGACCGGCCAGCACACCGATGTGCGCCGGGGTCAGCACAGTTCCGGCGGCGGCAATGGGGGCACCGGCGGCGATGTCCTCACCCCGGAACACCACATTGGCGTTGGGCTGGAGCTGTGCGTAAATGCGCACCTGCTCCTCCCCGCCATCGGTCAGCTCCTGCATCAGAACGCAGTCCGCGCCGGGGGGCAGGGGTGCGCCGGTCATAATGCGGGCGGCACACCCGGCAGGCAGGGCAGCGGCGGGGGCATCCCCCGGCGTAGAGCTTCATCACCACCGGCAGGGTGGCAGGGGTCTTCTCCCCCGCCCCGGCCGTGTCGGCACTGTGAAGGCATAGCCATCCAGAGGGCTCCGGTCAAAGGGGGCTGATCCATCCGGGCACACAGGTCCCGGGCTGCGATCCGCCCACAGGCATCATCCAGCGGCACCCGCTCCGTGGCAGGCACCGGGAGAGCCGCAGCAGCATCCAGCACCCGGCGCAGGGCCTGGGCTGGCGTGCAAAAAGGCTGTTTCATTGCAAAAATCCTCCATCGCTCCCCGGGGCACAGTTTGCCCGCTATGGCCCGGACAAACTCCCGGGGAGATCTCTTTTCGATCGGCAGGTGAAAAAAAAGCGGAGACGTTCTGACCGAAAATCAAAACGCCCCCGCAAAAAACCGAACATGTCCCGGCGTGGCAGCCTGCAGGCCGCCACGCCGAGGGAGCCGCTTCCTTTTCCGCTGTTGCAGCAGCGGGAGGGAGGCAGCGCTCCGGAACGGTGGATGGGAGGAGTTCTTTTTTTCAAATTGCAGCGTTTCTTCTGCGGGAAGGCGGCCGGGTTTCCCCTGCCACCCTTGAATGCCGGCGTTGGCCTTAGCATTGCGGCGCGGTGTCCTGCCCCCTGCGGGGTTTAGACATCCTTGCTCAAAGAAGCTCTTGTACCCTATTCAATTGTGTATGATCTTTTAGTCGCAGAAATCATCCACGTCGCTGATGGCTTTTGCATAGCGGCGGGTGAGATGCTGGGTGGAGAAGAGGAACCGCTCGTTCTGATTGTTGGTCAGCTCCTCGATGTCGGCAAACTCCGGCCTGCCCTGCATGGTCTTCCAGGTCTGCTCGATCTCCTCCGGCGCAAGGCCGTAGGGGGAGCGCTGGAAGTACTTCAGCGGGGTAGCACTGGGGTAGACCCGTGCGTTGAAGCGCACCATCTCAGCAAACATGACACAGAGGTCTTTGTCCTCAATGAGCTGGGCGATCATGGCGTAGTTGTCGCTCATGTTGGCGTCGGAGTAATAGTAGGTATCCTTTGCGCCTGCACGGACAACGATATCCTCACACTGGGGGTCCTGCGGCATCTGAGCCAACAGCTCATCGGCGTTCTCCACCTCACTGACCAGCAGTGCATGGGGCGTGACAAGCGCGGCGGCACTGCGGGAGCGGATGTAACCGGCCAGCTCCTGCGCGGGGGTCAGCTCCGGCAGCTCCGGCGCGGTCTGGGTGGCTGATCCGCAAAGGGATCGTTTTCAGCCTCCGGCTCACCGGCCAGAAAATCCAGCAGCTGAGGCTTTGCGGCCTCGTCCTGCACAGTTTCGGCGGCTTCGGGTGCGGCCCCGGCAGCCTGCATTGCTGCAAGCTCTGCGGTCTCCCGCTCCACGGCGGCGATCACATCCTCGCCGGTCTTGGCGGCGCTGCCGTCAAAGCTGCTGCCCGTTTCCTTCAGGCGGCGGGCCGTCTCGCTGGCGGCATTGATGTCGAACACCTCTGCCTTGGGCTTTTTCTTGGCGGCCAGCTCTGCCTTCTGCAGGTCCAGAACGGCCTGCTCCGGGTCCACGCTGCTGTCCACAGTGGTGGTGTAGCCGGGTTTACGTCTGCCAAACAACATGACGATCGTTCCTCTTTCTATGGGATTTATTCAGCTGCTGCGGTGTTCTGGGCGTAGATGCCGCGCTTTTCCAGATCATCGGCCATGTCAGCCAGATCATACTTCTCCAGCGTCTCGCGGGTGGGCACACCGGTGGTGCGGTCCCAGCCGAAGATGTCGTAGAACAGATCCTTTGCCTTCTCCATGTCGGCGCGGTCCAGCTTGGTGGTGCCTTCCTCGAATGCCTTGAAGTCGGGGTCCTTATCGAACACCCAATCGCAGATGGCATCGTGTTCCTGACGCAGGTTTGCGCTGCCGCAGTTCTGCTGGAAGCTGATGGCGGTCATCACGCGCAGCATCTGGGTGATGCGGCACCATCCTCCTGCAGACCGGCCTGAGTATAGTCTCGCCGGTAACAGCAGTCATAAAGTCTGCCTGCAGATCCAGGTCGCCGTGGTAGTTGCGCTCCTTGGAGGGAGACTGGGTCATGGGCCACATCCAGTTGCACAGGGTGGCGGAGTCGTGGAAGTTCTTGTCGTTGACGCAGTATGCAGCCAGCTTTGCCTTGTTCTCGTTGATGGGAGTGTAGGCCTTGGCCTTATCGTAGCAGCCCTCGCCGAAGAAGTCCTCCATGACCTTCTTGGTCACCTCATAGGGAGCACCGGAGCCGGTCTCGCAGACGATCTCGTGGATCATGCAGTCGCGGTTGTAGACGAGGTTGTACAGCATACCCACCTGCCATGCCTCAGCAGGGCCGTGGTGGTTGGGGAAGCCGTTGTAGATCAGGTTGGAGTTGGTGGCACCATCGTTGCGGTCCAGCCAGCTCTTGGGCAGGCCGAACTTCTCCATCATGGCCAGGGTGCCCTTGGCAATCACGGACAGGTCGCCCTCACCGTAAGCCATGCGGCGGATCAGCTCCACCTCCCAGCGGGGATCGCCGGCCTTCTCCCACTCCCAGGGCAGAGAGTCGTACTCAGCCTCGCTGATGTACTTGGTGGCCTCCTCACGGGGCATCCGCAGGATCCACAGCAGGTCGCGGTTCAGGTTGCCGTAGTTGTCCCACAGGCCCATGTCGTCCACAGCATGAGACCATGCCAGGTTGATGACCATGGTGCCGTCGCCCTCGTACTTGAAATCGTGCACGCCGTCCGGATAGACGCGGGTGCCGTACAGCACAGGCATACAGGTGTTGGAGTTGTGGGTGGCAGATCGTAATCTGCCAGCGGATCCACATCGTACTCAGTGTAGCAGCGGATGGGACAGGAGGAGCAGCCGCCGTTCTTCACGGTGTACTCGGCAGCCGGAGCGCCGAAGTCGAAGTAGCCCTTGAAGCAGCGCAGAGCCACCTTGTTGATATCGTTGTAGGGCTGCTCGCCGGTATCCACGGGCCGCCGGGAGCCTTCTTCCACATACGGCCGGGAGCGCCGGACCAGCGGTTCTTGCCGGAGGTGGCGCTGTACTCTGCCCAGCTCTGGGGCTGTGCGGGCACGTTGTGTTGTTGTTGCCGCCGATCAGGTTGCCCATCATGTAGTTGGACAGCTCCAGCACCTTCTTGGGGTCAGCCACCTTGACGCTGCCGGTGCCGCGGATGGCCAGGCCCTTCAGCTTCTTGTTGCCCATGGCAGCGCCCAGACCGGCACCGCCGGAGTTGCCGAAGCTGGTGTTCAGGGTGGAGTAATCCACCAGGTTCTCACCGGCGGGGCCGATGGAAGCAGTCTCGAACTCACGGCCGTTCTGCTCCACCATCACTTGTTGGCAGCAAAGGTACCCTTGCCCCAGATCTCGCTTGCGTCCTCCAGAGAGACTTCGCCGTCCTCGATGCGCAGGTAGACGGGCTTTTCGGAGATGCCGCTGACAACGATGCCGTCATAACCGGCATACTTCAGCATGGAGCCGATGTGGCCGCCCATGTGTGCATCGATGATGGAGTGGCCCTTGGACCAGGTAGAACGGAAGGTCACGTTCATACGGCCGGAGCAGGGCACGCCGGCACCGGTCAGGGGGCCGACACCAAAGATGACCAGAGCCTTCTCGTCATAGGGGTCCAGCTCCATGGGAGCTTCCTCGTACATAATGCGGTAGGCCATGCCCATACCGCCGATATATTTATGGTATTTTGCGTCGTCCTGGGTGGTGATCTCACCGGTGGTCAGGTTGACGCGCAGGATCTTGCCTGCCCAGCCATAGGTTTCAGCCATTGTTGTTCCTCCTTACAGGTCCTTGTAAGCAGCCTGTGCTGCGCTGGTAACGGCATCCCAGTCCACGATGGACAGAGCGCCGGACGGGCAGCCCGCCACGCAGGCACCGCAGGCGATGCACTTGGAGGACTTGCCGGTCTCGGGATTGACGGTGGGCATGTGCCAGGGGCAGGCCTCCACGCAGGCACCGCAGCCGATGCACTTGTCGGTATCGACCACGCGGATGCCCTGCTCATTGGTGATAATGGCCTTCTGGGGGCATGCGTTGCCGCAGGCGGGATCCTCACACTGGCGGCAGGTATCCGGGAAGTAGACAAAGCAGTTGTCGGTGCCGGACAGCAGACCGTTGCCGTCGCCGTCCAGATTCAGGCGGCGCTGGATCTTGACACGGCTGATGTAGGAAGAGCACACGCCGTCGTTGGTCAGGGTGCAGTTGATCTCGCACCGCTGGCAGCCGGTGCACAGGTCAGCATTGACCACCAGCAGACCCTGGGGCAGTGCCCAGGTCGCCACAGCACCGGCATCCACCTGCTTCTGAGAGCAGCCAAAGAGGGACAGCATAGATGCGGAAAGGGTGAGTCCTGCAAGGCTCTTGCCCGAGATCTTCATAAATTGACGGCGGGTCATGTCAGCCGTCAGAAAATCAGTTTTTGCCATAGGTTCCATTCCTCCGTTGAGGTCACTCTGCGCGGAGCACCTCAGTTACATAGAAATACGAGTTGTTGACGATGTTGGTGACGGCGGCCGAGGTGATGGTCGCGCCGGAAAGGGCGTCCACCTCGGTCAGGTCTGCGCTGACAGCGCCGGCACTGGTCTGCCCGGTGGTCAGTTCAGCCTGTGCCAGCTGATAAGCGGCCTGCTTTTCTGCGGACCAGTCCGCATAGGGCAGAGCCTGCTCCTCACCGTCCTGCGCACTCTTGCTCAGACCGGCGGCGTAGAGCTTGCGGCGTGCCACAGCCTCGGCGCTGGAATCCAGCGGCGGGGCCAGCTCATCAGCCAGAGGCTCGCCGTTCAGTGCCGAGAAGGTCAGACCTGCTGCGTACATCCTGCGGGTGGCCTCGGCTCGGGAGAGGTGTCGGACACATTCCACTGCGCGGGGTCAAAATTCTCCGCAGCAGCGGGCTGCTCCTCCGCCGCACCGGCAGCGGCATAGGCGATACCGGTAAGGGGATCGGTCACAGTATAGCTTTTGCCTGCCAGCGTAAAGGGAGCTGCGCCCTGATACTGGGACGTGAACTCCGGGTTGACACACTGGCCGCCGAGGCTGTCCGTCTCTGCCTGCGAGAGGATCTCGACAGCGGAAACATTGCCCTCGGCGTCAAGGGTCACGGCAGCCTGCACATCGCTCTGGAAGCCTTCTGAGAGCCTCCACGCGAATAGCTGCCGTCGTCGAGCTGGTACACTGTGCTGATGCCGTAGGCGGCTGCATCCGCTTCCGACACCGGCAGCAGGGTACCTGCAACCGTGGTGCGCGCGTTTTGCATGGCGATCAGGCCGATCGCCATAGCAACAGTGGCAGCACCCATGGCTGCGTAGCCGGAAGCCGCTTGCGCCACAGCGGAACGGGCGCAAACGGGTTGGTTGCCTGCTTCATGTTATCACCTGCCTGTTTTTGGTCGTTCGGGAAAACTCCCAAACACGAAAACGACCGCTCTGCCTGCTGCAACAAGCGGAGCGGTCTCTTCGTTAATATATTATCACATAGACGAGAAGTAAGTCAACGCGAACCGATGTCACCCCGCACTTTTTGACGATGTTAGCGGATGTTTCCGGCCGCAGAGCAGTTGTAAGCCGTATTCCTGCGCCAGCTCCAGCGACTGGACGGTGGGCATGGTCTTGCTGACCAGTGCCGGAACACCAGCCGGATGGCTTTGCGCACCATATCCATCGGTACGCGGCCGCTGGTGTAGAGCACGCATTCGCTGAGAGGACACCGGCCAGA
>ENA-OQAZ01001217-OQAZ01001217.1-human-gut-metagenome-genome-assembly--contig:-NODE-1217-length-12748-cov-1.987481_pt1 | contig 12748 bp, 18 predicted proteins | sample MGYA00242737_ERZ504531 | MGnify/ENA primary metagenome ERZ504531 (study PRJEB26092, sample SAMD00036244) | human gut metagenome | host: Homo sapiens | study: EMG produced TPA metagenomics assembly of...
TGTTTAGTACTAAACACACCATTCAGCGATTGACGCACCTGCATCCGGCGTTAGCAACTGTTTCCATTCATTCGAAACTTCAGGAATCAGTTTATAGGAAAGCATCCACTCCTCCTCCCATTGGCGGAACATTCTTTCATTAGAAGGTGCATCATTCACAAACCGGAAAAGAATCTCTTCTTCGGAGGGAGTAATGCGTCCTTCAAAATAACGTATTGCCAACTGGTGATTATAGATCTCCTGCTCTTTCATAATTTTTGCTTTCTATATGATGTAACAACCCAAATGAATTTACCCAACCCCCTTCCTGAAAAAAATTCCCCAAAACAAAACGAAAACAGGACTTCGTTCATTCGGAAAGCAGCCAAGCTAATAATCGCGATATAGACATCCAACGGATATTTATCTTTAAAAATGTGCGGAAAAGCGTGCTAAGGCTTTGGCTATATGTTTTTCCACTGCAGTAGTCGATATTTGGAGAGCATCTGCGATCTCCCGGTTTTTCATTTTCTTAAAACGGCTCATCTCAAATACTTCACGGCAACGGGAAGGCAAATCACTCATAACAAGACTGATCTGTTGTTGCAATTCCTTATACAGAAGCGTATATTCCGGACTTAGGTTAAAGTCCCAATAATAAAGTTCTTCCTGCCCGGCCACCCTATCCAAATGTTCCAGATTATGCTGCTCGACCAGTTGCAGATGCTTCAAATAATTCAGACAGGCATTCCTCACCATTGCGAAAAGAAGAGATGAAATGGAAACAGCTTCTATCAGATCACGTTTTTCCCAAAATCTCAAAAACTCTCCTGTATGATATCTCTGACTGCTTCCTCATCCGTCACAAAACGAGCAGCATATCCCCGCAACCGAGGATAATAGCTATTGAACAGAAATTCGAATGCTTCGCCGTTTCCGTTCTTTATCTCCCGAAGAAGAGTCTTCTCGTCTGTGAAGTTTTTCATAATGATTATCTATTATGTTTCATCTCCTTATTCTTGCAATTATAGAAACCCTCTATATAGATATTCAAATCTTTGTCTATCTCAATGACGGCAAAACTATTATTTTCGGGAAGGCTTCCTTCTATCATTCCTTCATTGCAAATGGTCTGCAATCTTCTAACTGATAAATTCCATTTTACTGCTGCTTCTTTAATAGTCATAAACTCCATATTTTCTTACCTCAATAAAGTTCTAAAATACGACATTTTACCCTATCTTTTATTATAAGCGTAGAGACGCCGAAAAACAATCTAAACCTGTATAAAATCCTGCGTACAGCACCATACTCTATTGCACACATAATCATATAAAAATAACCTTTCAGTGCACTTATTGTAAGCTACGCCAAAAGGTTTATTTTCACTACACCCGTATTCTATTTTTCGATTAACGCACATATTTAGCAGGCTTATTTTTTTAATATGTTCTAGCCAATATAGTCCTCAAACCCGCTTAAACTGGGCATTTCTTAGAGAGGAGACATACCGTCTCCACATGATTTGTGTTCGGAAATTGGTCGATCGCCGCTGCCTTAACCACTTTATACCCTTGCTCCTGTAGCATTTCCAAGTCTCTTGCAAGGCTTGTTGGCTTACAACTTATATATACCATTCGGTCAACGCCAAAGTCGATTATCTTCTGCAATGCCTTTGGATTTATGCCATCACGTGGTGGATCAAGTACGATTAAATCCGGCTTGTCATGAAGTTCATCGATTACCTTCAATACATCTCCTGCGATAAAAGTACAATTATCAAGATTGTTTAAGCTTGCATTAACTTTTGCAGCTTCAACAGCTTCCTCTATAATTTCAACCCCAACTACTTTTTTTGCAACCGGTGCAAGAATCTGGCGATTGTGCCTGTTCCGCTGTATAGATCGAATATTAACTTATCCTTTGTCTCTCCGATATATTCTCTTGCTTTTGAATACAAAACTTCCGCCCCAAGTGAATTAGTCTGGAAAAATGAAAATACTGAAATCTTGAACTTTAAGCCTAAAAAGTTCTTCGTAAACATACTCATTTCCATAAAGAACTCTTGTTTCATCGCTTTGTACAACATCAGCCAATCCATCATTAATAATATGAATAACTCCGCACAGCTTAGCTGACAAATCAAGCGCCTTTATTTCTTCCACTAACCCCATTAAGTCAGCTTTCTTCTCCATTTCTGCATCTGATGTTGTAACAAGGGCAACCAAAAGTTCTTTTGTCTTAGTTGTTCTTCTGACTAACAAATGTCTTATGTAACCTTCGTGACGTAACTTATGATAAAAAGGCAATTCCTTCTTTGCACAATAGTCAAGTACACATCTTAAAACTTTATTGTAATCCTTATCTACAATCTTACAGCCATCTACCGTTACAATATCATGAAAACTATTCTTTTTATGCATTCCAAGTGCCAAAGGTCCATCCTTAAACTGGTCACCAAAAGAAAATTCCATCTTATTTCTGTAGCCCCACTGCGCAGGACTGCCAAGTATTCCCTCAAACTGGTAGTCTCCTTTGATTGCATTGTCAAGAATCCCCTTAACCATGTCTTCCTTAAGTTTCAACTGATTCTCATAACTCATTGTCTGGTAAGAACAACCGCCGCAGTCACCGAAATGTGGGCAATTAGGTTCAACATCTTCCATTGGTGATTTTTCAATTATTTCCTTTAATCTTCCTGAGCCTTGCCTGAACGCTTTTTTGAAACAACAAACTTAACCTTCTGTCCCGGCAATGTGCCTTTTACTGATGCTATTCCGTCTTCACCACAATCAACTTCCCCCTTGTTTGGAAAAGCAATTTTTGTAACTACTCCTGTATATTCAACGCCTTTTTTCATCTTTTCTCCTTTTAAAACAACTTTAGCCCAAACAAAGCAGTCGCCGGATTCTACCAACTACTACTCAGCTTGGGCCACTTTTTGTTGTTTGCTTTTTAATTTTTATTCTTCTTCAAAATCGTCTTCATCTTCGTCTTCAAAGAGATCTTCGAAATCATCTTCAAAGTCATCATAATAATCTCTGTTAACGAATCTGTAGATTGCATATGCGGCACCTGCTACTGCTGCTACTGCTGCAATTACTGCCAAAACGATTGCAACAATCTTCTTTGTTTCTTTCTTCTCATCGTCTTTTGTTAAGATTTTTCCAATCTTTACGCCCTTAATTAAATCGTCCATTTCTGTCACCTCGTTTTCTATCTGATTGATAATAGATTCAAAATTTATACTTATTGGTATTATACCAAAAATCAAATATATTTACTACAATTTTTTAAGTTTTGCAAAAGATGCCATCATAACTTTTTGACCTGCTGTGTCAAACTCAACTGTTACCTGATAATCTCTTGGTCCGTCCTCCACGCCAATCACTGTTCCATCGCCAAATTTTATATGATGAACTCTGTCGCCAACGCCATAATCAATGTCTGTCTTTGTTACAACAAACTGCTTTCCAAAGCCCGGCTTAGTTGACGGATTGCCATATGCAGCTTCTTTGCCATTGTTCTATAAGCGTTTTTGTGTTCATTTGCGGCAAAATTTCTTGAACCGCCGTAAGATGAACCCATATAGCCTGAGCCACCATGATTTAACGAGCCTTCATAGCCGCCGAAACCACTAAAAGATGGTTTCTTCTCAAAACCTGCTGCAACTCTATCCGTTACATTTTTGCTGTTTACAAGGCTCATTGGAATCTCTTTTACAAATCTTGAAATAATATTGTACTGAGTCTCCCCTCTTACCATTCTACGCTTTGCGTAGCTTATTGTTAGATGCTTCATTGCTCTTGTTATTGCAACATAGCAGAGTCTTCTTTCCTCTTCCAGTTCTTCCGGATCATCTGACATAATGCTCATATATCCCGGGAATAATCCGTCTTCCATTCCACAAAGAAAAACATTAGGAAATTCAAGTCCCTTTGCACTGTGAACTGTCATTAAAACAACATAACTGCTGTCTTCATCTAAGTTATCAATTTCTGAAACCAAAGCAACTTCTTCCAAAAATTCTGCAAGACTTGGATTGTCTGTATTCTCCTCGTATTCAGTTACCTTTGTTATTAATTCATCAATATTTTCGATTCTGCCATTGGCTTCATCTGTGTTTTCTGCTGCAAGTTCTGCCACATATCCTGTCTCGTTTAACACTTCGTTAACTAACTCTTTCAAAGACATACTCTGTTGCTGGTCTTTGAAATTCTCAATTAAATCAGTGAATTTTCTTACCTTTGTTGCTGCTCTTTCAAGCCCCGGAATGTTTTCAACTTCAAGCAATGACTCATACAAATTAAAACCGTAAGCTCTTGCAAAATCCTTAGCCTTAGTAACTGTAGTCGCACCAATGCCTCTCTTTGGCACGTTTATAATTCTTTCTACAGCTATGTCATCTGTTGCATTGCAGATAATTCTAAGGTATGCCAAAACGTCTTTGATTTCTTTTCTCTGATAGAAGTTCTGTCCGCCAATGATTTTGTAAGGAATATTTCTAAGCAATAATTTTTCTTCCAATGCTCTGGATTGGGCATTTGTTCTGTACAAAATCGCGTAATCACTATAATCTGCCCTTCCAAAATCCACATTCTCCTTAATTGTTGAGGCTACCATATCTGCCTCTGCGTAAGCATCTTCAGCCTGATACAAATCTATTTTTTCACCCTGTTCATTGTCACTCCAAAGTGTCTTGTCTTTTCTACCTTTATTGTTGTGAATAACTTCATTTGCCGCATCAAGAATAGTCTTTGTTGAACGGTAATTCTGCTCCAGCTTAACTACCCTTGCATTGTTAAAGTTTTTCTCAAACTGAAGAATATTGGAAATATCCGCACCTCTAAATTTGTAAATTGACTGGTCATCATCACCTACTACGCAAAGGTTCTGATACTTAGAAGCCAGCAGTTTAATAAAAGCAAACTGAGCTCCGTTAGTATCCTGATACTCGTCAACCATAATGTACTTTAATCTTTCCTGATAACTTTCCAAAACTTCAGGACATTTTCTGAACAAATGAACTGTTTTCATTATAAGGTCATCAAAATCCAACGCGTTATTCTTCTTCAAAGCTTCCTGATAATTATTGTAAATTTTTGAAAGATTAAGCAATTTAAAATCTGACTGTGCCATCTGGGCAACCTCGCCTGTTGTTACAAGCTTGTTTTTGAAATCAGATATTTTTCCAAGAACTGCGTTCTCCTTATACATCTTTGGATCAAGATTAAGATTCTTGATTACGTCCTTTAAAAGTTTCTTCTGGTCTTCTGTATCGTAAATAGTAAAATCGTTACTATATCCTATTCTGTCAATATATCGTCTTAAAATTCTCACGCAGGCTGAGTGAAAAGTACTTACCCAAACCTGTTCCGCACCAAAACCTACAATCTTATTTACACGCTCACGCATTTCACCTGCCGCTTTGTTTGTGAAAGTTATTGCCATAATATTGTATGGCTGAACGTGTTTTTCTTCTATTAAATATGCAATTCTATGAGTCAGCACCCTGGTCTTTCCGGACCCTGCACCTGCCAATATAAGCAATGGTCCTTCCGTATGATAAACTGCCAACTGCTGCATATCATTTAATGTTTCGTATATATTATTCATAAATTCCATCCTTACCGGTAATTATAATTGTTTAATTTGTTATTATGATTACGTTGATTGTAACCTGTTTCCAATTTTCATAATCATTTACACTGCTAAAATATTTTAACATATTCCATTCTAAGAATAAAGACACCTTTAATTTTGTTTTTTATTATATTTGCTTGTTTCAATTTTATATTCCAATTCCTGTATTCCATGATTTTATATAGATTTTTTATTAATATTTTATCTTGTGGTTTTTATTACTACGTGTTATCCTTGTAGTATCAGATAATAAATTATTTATGGAGTAAGACAATGCAATCAGAAGATTTAATTAACCAGGTTTTAGAAGAAATAGAATCATTTAACATTGATGATATTCCTAACATAGATTTATATATGGATCAGGTAACAACATATCTTAATGGAAAATTCAACACATCCAAAAGACATGATGATGACAAGCTTTTAACAAAGACCATGATTAACAACTATGCAAAAAGCCGCCTGTTGCCTCCTCCTGAAAAAAAGAAGTTATTCAAAAGATCACATGATTTATTCTTAATCTTAATCTTTTTCTTTAAAGAATGTTATATCTATAAACGATATCCAGACTATTGTAACTCCACTTCTAAAGGATTATTACAATAATGATGACATTCCTAATTCATTAGAAGATGTAACTAACGCTTTCTTAAATCATGTTCAGAAAAGCGACCTTATTGAGCCTTTGATTAAAGAATTTAAAAATTCTCAGAACATCTTTGGTGACTTAGAAAGCTCTGACCGTGAATCAATTGAAACAATTGGGCTAATTGCCACATTAAGCTACGATATGTATATTAGAAAAAGACTTATTGAGAAGCTTATTGATTCTTTGCCTAGTTCAAAGGGTGATACTGGCAAAGATAAGAAATAAATTGTAGTGTTCCACGTACTTTTTCTGCACCGTACCCAGACATATTCAAATCTTCTGTTTTTGGGGTACGATTTTATTTTATGTAAACTGATTATATCACTTATTCTTGCTTTAAATACGTTTTTGTCACATATTGATCTTTATTCTATGTATTATATTAACCAATATGTCACTTATACTATATTTTCTTCAATATTTGTACCCCGAAAATTACACTTCCTTTAATTTTCGGGGTACACTCTATTAAAATTATAATTTTCTCCGTGTTATGTTAACCAAACATATTCAGAATATTCAAATTAACTGTATGTATTTCAAAAAAATAAATCATACGCAGTTAACATGCTACTTATAACAAAATGTTGTGGTTATTTCATAATCCGCTATTCCGATTTCCTGTAGATTAGTAAACACTTCACATTCTATCTTATATTTTAATCCTTCAATCATATTATAATTAGTAAGACTTACTCCTATTCGCACTTTACTTCCTGGTGCTAAACTTATCGGTGGTCTCCTAGAATTAAGAATTTCTTTTTTGCTTACATACTCTTTCTTCTCACCATTCTTGACAATTAAATAGTATGGATATGCCACAAAAATACATTGGTCTGACTTATTATTTAATTCAAGCTTTACATAATCTTTATTACCTTCTACAACCTTGACTGTAACATTCTTATTAGTAGCTTTTTTTAATTTCTTTTTCACCTGCACATTTATATTCTTTCTCTTACCATATTGATCCTTTAATGTTATCTTTGCCTTGCCAATCTTTTTAGCTTTAACTAATCCTTTTTTTATTAACAGTTGCTACTTTCTTATTAGTGCTTTTCCATTTTATTTTTTTCATTGACAAATTGCATAATTTTGCACTTTTACCCTTTTCAATAACAACAGTTTTAAATCGGTTTGTATCAATTTTTACGGTTTCTGCATTAACAATATTTCCCTGACTGCAAATAAATAACATAATCACCATTACTATCACAACGCTTATTTTTGTGTTCATACTCCCTCCTAATAAAAAGCATATCTCCAGTTATTATAAATATCTCCATTTCCTGGATTATAATAAAATTTATATCCCGTATTTCCATTTAATTCTGAAGGAAAAATATGATTGACTACATATACATTTTCTCCATTCATTGGCATATTAGGATCCATATAAACATAATAATATCGCTGCAAGTCTGTTCTATAATAGCATCCTAACTCCTCAATCGCAACACTTTTATCATTCTTCTGAACTTGTCCAGCATTTACGTTTTTCATATTTGCCATTAGCAAAACGCTTAATATAGCAAACATAATAAATTTTTTCTTACTTTTTTTTCATATCTTTCCTCCTACTCTCTTTCTTTTCCATATTGGATTTCTCATTTTCATTATAGCATACTTAATTTTTAAAAAAGTGGAATATTCTCTTATTTAGCGGAATATTATTGAAATTTTGCCTAAAGAAAAAGGTACGAAATCTCTATCTCGTACCTTTACTTTTTATTCATCTTTCTTTAATACTCTTTCAAGTACCATATCATACCCGTCATTTCCATAATTAAGTGAACGGTTAACTCTGCTTATTGTCGCTGTTGATGCACCTGTGGCATTAGATATGTCAAGATAAGTCTTTCCTTCTCTTAACATTTTAGCTACTTCATATCTCTGTGAAATAGAAAGCAACTCGTTTACTGTACAAACATCTTCAAAAAATGTATAGCACTCTTCCTTATTCTCTAATGTTAATATTGCATCAAAAAGATGATCAACTTCTGTATTTCTAATTTTTTTACTCATTTCAACCTCCTGAGAGATACCTTTACTTACTTTAAGATTTTATCACTCTAAAGTTTGAAAGTCTAGTATTTTTTTCTTAATGTTTTTAATTCTTCAACACTAAACTTGTATGTTGTGTTACAGAAATCACATTTTACTTCGATTGCCTTGCCATCATTAATTATTTCGTCTAATTCTTTGTTGCTTAATCCTGCAAGTGCCTTTACAATTTTTTCCTTGCTACATGTACACTTAAACTGTGTATCGATTTTGTCTGTAAACTCAACATCCATGTTGCCCATTACTTCTTTAAGAATATCTTCAGGTGTCATACCTTTTTCAAGCATATCTGTAACTGATGTAATTTTGCTGATTCTATCCTCTAATGCCTGAATTGTTTCTTCGTCTGCAAAAGGCATTAACTGTACTATAAATCCGCCTGCCTGTTTTACTGTATTGTCTTTTGACATAAGAACCCCAAGGCCTACTGCTGAAGGAACCTGCTCTGATATTGCAAAATAATAAGTCAAATCTTCTGCAACTTCACTTGTTCCAAGTGGAACCTGACTTGAATAAGGCTCTTTAAGTCCCATATCCTTAATAACTGTTAATGTTCCGTAACCGATTGCCGCGCCTACATCTAACTTGCCTGCATAGTTGGCAGGAATAAGCACGTTAGGATTTCCAACATATCCCTTTACGTTTCCGTGTGAATCTGCTGTAACTGTTACTCCGTTAATAGGTCCGTCCCCCTTCATCATAATTGTCAAAATATCCTTGTCGCCCTTCATCATAACGCCCATCATTGCTCCACCTGTAAGCAAACGACCTAAAGCTGCTGTTGCTACAGGACTTGTATTATGATGCTGTCTTGCTGTTTCAACCATCTCTCTTGATGTAATTGCAAACGCTCTAATCTGACTATTTGCTGCTGTTGCTCTTACTATATAGTCCACTTATTTTTTCCTCCTGATTTTTAATCTATATCTTTTTCAGTTTTTATTTCGAAACTTGATTTTTCTGACATTCTCTTGCCACAACATATATTCTTTCGCTTTCGCTATTAGGTTCATTTCTTGTAAATGCATCATAAACAGTTACGAACTCAAGTCCTGCAAGATTCAAAGCTTCTTTGATTTCTTCAACTGTATAAGCTCTCTGATAATGCTCCTCACTAAATTTATCATATCTATTGTCATCACCTTTAACAAAAATAGAAAGCATATATTCATTTATACAATCTTCCTCATCAAAATAATTGTCCCAAATAAAACTGCAGTCTTCTCTGTCCTCGGCAATTACTGATTCGCCTATACTTCTGTATAACTCTATTGTTTTTAAATCAAAAACAAAAATTCCACCTGGATCAAGATAATTGTTAACCAACTTAAAAGTTGTAACTAAATCTTCGAATTCCGTAATATAATTAATGGAATCACAAAGGCTTACTACTGCCGCCACCGTTCCATACAAATCTAGTTCACGCATATCCTGGCACAAATACAATATACCGCCGTTTTTTCTTTTTTCAAGTGCATATTAAGCATTTCCTGGGAGTAATCCACGCCAATCATATCGTAGCCCTTGTCTGACAATCGCTCCGTAATATTGCCTGTTCCACAGCCCAAATCCAAAACAATGCCATCATTAACACCGTATTCTTTTAAAATGCTAACCAATATTCGCACCATTTATCATATTCAATATTGTCCATAAACTTATCATAAACCTGTGCAAAACCCGTATATGCTTCCATAGTATTCCTCCATAATCCTTACCATTCTATCAGCAAAACTTTATAAACGCAACCATTAGACTTGCCAAAAATCTCACACTACATTATACTGACTATGACAATTTTAAATATGTTAAAATTATAAAATAAAAAACAGGTATGAAAGGTAAATATAACAGGTAACTTTTTATGATAAATATTACTGGTGAAATCCGTAATTTATCCGCCAAAAGACTAATCATTCCAACGATAACTTTTATTCTTATGATTTTATCGTTAATGATTTTTCCTTTTTTTTAAAGTGTTTAATCCCGAACCCATATCAAATATATATAATGTAAGACTTTCTGACAAATACGTAAAAGTAACTGCCAAAACCCTACATTACTCAGGTTACAATCTTATAAAATTTGGCAATAAGAAATACGGATATTATTATGCACTAAATGACAATCAATGTGTTTTTGTGATTCTTCCTGTAGGTAGCACACCTAAAAAAACATTAACAAATTACAGTTTTAAGGGAAAAGTTATAAAGCCCAACAGTTCTTACAGGGAGATGCTTGATGCATTCTCAAAAGACTTAAACTGGGATTCTCAATCCCTTTCAAAAATCACAGGTGAGTGTTTAATTAGCAATGCTAATTACCACCCTATTAAATATATGATTTTTATGTGGTTTGTTATAGTTATTATGCTGATTTCATTAAAGAATATAGCCGAAGCAATTATGGGAATAGTTAATCCATATCTTTACCCTGTTTGCACTTTTTTAAACAAACAGCTTGGAAAAGAATATATTGACGATGCCGAGTCAGAACTTAGTTTGGTAATTACATACAGATTAACTCGATTTATATAACTGAAAACTATTGCATAGACCTTGGAAAAAACAAGATTTCCATACTTCCACTTAATGATATTGTGTGGTGCTACCGACTTGGAAATATTTCGCTTAATCCTAAAAGCGAAGAACCAACTTTTTCACTTCACTTTACATTAATAGATGGCTCCACAATTCTTTTTAAGAAAAAAACAAGCGACGAGGCTTTGGAGGCAATTAATGCCATCCGTGCAACAGAATACAATATTATAATCGGCCATTCGGAATCAAAGAAAAAAGCTGCAAAGGCAGTTATAAATAGTTATAAACAGAAATAAATAACAGCACCTTAGTGACATTTTGCCATTAAGATGCTGTTGTTTTTGGTTTTCTTTATAAAATATCAATTAATAATTTCAAAAAAAATAGGCTGATGCAACAGCCTATTTTTTGTGAAAACTATCTTCCACAACAATATTTATATTTCTTTCCTGAACCACATGGGCAAGGATCGTTTCTTCCAACTTTCTTTTCCTTTATAACTGTTCCTGAAAGTTTCTGTTCTTTGTAAAGTTCCTTTCTTCTTTCAGGTGTTAAAAGGTTGTCCCATTCTTCTAAGTTATAAAGCCAGTCTGCCTTAGCATCAACCATGTTCTTGTATAACTTTTCAGGATCGTATTCTAAGCTAACTTCTGTTGTATCTTCTAATTCTTCAATTGGATTCTCAACCTTTAAGCTTTCGTTGATTCCATCAAGGAAACCTACCATTGTAAGAACTTCCATATTGTATTTCTTTGCAAGTTCTTCAACTGTTCCCTTTACTACTACGTCAGGATGTCCAAGAATATCTTTGTATACTTCCTTCTCCTGTACGAAATAAGCACCCCAGAACTGATTGTACTGTTCCTGTGTCTGTTCCTGATTATAAGCGATTTCACGCCATGTCTTTAATAAATAATCGTTTGCCATTTTTTCCTCCAAATGTATTAATATGCTAAGCACCTGTTCTTACCTAACATTATATTTTTCTTCTCTCAAGTATTATACAAATAGTAAACAATAATTGCAATAAAATATTATTTCTACTATACTAAAAAGAGTTCAGAAAATAAGCTTTTTTAGCTTTATCGTTGCATTTTTGTGACAGAATGGAGTTTTTATGGAAAAATTAAAACGTATCCTTGCCATATTGGCAATAATTTCACTTGTATTTTGTGCTTTACTTACATTGGTTCTTGCACTTCTTACAAACTTTGGAGTTGGAGATTTTACTAATGCTTGGAGAGCAAGTGCATGGTCAATGATAATATTGCCGGTTGCTTTTTATGTAATGATATGGATTTGCAAGTTGTTGAAGAAACAATAGAAAAGACCTTAGCATTTTAAAACTAAAAGTTTAAATGCTAAGGTTTTTTTTATAATCCTGCAAATTTTTCATTTTTTTCATAAACTGACCAACGGCATCAAGTCGTGTACTCATAGACCTGACGGTTTATGACCTCACTGGCTTTCGCCTTGTTTCCCTCTACTATACAGATAGGCATCTAGCATCTGTACTCATAGACCTAACGGTCTATTTCGTCAGTGGCTTTCGCCACATACAAAAATAGAGAGATACTCTCTTGTGAGTAAACTCACATCGCGTATCTCTCTATTTTTGTACGATGGCTCAATGCCTATCTGTATATGATTTCATGTCTGCCTGGTCCGTTACTTACCATTGTGATTGGAACTCCGAGTTCTTTTTCGATGAACTCGATATATTTACGGCAATTCTCAGGTAATTTGTCATATTCTGTTATTCCACGTATATCTTCTTTCCATCCTGGAAGTGTTTCGTATACTGGTTTTGCTTTCTTTAACTGTGACGTTACTGGGAAGTCTTTTGTTACTTCTCCGTCGATTTCGTATC
>ENA-OQAZ01001219-OQAZ01001219.1-human-gut-metagenome-genome-assembly--contig:-NODE-1219-length-12732-cov-5.221023_pt1 | contig 12732 bp, 15 predicted proteins | sample MGYA00242737_ERZ504531 | MGnify/ENA primary metagenome ERZ504531 (study PRJEB26092, sample SAMD00036244) | human gut metagenome | host: Homo sapiens | study: EMG produced TPA metagenomics assembly of...
TATCGGTGCAAATATGGGCTGTCGCGCCTGATTCCGTCGTTTTGAATTGCATTTCTTGCAAATTCTTCCTTCTACGAAGCGTAATTGGCAAGAAAAAAACGTCGGAAAGGGCTTTTTCGCCAGCCCCGGAAAGCACCATAAAACCCGAAGCGGCTCCGGTAACAAGGAAGCCGAGCAGAGGGAAAGAAAAACAATCATTAAAAATTCAACAAATGAAGACATTAGAAGAATTATTGCAAGAACTGGGGTGTGAAGGTAACGCATTCGACAGCACCGGAGAATTTACAAAAGCGGGAGAAAAGGCGTATGACCGCTTGGAGCATTTGCTGTATGACATAGAAAGGCTTACAGGCAAAGAGGTGACACCCATAATTAGGGAACTTGACAAAATATGCAACGAGAACTATTAAAATTCAAGAATATGGACATTAAAGAAAGCAAAGAATATCGCCTCGCCAAAGACTGGGAAATGGCGGTAAACAGTTTCAGTTTCAACCCCGAACGGTTCGCAGCGGCAATCCCCGACATGCACCCCACGCTTCAGCAAAGCCTGTATCGCCTGATTAAGGCGTGTATCAAGGTCATGGCGGACGAAACGCGGCACTATGACGAACGAAACCAAGCCTCGCACGAGGAAGCGAAGCGCATCATGGAGTACCTCAATGAACACGGACGTAATATACCATTAAAATAAGGAGGATAATATGAAAACAAATGAAATTCAATTTGGCGGCAAGAGCTATGTATGCCGTATTGTGGAAGCCAACGATGGCGAAGAACTGCTGATTGCCCCGACCACCCTGCTGGATGCTCTGCAGCCCGGTAGTTTCAATGACGAAAACGAAGGTTTCGCCAGTAAAGAAGCCGAAAGCATTTATGACGAAGTTTCTTCTTTACCGATGAGAGAACCCTTCAACTGCCCGAAAACGAGCTGGTAGCCGAACTCAAAAAGGATAACCCGGACTGGTTCGAGTGAATCATGGAATAATAATTTATAAACTTACAAACTTAGAGTTATGGAAAAAGAATATGTAATGCAGGTTGCACAGATCATTAAGGAACAGTTAGTAGCGTTAACCCCCATGACCGTCCTCATGTCATGGAGTATCGAAGAATTTGCCGCCACTCTATACAGGGATTTGCCGGCACTCCGAATCAAGGTAAACGGACGACTGCACGCGGGATATGTCATCGTCGTGCTCAATGGTTCGGACTATTACGAGGTTTATCTTGTGAAGGGAATGGACGTGGAATGTGTGAACAACGAGGTTTGTTTCGATGAACTGGGCGGTGTCATCGACAGGGCTATCGAAAGCGGTACGGACAAAGCCAAGTATGATAAATTCTGTGAACAGGAGCGACAGAATTTATATGTAACTGTTGTCACTGTCTGATTCCTCTTTTTGGGGGACGAGAGCCGTGCCTTGTCGGTAAACGAACAGGGTACGGCTTTTCTGTATATAATGCAGAAAAGAATAAAAATCTGCCGTTTGTAAATGATTTCAGTCGTTCATAAAACGGATTGTCTGTGACTGCCTGCTCCCTTTATATTTGCGATGCAGGTTCACAAAGTAATAACGGGGGCATTACTCCGGCTATGCCTTCGACCTGATTCCCGTAAACGGCAATATGATGGAATTCAAGAGTTTCTGTCGTGGTTTTCTTAGAGTAAGAGAGTTTGACCAGTTGATTTCCGAGAAAGAAAACAGTCAGGGAGTACCGTCGTGGATGCACATCGGGTATAAGAACTCGGAGGGTAAACAACGCAAGCAGCTGCTGTCTATGATAGGCGGCAAATATTATCCCATGACTTGATTTGACTCGTTTCAGGTAATCACCATCGGTCAGAGTGCAAGCGTCGGTTCGTGCACCCTCCCTCTATACATTTTAATGCCGTTATTATCAATTCAACAGCAACAAACGACCGGTGTCTCCTGTATTTTTCCTATATTTGTTTCCGATTTACAGTCAGATATGGAACAATTAGCAAATTCAATACAAAGCATATCCTTTGAGCAGTTGGCTCAAAAGATATAACCGTCGATGATTCAATGCGTGGGGTGGCGGTTAAAACCATCAATCAGGCAACCACGTTACGCAATTGGATAATCGGATGTTATATTGTTGAATACGAACAAAATGGCAGCGACCGGGCCAAGTACGGGGACAATCTGCTGAAAAGTCTGGAAAAACGTATCGGGCAAAAGGGCCTGAATGTCACCCTTTTCCAACTTTCACGATTGTTTTATAGAGATTATCCGCATATCGGTACACTGGTTTCCGCAAATCATGCGACGGCGTTGCATAAATTGCCGTTATCAGAAATTTATGCGACAGTGTCGCACAAATTGCCGGAAATTGACTCTTTCGCTGTTAATAAGAAAAATGCAGGCAAGCTTTCTGAACAGTTCAATACACCCCCTGAGAATTTGGTTTCTGCACTTTCCTTTTCGCATATCAGGGAGTTGCTTACGATAGAAGACCCGTTGGTACGTTTTTTCTATGAAACGGAATGTATTCGGGGAACATGGAGTGTGCGTGAATTACGCCGTCAGATTGTTTCCAACCTTCACATTCGCATCGGACTGTCGGAGGATAAGATGAAAGCGATGATGCTTGCAGACAGCAAGGCAGAGCGACACACCCCGCTTTTGCAGATACGCGACCCCTATACGTTTGAGTTTCTCGGTCTCCAAGCCAAAGATGTCGTTACGGAAAGCGATATTGAAGAAGCCCTGCTCGGACACTTGCAGGAGTTCTTGCTGGAACTTGGGAAAGGCTTCTGTTTCGAGGCGCGTCAGAAACGCATCATCATAGACGGAGAATATTATTTTGCGGATCTCGTTTTCTACAACCGGTTGCTTCATTGCAATGTCATTGTGGAATTAAAAAATGACGAGTTCCGCCATGAACACATAGGACAGCTGAATGCCTATGTCAGCTATTATGCCGAGAATGAAATGCAGCCGGGCGACAATCCTCCGGTCGGTATTTTGCTTTGTACACACAAAGGAAAGAAGATGGTGGAATACGCCCTTGGCAGTATGGATAATCATCTTTTTGTTTCGACATACCAGTTACAGTTGCCAAACCGTCAGCAATTAGAACAGTTCTTGATGGACGAATGTCGGGAACAGTCCTCGGAAGTGTGAAAAATAGATAGGAAACACCGAAACGCCTGCAATAATCACGGAATCATTGCAGGCGTTTTGCTTCTTTCCATAACGGAAGCCGACTTTCTATTTCGCACCCCTTTTGTTCAGCACGTCCTTTATCATTTCTTTCACCTCTATTCCCACATTCACGAAATTCCGGTAAAGAATGCGTTCCCGTTCCTCCCTCGACTTGAACGTGTAGAACTTCGGCAGTGGTACATACGCAGCTTCCTCCTTCTTGATTTCCTTCATGTCGAAATCCGTTTTGCAGAAGAACTTCGAGGTCTTGAACTCCTCCGATTCCTGTACGTTCATCGAACCTCCTATACCGGTTTTTGTTTGGATGAAGTCCCGTGCCGTCTGACCGCATATCCAGCCCGTCGGCATATCCGAGATTTTCGAGGCGGGTACGAGGCTGTCCATGTTTTCATTCAGGTTGATGGAAGTTTTGTCCCGGTCTATCGTGACACCCTTTTTGATTTGCACCACCTTGCCGAATATGTCGCTTGACAGCCATTCCAGCGTCTCCTTGGCACGGGCTGAACCGCTCACCACATTGCCCACCGTCGTGATGATTTTTTGCATACCCACCTTTCCGTAATCCGCTTCGAGCTGCGGCAGCTCTTGGAAACCGAGCGTCACGCTCACCTTGTTGCTTCGTGCCGTACCGATCAGGCGGTCTATCTTGTGGAAATAAAGTGTCGGCAGCTCGTCCACGATAATGCTCACGGGGATGTTCTTGCCCTGCCCGGTATTTACGCGGGTAACGAGACGGTTCAAAATAAGGCGTTCAGTGCCCCGATAATGCTCTCCATCTCCGGGTCGTTCGCTATCAGCAGGTAACTCGGATTCTTCGGGTCGCTCACCTTCAGGTCGAAGTCGTCGCCGTCACGATGGAATATCCAGTAACTCTCTTTGGTCGCCAAGCGCGAGGTATAGACACGCAGCGTACCTATCATACCTTCCAGCTGCTCCATTGCCTTGTTTTTGAAAGCCGTCTGGAACGGACCGAGCAATGGGGCTACCTCGTTGTCGGTCTCCAGTACCTCGAAAATGGTTTGGTAACTCTCATTCAGGAACGACAGGATATGCGGCATGTCCGAGTATTTTCCCCGCCAGTAGGCAGGTTCAACGATTTCTCCGCCCTCTTTGTCCCGCACCACACCCGTTGGCTTCCAGAATTTCGTTTCAGGTCTTGCCGTTTCTCTGCGTACAGTTTGTTTCCTTTGACATCATAAGGCTCGCGCTCGTAGTTCACGAAGAAATAGATGCAGGCGGCGAGGAAGTTCACAGCCGAGGTCTGGAAGAACTGGTCGCTGCCACCGCCTCCCTCTTTCTTGCCTTTTTGCAGGCTCTCCAACAGCGTCTCCGCCGTCTCGCTGGCCGCAGCGAGGTTGTTGATGTATTTCGCCTGAATGGGATTTACCCGGCGGCTGTACTCCACGTCCACGAAATTAATCATGTTGAACTGGCAGCCTTGGGGCAGCTTGCCGAGTTTCTGGTTTTTCTTGTAGTGGTAGTACAGCTTCGTAGCCAGAGTCGGGAACTTATAGTCATAGACACCATTGCGAATCCCTTGGCCGAGTGCTGCCGGATAAACGGCTCGATGATACTGAATGTCTTACCCGACCCGGTGTTCCGACTACCCACGTTCCACGGAAACAGTTGGTTATGTTGGTCCAGCCTTTACGAAATTTGCCCTTGTAGTAATATCGCATAGGGATATTCACGCTGTACGGGGTCTCTATCAGTTCCTCGCACTGCTCGAAACTCTCGTTCTCGAAGTTGAAGCGGTCCTTCATCAGTCCCTCCTTGAGGAACTTGGAGATGTTGTCCAGTGCGACATGCACGAGGATAACCCCCACGAGGGAAGTTGTCATATAGAAGATAATATTCAGCGGCAGCGTATAAAGTCGTGCCTCCATCGGATAACCGAACAGCCATACGGACAGCACTAACAGAACAAAACCGCTTATGAGTGGGTACAAGACCTGCCGCCGGGCGTTGAACTCCAAATGTTTCTTGGCTCTGGTGCCTATACATGTAATGCAGATGAGTAGCACCGTGGCGACCTTACTGTACACGAGGTTTCCGTCGTTATAGATGGTCCACTGCTTGATACGTCCGTGAATGTCGCAGAGTATGCCGCCCCAGTGGTCCAGCATAGCCGGGTCGATGGCATACTCGAAAAACTCCATCAGTACGGAGACATATACCACCGCACGGAATATCCGGTAAAATCCCTGTAATTCCTTGCTCTCTTCCATTGCTATGTCAATTCTTTTTAATGCCCCAGAGAACATGGATATGAGGCCATTGCATACGGTTATCAGCAGTAAGCTGGCAGACATGGGAAACTGCATATAGAGGTTTAAGCCTTAAAGCGTCATATATTGCAGAAGCCCGTACTTCCGCTGTAAACTTCTCAAGGAAAATCCGGACAGCATCGTTAGAGCCACAAGTCATGAAATCAATGAAACCTTCAATCAATTCTTCATTGACATAGTAGAGCTGCCCTTGGAAAATATCATGGTAACGGCTGATACGGCCGTTCCATTCCGTCCGGATTTCTTCCCTGCGGTTCTTTGCGGAAGGAAACCTCTCGTAGCAGTCTATTCCATCATCGAGGAATATGTAATTACCGGAAACGTCCTCTTGCTTAGGACATTTGCATCTCAACAGATACCCGAAAAATCCTTTGTCCGGATGTACTATATCCACATATTGTGGTGCATTGAAATCTTTAATTCCGTTCATAATCATAAATTCAGTTGTTGATGGTTATAATGGGACGCACTTTATGCGCCTGCGTCTTGGGCGTTTCCTGCATGGCTCCGCTGGCTGTCGAGTAGAGCCATGCTTTGACCGTCTGCTGTCCTTCCACCTCCGTCGATGTCCAGTACCAGCACTCGTCGGCTTCGGTCGGAAGCGGGTCTCCGCCGCATTTCTCGATGACCGGATTGATAATGCCACGTGCCGCATACAGCAGGCGCATCTGAGCCACCGAGGGAACATAGGCGCTCTGCCCGTATTTCCACAGGGCAAAAACGGCTTCAGCCATCGGCGAGGCTGTCTCTTCTGTTTCATACAAGGCGAACGTGTTCTCATTCCCGTCGTATGCCGTGATGTCTGCTGACGTACCCTGCTCGACACCAAGGCTGTCGGCAAAAGCTTTCGGCGTCATATCCCACAGATAGACGGCATAGCCGTTTCCTTCCGTTTCCCCGTCGGAGCCGATATGGAAGACGACGGCAATCGCCTGTTCCTTGGATTGTTCGTACTCACTGTACGGTATTACTGTCCCGTCCACACAGAGGACGTGTACGGGATATTTTGTTTCTTCGGATTCTTCTATATGTGCGTCGCAGGCAGCCAACGCCCCGGTTATGAGGAGAACCGGCACTACCTGGCACGTTTTTCTGATAATGTTCTGTTTCATCTTTCCCTTATTTTATAGGTAGTTTAATGCCGAGGGCAACCCCTGTACGCAGCACGTCGGCCCCCTTTATCATTACGTCTCCCTTGACTTGCCAGTATAGCGTCCAGCCCGCCCGCAACACATAGTTGTGCTCGTAGCCGAAATGCAGTCCTGCAAGGAACTTCTTCGTGTCGCTTCCGCCCGAAGCCCCGATTCGGAGGCTTCCGTAATGGTTGCGTCCCCTCGTGACGCAGGGTTTGTAAGCCACGCCGAAGCTGTAGGTGCGGTAGTTCCGCCAGAAAGATTTCGGGCATACATGTTTGCAGGATTCGCACTCTGCCATTGCAGGTAGCCGTTGGCAAAGAACTCCCACGCATGGCGGTAGTTCATCTCGTGTTCGTAGGCCAGCGTCACGTCCAGCCCGTTCTTGTACAGCAGCCCCGCACCGAGTGAGAGGCGGCCGCTGCCTCGCTGTGCATACGCTCCTACGGCGAGGCACATGCAGGCAATCGTCAGGATAATCGTCTTTTTCATCGTCATTCCTCCTCCAGCAATGCCGCGCTGAACGAATCGGCTGACAGCACGTCCTCATAGTCGATATTCAGGCTGATGTTACGCCGCTGATTTGTTTCTCCGTCATCTCGATGGTCAGCACCTTGTCGTTCGGGAACGTCATTTTCTTGACCACGACCACATTCCGGTAGCCGTGCCGGAACGTCTTGCCCGCCTCCAGCACCAGTGCCGGGGTCAGTTCGATGACCTGTGCGTTGGTCGCCTTGGTCAGTTTCTTGTCTGCCAGCTTCACCCGTATCTCGTCGATGTCGAAGCGGATGTTCGTCCGGTTCTCTATCGAGAAGTCGATGAAGAAATACTCACCCACGGAGTAGATGTTGTTCAGCCGCATGGTCATGCGATGTGCCTTGGTGGCGACGTTGCGGATCTTCGCGGGCGAGTTCCAGATACGCCGGGCGAAGCGTGTCATATCCACGGTGGACATCGAGACCGCCGGGTTGTGATAGGCGTTCCGTTCCTGCAACTGGATTTCCTTGTCAGTTACCGCCTCCCGCACCCGTGTGGTGTAGAGCAGCGCATACTGCGTGCGGTAGCGTTCCGTTACGATAGTCACGATGGCCAGCACCTCGCCGTCCTCGTGTCCGCCCTCTTTCGGTTTCAGGCGGACGATATTGTCTATCGGTTGGTCGCCGACAATCTTATCTGTGGAGATGTCCACGAAGCGTACCGGTTCCGAGGCCGTGATGACCGTCGTTACCTGTTCATTTACCGTAAGTTGTTCCATCTCCTCGTAGGTTCGTTGTGCCTGTACATTCGGCGTTCCCAGCAGCCCTGCCGCCAGAAGAAATGCCGTTACGATTCCTTTTTTGTCCATGTCATTGATTTATTGATTTTGTTTTTCTTCCCTTATCTCTTTTTCCTCTTGTACCTTGTTCCTGCATTCCAGTTCCTCCTGAATCTGCCGCTCGGCAATCTCGCAGTACGCCTGTTCGATTTCAAATCCGATGTAGTGCCGTCCCGTGCGGATAGCGGCCACGGCGGTTGTGCCTGACCCGATACAGTTATCCAGTACAACATCGCCTTCGTCGGTGTAGGTCCGTATCAGGTACTCCATCAACGCCACGGGCTTTTGTGTCGGGTGGTAGAACGCGCCTTTCTTGTGTTCCTTCGGCATGAAGATGACCGAGGTCGGATATTTGTCATCGGCTATGCGTACCGGTGAGAGTTTCATCGTTCCGTAACAACGTTGGTAAATCCCTCCGTTTTACGCCTCCCGTGATTTCTCCGTTCCGGAGGACACGGTGTCATCTGCGGATGATAGGCCGGCTGTTTTTTATAGAATACCAGAATATCCTCGTGCTGCCGGAGCGGCATACGTTTGGCATTGAGATGTCCCGTCACCCGATCTTTCTGCCACACGAGGTTGTACCGCCATAGCCGGGGTTGCGACAGCATGAGCCATGCGGAGAAAAGCCCCTGCCCGAACAGGATAATGGGGCTGTCCGGCTTGGTAATCCGCCGGTATTGCTCCCACAAGGCTGCTAACGGTATCTGGCGGTCCCAGTTCACCGACGGATTGCTGCGATTTAACACCCCGTAAGGTAGGTCGGCGATTATGGCGTCCACGCTACCATCCGCTATCTGTTTCATGCCCTCCATGCAGTCCATAAGGTAAATGCGATCCGTCTCTATCATATTGCGTCTGTTTTCGGTTCTACAATTTGCCGGGCGCTCATCCAGGTACAGCGTTCCGTCCGGGTTTTCCGGATTTCACACTCCCAGAGGGTATTCTTCTCCACATGTTTGAAATTGACCGCACCGTCTCTCGGCCCGTAAAAACCGGTATGCTTCTGGAAGGCGAATAAGGCAATCCTCCGCCCGTCCACTGCCTGAAAGTTGCATATCAGGGCGAATCGTACCCCTTTGTGCCACCATTCGGTACTTACGAGCTTCCCAACGAATGTTTCGGGCTTATCGGGAGCGATGTATCTTCGTAATAGAAGCCGTCCGTTCCCTTATGAAGTTTTGATATATCTGTTTCCATTGTCACTGACCTTTTAGTTCCTGTTTTCCCGTCCGTTCACCAGATACACAAACGTCCCGTATTTCAGCTTCACCTTGTTTTTCTTGATGGCCTTGCTGATGGCGTTACTCGTTTTCTGGTAGGCATTGTTCACCGCCTGCATACCCCATTGGGCGAGGCTGTTACCGTATCCGCTGGTATTCATGTTCATGCTGCCCGACATGGCACTGCTCGCCACGTCCTTGCTTGTCTCGCGGAATTGGCTGATGGGTACGTAAAGTCCTTCCAGCCCGTCCGTATCGTAGATTGACAAGCTGACCTTGACCAGTTCGTCCTCCACCAATATGCTGTTGATGCTTCCTTTTACACGTCCGGAAGAGAAACCGCTGACTGTGGCATACAGGTAAGTACCACGCCTGACCACGCTCTCGTTGATTTCGATGTCGTCCAGCAGGCGCAGCCGCACACGCGAGCCGTCCACGGCCTTGATGTTTTCGTCGATGATCGCCTTGATGAGTTTCGGTTCCCGTGCATCTTTCGCCAGTGTGTTGAAGTAGTCCGAAGTCGTCTTTACCTTCTTCACCACCTCGCTTGCCTTGTCCGTCTCCGCAGGAGCTTTGACCGAACGGCTTTCCTCGTCGATGGTTCCCTTGGTCTGCGTCATCGTGTCCGGCGGAGCCACCGTTGCGGTGCTGTCCGTTGCGGACGGCATGACCTCCCGTTGTCCTCTCAACCTCGCTTCGGCGAGTGCTTTTTCCAGTTCTGCGAGAGCTTCCTGCTCCCGCCTCTTGGCATCGGCCGCTTCCGCTGCCAGATCTTTCTCCTTTTCCTGCCGGTCAAGCAGGGCGATATCCTCTTCGGTGTATTGCGATTCATATTCCTCTTGGTTATCGTCCGGTTCGTCCCGCTCGATGTTGTCCACAGCGGAATAATCTTGTATCTTGCCCCATGATTTGGCCATGTTCTCATACTTGCTGCCGATACCGTCGCCGCCCTTGATTTGGGCGTCCGGCAATTCGGGATTCAGGAACTCGGTCGTCTGGAGTGTCTTGTCCTGTACCTCGGCCTTCTCGGTATGGAACAGGTCGAAAATGAAGTACGACGTGCCGAGAAGGGGGATATAGAGGATAGCCGGAAGCATATACTTCGGCTGCCTGAAATTGATTCTCTTGAAGATATTGTTCATTGTTTCCCTTTAATTGAGTTGCACATACTTGCTTATAGTTCTCTCAAACGGCATATTCATAAGCCTGCCGTTCTATTCCGGCCTTTCCGTACCGCTTTCCTTCGTATCGAATCTTCGTACATGCGGTACGGAAAGCATCTTATGCCGTTCCCGGAGCACGGAATCCTGCATTTCCGTGGCCGTTCGGCGGACTGGATGATGGCAGTACACCACCGTCAGGCGGTAAATATTCCATGTCAGCCCGCAGATGGCGAAGCGAATACGATGACGAGAAACAGCGTCCGGTGGGCGTTGGCGAAACCCTGTACTTTGGCCACTGCCTTGTCGATACGTGTCGCTTTGGCGAAGCGTCGCCCGGCATCCACGTCGCGTTCGTAGCGCTCCTTGTATTTCGGGTCGTTTTTGTCCGGCATCTTCTCGCCGAACAGCATACGTCTGAATCCTTTGATATTCATAGGGCTGGTAGAGTTAATAGTTGCTTTTTGTCTTTTGCTCGATGTCCTTGTTCAGCAGCGTGCGCCAGTTCACGATGAGCAGCCCGTGCGGGTTGTTCTCCGTCCGGGGTACACGCTTGAGCTGTCCCGCCGTAACCAGTTCGCGCATCAGGATATTGCTGCGCCGTTCGATACGCTGCCGCCCGTAGTAAGTGAACTCCATCTTCTCCTTGTTGAAGGTGATACTGTCGCAGAAAATCGAAAAGACGGCACTCGTTCCCAAGATGTTGGAATAGAAGCCTTTCTCCTTGAGCGTATTGTACTGCGCCAAGCCCGTTTCGTCCACTAAGTACATCGCTTTCTCCATCGTGTAGCGGATGTACTTGTCGTCGGGAGCAAGGGTAAAGAAGTAGTGGTGGAACATTTCGACATGGCTCTTGGCTTCCACGTCGAGCGTTTCCTCCATTGTCGTGCGGCGTACCAGTATGGGCACGTTGCCGTCCAGCACATACACTTTCTTTTGAGCGTCCGTAACCATCGTGCGGGCCGTCCAGATACTCGACACGCTGATGATGACGCAGCCCACAAGAAAGGCGGTGCAAATAATTCCGACCAGTTTGATTTTGTTCTCTAAATTCTTGATGACCATTTTGTTTGAATATTTATCGTTACTTTGTTATCTCATTACCGTACCCATTGCGCCTGTTGCCGTCATTTTAGCCTGCTGCGCCACGCCCTCGCCGAAGTTTCGGGTTGAGAACGCCGTGTCACCCTCCGGTATCATCCATGCCGCAAGGTCGGGGACGAGGTTCAGGCATTTTAGGGCCACGATGCTTGCCGCCATCAGATAGCCCGCCGAGAAGAAGGAGTTTTGCAGGTAAGCTGCCATCGTCTGCTCGCTTGTCGTTATCGCCGTCAGGTTCTCCACCTGTATGCAGAGCACGATGTCGAACAGCAGCAGTACGTAGAAGCCCACGAAGTAGAGCATCGCCCCGTAGAAATGCACCGTCAGATACCTCGTGAGCCACTTCGCCCATGCGCCTTCCCATTTGGGCAGGAGCGAAAACGCCCACTGGATAGGTCCGAAAATGGTGAGCATTCCCAAAAGAATTTGCTGGCAGTAAATCGTCGCCCACCAACCGATACGGAACACCACCAAGGCGATAAGTATGATGATTTTGTCTATTCCCACGATGACACCCGATGTCAGCGACGTGAACCACAGCTTCGCTGCATCCTTCTCCATGTTCGTAACCTCGTCCACGCCAGTTTGTTCCATCGTTGCCTCGATAAGGTTGGGATCGGACGTACCCGTGTGGGCGACATCGGCTTGTGCCTGCAGGGCAGTGTACATCGTGTCGCGCACGTAAATCAACTCCTGCACTTTCTCGAACTTGTCCGAGATTTGCGAGGCTTCGGCCTCGTACAGGTCATGTGTGTACGAACCGACGCAGTTCGGGATATAGGAGAGGAAATCTAAAAAGCACCAGTTGCTCCCGCTGTTTGCCATGCCCGTGTCTGCCGGAGGATACCACCAGCAGAGAATGAGCGACACGGCCAGCGGTCTGAAGAGCTTCATCACGTCCAAAGGCTCGTGCTTGACCATCATTTTGTACGCCATGCCTGCCGCCATGACGATAGCGAACAGGGCGGCCAGCGCCATGCACATCTGCAATATCCACCAAAATGGACCTTGCGAGCCGGTAAAGGTCGCGTCGGTCAGGAACTCGTTGGTCTGAAAAATCACGTCGTCGATCTCCTCTTCCAAGAGGTCGATACCGAAATCCGAAAGAATATTTCCGTCTGCCATAGGTTATATGCTTTTAGTTCCCTCTGTTTACCGTCTCGTCTCCGTCACCCGTTCCAATGCCGCCGTCCGACTGTGAACCTCGCACCGCAAGGCGCGATTCGTTCCAGCGCTCATGGCGTTTCTGACGACGCTGCTTTTGTCCAAGGTTCGGTCGGCGGTTACGTTCAGCAATCCGTCCGTGGCCGTGGCGTTC
>ENA-OQAZ01001220-OQAZ01001220.1-human-gut-metagenome-genome-assembly--contig:-NODE-1220-length-12731-cov-1.716995_pt1 | contig 12731 bp, 17 predicted proteins | sample MGYA00242737_ERZ504531 | MGnify/ENA primary metagenome ERZ504531 (study PRJEB26092, sample SAMD00036244) | human gut metagenome | host: Homo sapiens | study: EMG produced TPA metagenomics assembly of...
TACACAACGCAAAAAAATTGCGTATCCTTTAAGTAAAACACTTAAAAGCATACGCAATTCTTTTTTTTATTAATAATTTCCCAATATTTTCATATTAAGCGCTTCTGCATTAATTCCGCTAAGAGCATTTACAACTCCAGGCTGATTAGCCCTACCCTCAAATTCAACATAGAATCTGTACTCCCAGTTCTTATCCGGTACAGGTCTTGACTGAATACGTGTCATGTTAAGGTCATTGTAAATAATATGAGATAACATCTGATATAAAGTACCTGATGCGTGAGGCATTTCAAAACTAATACAAATCAAACCTGCATCTCTTCTTGCCACTCTCTGACGGCTGATAATAATAAACTGTGTTGTATTAGAATCATTAAAATTAATGCCTTTATGTAAAATATTAAGTCCATAAATATTTGCTGCATTTTCGCTGGCAATACAACCTCTGGACTTATCTGACTGTTCCGAAATATATCTTGCGCTTATTGCAGTATTGGCAAGATTAACCTTGCCCCAACCATGTTCTTCAATAAACTTGTTGCTCTGCATAAATGCCTGTGGATGTGAATAAACATCCTTTATATCATCAATTGTAGCTCCCGAAATACCGCAAAGACAATGTTCGATTTTTACATCAAATGTGTCCACAATATAATTCTGAAATTCTACAAGCAAATCATATACATCTGTTACAATTCCCGCTGAAGAATTTTCAAAAGGAAGCACTGCATAGTCAGCCTTTCCATCTCTAACATATTTCATTGCTTCTCTAAAAGTTGTAACATTAACGTAGTTAACCTTATCCCCGAAATATTCTGTTGCCGCCTGCTGGCTGTAAGCTCCGGGAATTCCCTGATATACTACTGTTGCATCCTCTGTTGGAAGCTTATCTACAATGTCAAACCCAATATCATTGTTTACGCCTTCTTCATTTAAAAGCTTATACTGCATCTTACGACTCATAGCCATAATCTGTTCAAACAATTCCTCTACGCCGTGAGCATAAAAATCGTCTGATGCTTTAGTCTTTAAAGTGGCTATTTTATCAAGCTCTCTTTGTCTGTCAAGAACTGGCTTGCCTGTTCTAAGTTTATACTCTGCTACATTTTTGCAAACTTCCATTCTTTTTTCAAACAATCTAATAATGCTATCATCTATTTCATCTATTTCTTTTCTGCTTTCTAATAAATCCTTCATTGTATTCCTTATGCTTTCTTCAGTTTTTTCTTATTGTTCAGACATCTGTTTCATGTTACATCCACCACAACCTGCACATTTGTTATCCGGCTGTAACTCCTCTAACATCTGACTAACTGTTTTATTTAAAATCGGATGTACTACATACGGTGCTATTTGTTTAAGAGGTTCCAAAACAAAAAGTCTCTTATGCATTTCCACATGAGGAATTAATAAATCCTTTTCATTAACTATATCATTATTATATAAAACAATATCTATATCCAAAGTTCTTGGTCCCCAGTGTATTTCACGGGTTCTGTTTGCCTCAGCCTCAATTCTGTTAACTGTAGCTAATAATTCTTTAGGTTCATACAATGTTTCTATTTCAACGCAACCATTTAAAAAATTGTCCTGTTCCACAGGTCCATAAGGTTCAGTTTCAATAAATTTAGATACCGCCAAAACTCTGCAATTTTCATCATCATAAAGACTATCAATTGCCTGATTAAGGTATCCCTCCTTGTCTCCTATATTTGAGCCAATACTTAAATAAGCCTTATTCCACTTTCTTGAAATTGAAACAGCTACATTTCCAAAAGGTAACTTAATAGGTGCATTAGGCTTATTAATAGTAAAATCAATAGCCTTAATCTTTGGAAACTCTTTCAAAAGTCCTCTTGTGGTCTGCTCTGCAACAGCCTCTATTAAGTCAAATCTATTTTCAGTCATAAACTTATTTATAAACTTGCACGCCTTTGCATAATTAACTGTATCCTCCAAATCATCGCTTAATCCCGGAGTTCTCACATCAGTATAAAGGTTAGCGTCTACATAAAACTTCTGACCGTTTATTTTTTCATCTTCATTGCAACCGTGGTATGCAAATATTTCTAACTGTCTAATCTTAATACAATCCATATTATTTCCTTTTTAGATAATATTTTTGTTTTTTAATCTTTAATAGCATTTAAACTTATGCTTTTAGAATCTTCTCAGCCATCATCATTGCCTGATAATTCTCTTTTACATCATGAACTCTAAAGATTCTGCATCCTCTTTCAAGTCCCATAACTGTTGTGGCAACTGTGCCTGCCATTCTGTCATTCTTATCCACATCGAGAGTTAAACCAATAACAGACTTTCTTGATGTACCAAGAAGTACAGGATAACCAAGTTCCAAAAGTTTGCCCACGTGCTTAATTATTAAAAGATTCTGTTCATAATCCTTTGCAAAACCAACTCCCGGATCTAATACAATCTGAGAATCCTTAACTCCTGCCTTGTGAGCTATCTCAACAGATTCCTTTAATTCATTAACTACATCATTAACAAAATCATTATAAGTTATAACATTCTTATTATGCATAACACAGGCTGCTACACCTGTTTTTGCCACAAGGTCTGCCATATCTCTTTCGCCATACTTAAATCCCCATACATCATTAATCATGTCACATCCGGCTTTAACTCCGACTTCTGCAACTTTAGTCTTATATGTATCAAGTGATACAGCAATATCAAAATTCTTCTTAATTGCTTCAATTACAGGCACTACACGACCTATTTCTTCTTCGTCACTAATAAGTGTGTAACCTGGTCTTGTAGATTCGCCACCTACGTCTATAATCTTTGCTCCATCCTTAATCATTTCTTCTGTATGCTTTAATGCAGCATCTAAGTTGTTAAACTTACCTCCATCTGAAAATGAATCAGGTGTTACATTTAAAATTCCCATTATTACAGGTTCTTTTTCTAAATCAAAATTGTATTTTCCAATATTCATATCATACTCCAATCTTTCTACTGGCCATCCCTAAAAATTGACAAGACGTCACTTCTAAGATTTCTGTCCTCTTCAAAAACTCCTGTACTTGCAAAAGTAACCGTCTTGCTTCCCGGCTTCTTAATTCCTCTTGCAGACATACACATATGCTCTGCCTGTGCCATAACAAGTACACCCTTTGCTCCCAGGTACTTCTCCAATGCCTTAGCTATCTGGTTAGTCATCTGCTCCTGAATCTGTAATCTTCTTGCATAAACTTCTACTGTTCTTGCAAGTTTACTGATTCCCACAACCTTGCCATTTGGAATGTACGCAATATGCACCTTTCCATAAAATGGCATAAGATGATGTTCACATGTTGAATAAAAAGTAATATCCTTTTCAATAACAACATTCTCATTATCACAAGTAAATGTTTTGGACAAATGTTCTTTAGGACTCCTATTCATACCGCTACACAATTCTTCATACATTCTTGCCACACGGTCCGGAGTATCCTTTAGGCCTTCTCTATCCGGATTTTCACCGATTCCCTCTAATAAAAGTCTAATTCCTTCTTCTATTTTCTTCTTGTCAAACACGTCAATCTCTCCTTCCGGCTTTAACTGTTTGTTTAATGGTTACAGATTAATCTTACAACCTGTTTTAGCTCTCCTAAATAAGACAATGAACCAAACGCCAAAATCATATCGGCCCTGTTCTCTTTTATTGTATATATTGATTCTTCCGCAGCCTGCTTCAAACTATCTGCAACCTGTACATTATGGTTATATTTCACCAAAGTTTCTGCAAGCTTGTGCCCGTCTAAACCTCGTGAATTGTTTGGCGTTATCGTAATAATTCTTTCTGCCTGTCAGCAATAATTTCTGCTTCCTTGGAAAAATCTTTATCAGACAACACCCCCATTATAAATGTTATTCTCTTATTTGTAAAATATAAATCCAAAGTTTTCCTTAGTTCAAGCACTGCTCCCGGGTTATGAGCGCCATCAATTATAATTAACGGCTCCTTACTTATGACTTCCATACGTCCCGGCCAGACTGTTTTTTCTATGCCTTTTTTTATATTTTTCTCAATTGTATTTCCACTATTATTAATATTATTTTTCATACCAGTGCTATTATTCTTATCTGACTCATCGCATATATTGGTCTTTTCTGTTAATGCTTTATCAAGCACTAATGCTACCTCAACTGCTGTCTTAGCATTTTTAATCTGATATGTACCAAGAGCCTGAAGGTTAAGAATATATTCTTTATTATTAGATGCTTTGTATGTAACCTTTGTTGTTAAACCATCTATTTCTACATTTTCAAAATCCTGCTCAGTAGGAATTATAAGTTCTGAATTATTCTGCTTGCAAACCTTCTTTATTACACTCTCAGCCTCCCCTGTCTGTTTTGACATTACAACCGGACAGTTCTCTTTAATTATTCCTGATTTAACTTTTGTTATTTCTTCAATAGTACTGCCTAAAAACTGGGTATGGTCAAGACTTATTGTAGCAATAACACTGCAAAGTACCTTTTTAAATACATTAGTGGCATCAGTTTCTCCGCCCATTCCACATTCAATTAAGGCTATATCACAGTTCTGCTCTTTAAAAAAACATTAACGCCTCTGCTGTTCTATTTCAAAGGATGTAGGATGTGGCAAACCTTCACTATACATACTGTCACATTTTTCTTTTATTCTTGTAAGCAAATCAGCAGATTGTTCCTCTGATATGTATTCGTCATTTATTCTTATAATCTCACGCTCATTAAAAACTGCAGGTGAACAATATCTTCCAACCTTATATCCTGATTCCATTAAAATATTCTGAACAAAAGTCATGATGGAACCTTTTCCATTAGTTCCTGCAATGTGAACCACTTTAAGTTCATTTTGTGGATTGCCCAATCTCTTAAGTAATTCTTTTATGGTATTAAGTCCCAGAATACTTCCCAACTTATTCACATTCTTCAAATACTCTCTTGCTTCACTATAATTCATTTCCATATCCTCAATCCTAATCTATTAAACAGTCAACTTTAATAATAAAATCTAATTATCACTTTAATAATGTAAAAGAAAGGCCTGAACAATTTCAAGCCTTCCCTAAATCTCATTAGTTTCAAAAACTATACTAACGCTATTAATATAAAATTAATATAAAACTCTTAATCAAGCATATTAGAATAACTAAGATATTTCTTCATTACATATCCTGTATCCTTGCCATATTTAATCTGGCACCACTTGCCATTCTCTGAGATGACCTGTACTTTCTTACCTGCTCCTATCTGAGTTACAAGTTTGGATTTGGCACTTGCCGACTTACGCAGGTTCAAAACATCAGTAGTATACATATACTCTTCTGCCGTAGTAGTCTCCTGAACAGTAGTCTGCGCCACTGTTGTAATCTGCTTTGCAGTAGTTGACGAAGTTTTTGCCGTCTTCTTTCCTGATGAACAGGACTTAGCCAAAACCATTACCAAAATAAGCACAACTAAAATTCCAACACCAATCGCTATTATAGTGTTTCTCTTCTTAATCTGTTGCTCTCTAATTAACTCTGCCTTGCGTCTTCTGTTTTCCACTATCTTCTTTACTTCTTCTTTTCTTGCCGTTTCATTGTTTGTCCCTGGCATCCTATCACCTCTTTATCTCTAAAGATGAATTTAATTATCCAAACATACAAATCATCTATATACGGATTATGACCTGCTTTACACTCCTACAGTTCTAAATATTATTCCTCGATAATTTCGTCATATTCTCCGTCTTCAACAATACTGTCAAACACTTCTGAAACCATGTCAAATTCTTCCTGTGTTTCAATATTGTCAAGTCCAGGCTCTCCATCTTCGTCTTCAAAATATCTATAAATAAATATCTCTCCATCTTCTTCTCCATTATCATGAAGTAATGCAATATAGTCCTGTCCTTCAACTTCAAAAATTGTAAGCACTTCGCATTCAATCTCTGAATCATCTTCCAATGTAATTGTTACAAATAATTCTTCATCTTCATTGTCAATATTATTAGTTCCCATCTTTTCCTCTTTCCGCTTTCCGCTATTTATTATCGGTATACCTTTTTTATACCAATTAGTTTGCTATAACTTTATCAAAACATACGGGAAAATGCAATAAAATAGATACAGTTCACAAATATTTAACTTTCTACAGCATCTCTTCCACAAACATGGACACTTCTATGGGGCATCCCAGCCTTTCCTCCACGCATATACATTTAAATAATCTATGCTCTTGTTATCGCCACATAAAAAAGTCTGCGTTCTTCCTCAAAATCCCTCTCTCTTAATGCCTTTGACGTAGGAATTATTCCCTGATTAGCATCAACAATAAACACAGCCTTAAATTCCAATCCCTTAGAGCCATGCATTGTCATAATATTAATCCTGTTATTTTTGCCACCTTCTCCACTGCTCTTTTTACCAAAATTCTGACCTTCACTATTTTGTGCTGAATCAATGCTATTTATCCACTGTTCTAATGTATTAAACTTGCTACACTCCTGCACTAACTGTTCCAATTGTTTTAACAACCCTGACATTGGAATATTATTTTCAATGGCATACAGGCGCAAATACTCCTCATAACCTGCACCCTTTCTAATATATGACAATGCTGCCTGAGGTGGTAGCTTTCTTATCATCTCAATATGAAATAGAAAACTGTCTATGTTGTTTTTACTATAAATTCTTCTAACAGCGGAAATATTCATATTCACGCTAAGAACAACCTGCCTGCTTATGTATCTTTGAGGCTTATTTAAAACATATATTAAATCTTCATTGAAATATGTGCCGTCAAACTTTAATGCTCCTCTAACATAAGACAAAATATCCTTTGCAATCATACCATTATAAATGTTACTTCTATGCTTTCCACTTTCCGCTTCTATCTTTCTGTTTTTAAAAATACTTGAAATCTCCTGAATCTGACTATTATTCCTAACAAGAATAGCCATTTCAGACAGACTAATCCCCTGATTTTCATATTTCTTTATTTTGGATACTACAAACTTTAATTCTTCCACTTGGTTTCGAAACTTTCGTATATCAGGTTGAAAATCCTTATCATTGTTAGCGTGAGCACACTTATCTAATCTGGTCTTATTGTTTTCAATAACACGACCTGCCACATTAATTATGGACTGAGTACTTCTGTAATTAACATCCAAGACAATAAGTTCAGCCTCGGGATAATAATCCTTAAACTCAATCATAATCTCCGGTCTTGCTCCACGAAAACCATAAATGGACTGGTCATCATCCCCCACCACAAAAATATTGTTAAGAGGACTAGCCAACAGCTCTATTATATTCATTTGGATTCTGTTAATATCCTGAAACTCATCTATTAAAATATACTTATACAGCTCCCTCCACTGTTCAAGTATTGTATGATTCTCACATAACAACAAATAACACTCTCTTAGAATATCATCAAAATCCATCTTGCCATCCCTCTTTAACTCCAAATTATAAGCGTTATAAACCTTTATAAAATCCTCTTTCTTGCAGCAGGACGGCTCATATTCCTGAGCATTAAGCATATTACCTTTAATATTTCCAATATCATTAATAATGTTCTGAGACAATTCTGAAATATCATTAGAAGAAATACCATACCTTCCAATAATCTCCCTTACTATAGTCCGTTTTCTGCCTTTCAGACAGAATCTCCGTTGCTTCATACCGCCTTGATTTTCTCAAAATCTTATAAAAGACGCTATGAAAAGTGCCAAAGGTAACCGGTTGTCCCTTCCCTCCATTCATTAATGTAGAAAATCTCTTCTGCATACTTATAGCCGCTGCCTTAGTAAAAGTTACAACTAAAATATTCTCCGGGCGCACTTCCACCTTCTCTATTAAATTCTTAATTCTATGGGTAATAACTGTGGTCTTACCAGAACCCGGTCCTGCAAGAACCATGGCCGGACCATCCATATGGCTGATTGCCTGAATCTGTGATTTATTAAACATATATACAACCTTTCCGGTTGTTTCTCTCCAAGTACTGAAAGTCTATCACAGTCTGACTAAAGTGTAAACAGGTAAATGTGATTTCTTATGTTTTCTTATGTTTTTTCAAAGAATACTCAGATTACAAACAAAAGCTTTTCTATTATCCGGAGGATTTTATTATTAAAAAAAGACCTTTGATATGCTATTTACAGCTTTAATCAAAAGTCTTTTTTAATGTTTTTAACATTTATATTATTTTAAAATCAATCTATTAACATTTCTTATAGTTATTAACCTGACAGTTACTCGCTTAATAACTATATTTCGTATTAAAATTATTTTGATAATAATTCAATACCTTTCTTAATTCTGCTAATTGATTCTTCTTTTCCAATAACTTCCATAATTTCAAAAGCCCCGGCAGGTGTCATCTGCTTTCCTGAAACTGCAGTTCTAAGTGGCCATAAAGCCTGACCATTCTTGCAGCCCTTCTTTCCAATATATTCAAATACTGTATCGTGAAGTCCGTCAACTGAATAATCATCTGTTGCTTCAAGAATTGGAAGTAATTCTGTTAACACTTCTAATGAATTTTCTGAATTAGTTTTCATCTTCTTATGAGTGTACATAGCCACATCATATTCAGGTAATTCTTCAAAGAAATCAACCATATCCATAAGCTCTGGGAATGTTTCAATTCTAGTCTTAACCATATCAAGAATCTTCTCTAAATCCAAATCCTTAGTAATAACTTTCTTGATGTATGGCATAGCTTTTTCATAGAATTTTTCATTGTCCATAGCCTTAATGTATTCCCCATTCATCCATTTAAGCTTCTGAATGTCAAATACTGATGGGCTCTTGTTTACCTTGTGATAATCAAATTCCTTAATCAACTCATCAAGTGAAAAGATTTCTCTATTGTCTTCAGGCTCCATCCTAAAAGTGCCAAATAGTTAACAACTGCTTCAGGTAAAAATCCCTGTTCAATTAAATCTTCATATGAAGCGTGACCTGAACGCTTGCTTAACTTCTTGTGATTTTCATCTGTAATCAAAGGTAAATGAACGTATTTAGGTGGTTCCCAACCAAAAGCTTCATATAATCTCTGATATTTAGGTGATGAAGAAATATATTCATTACCTCTTACAACGTGAGTAATCTGCTGAAGATGATCGTCGACAACGTTAGCAAAATTGTATGTTGGATATCCGTCTGACTTAATCAAAATCATATCGTCAAGTTCTTTGTTTTCAACAGTAATCTCACCATATAATTCATCAACAAAAGTTGTAGTTCCTTCTGTTGGCATATTAATTCTAATTACATAAGGCTTGCCTGCATCAAGATTTGCCTGGATTTCTTCTTTTGATAAATGAAGACAATGCTTGTCATAAACTGTAATCTCTTTTCCATCTTCACCTACAGAAGTCTTCAAAGATTCCAATCTCTCCTTATCACAAAAACAGTAATATGCATCTCCTGATTCAATTAACTTCTTAGCATATTCAAGGTATAAACCTGATGCCTGACGCTCACTCTGAACATAAGGACCAAATCCCTTATCCTTATCAGCCTTCATCATGTACAAGACCTGTTTCAGCCATAGTTCTATAAATAATATCAACTGCGCCTTCAACCAAACGCTCTCTATCTGTATCTTCTATTCTTAAAATAAAATCTCCACCTGCATGCTTAGCAATCAAAAATTCATAAAGTGCAGTTCTTAAATTTCCTACATGCATTCTTCCTGTTGGACTAGGTGCGAATCTTGTTCTAACTTTTGTCATTTTCACTTTTCTCCTACTATGAAATACTATTTGAGATTACATCTCTAACTAATATAGTATAGTGCAAAAATTAAGGTTGTGCAAGGGGGTTTACCACGCAATGCGTGGTATTTATAGGACATAATCTATATCATAATAATTCAAAAAAATAGGTACTCACATTAGTGACTATATATATTAAACATATAAATTTAAGTCTAGTCACTAGATTTTTCTTTTTAATCTTCCATTCCCAAAAACAAATAGACGTAAATATTTCCTCTATGTTCCCCTGGAATTTCCATTTGCCTTTTGACTACATCATTAATAGTTTTAAATCCATTTTGACGTAAATACTCCAGTGCTTCCTCTCGAACCTTTAGACTTTCTATACTTTGTCTTTTAGTTTCGTCAGGACTTTACATACAATTTTAGACATATTCAATGCCCTCCTTTAATTTTCTAGGCTCTCAAACTTTTGTTTTGTTTAGTTATATTGTTTTTAATTATTTAACTGCTAATTTTTCACAATCATCAATTAAAGCTCTTATTGCATCAAATTCCATTTTGACTAATTCCTTTGTTGAAAGCTTCTCTTCTGCAATACGCATAAGATTTTTGTTTATTTCTCTAATATTTACGCTTAATTTTCCCTTTGTTGTATCATCCATAGTTATATCTCCTTTGTTAGTTTAGTTATTCTATATCTTTAAGTTTTTTACAATTGTGTGATTTGCGCTTGAATTTTGCCTTTTCATCCACATATTCCATTATATCGCTGGGTTGACAATTCAATTTTTTCACATATTTTGTCTATGTTTTACACTTATGTGAATTTACAAGGCTCTCAAACAGTACAGGACGACATTACTTAAGGTTCCTTGTTTTACACTTATAAGAAATTACAAGGTTCTCAAACTATTGAATAAGGCTTCAATCTTCTTAATGAGTTTTACACTTATCTGAAATTACAAGGTTCTCAAACCTCAAATGGTCATCACCGAACCTATATACCTGGTGGTATTGTAACTTCCGATATCTTTATTTTACAATTAAACACCTGTCTTTGTCTATAATAAATGTTTTTTCATTATCTAGTACAAAACGTTCTTCTGATTCAATTAACAACAGAAAAATTTTCTTATAAAAACAAATCTTTTGAAGATTATCTATTTCCTCTTCTGTTAAATATTCTTTAATATTCAAAAAAATAAGTAACTTTATATGTAAAATATCTGCTAATACTTTTACATATTCTTCTATTTTTTCGTATAAAGAATTATAGTTTTCTCCAATTCTTACATTGTACAATTTAAATATAGATTTCCATTCGTATTCTAAATTGTATTCCAAATTAGAATACTCTATCTTACTACATATATCATCTAATGTACCTACTATTTTTCCATTAATGAAATTATACTCTTCAACACATTCAGATGCTACTGCTGTTAACTGTTCAAACAACTTTGTTGCTATCTTTTTATTGTTAAAATCTATTTCGAAAGGATTTGTGATAAATTCAACTACTTTGTCAAATTTTACATTTTTCTCAGACGATAAAACAAAGTCTCCTTCATCGCCCTTCAACTGAAGTATTAGATTTTGAATAACATCTATCATATGTTGTTTGTTTTCCAATACCAATGTGTTAGAAATATTTTCTTCAAACTCTATATCAAGATTATATTTGCTGTTTACTAACTTCATAAAATAACTATCCTTTCATCAGAATCAAGTACTTCACTTTCTTTTTTCCCAACAATATACTCTATTCTTGAAAATTGTTTTTCAGTAATTTTTAAAGTCTGAACCAATCCTGATGGTGGCTTATTTTTCCTAATATTCTGTATAATCAAATCTGCTGCTGTAGAATTTTGAGCCAACTTACAATAAATAACTTTTCTTCTTGCATCATAAGAAAACCATTCTTTATTAAATATTTTCTAAAATGTGTGTACTCTCTTCTATCACTTGCTGTAGCTACAGGCAAGTCAAACATTACAATAACTCTCATATATCTATAACTCATTATAATAGAACCTTATTAACGAAATATCTCTGTCATTTAATGCATCAAAAACACTTCGACAGTAAATTTTTATTGCATTGGTCACCACTTCCATCTTTCCACATATTTCAACCTCTTTGTTTAATAATTCAAGCATTTTTCTTTTTTCTTCTGTTTCAAATTTTTCCGGTTTTAACTCGACAACAAGTTGGTCTACTAATGGTCTAAATGGCTCCATTAAATCTGAACTTAAATTAAATTGATTAAACATATTATCGTGAAACAATCCTATCTGTGTCAAATATCCTGATGACACAATTTCACGATTAAAAATAGACAATATAATACCGTATCCATAATTTAATGCCGCATTTATAGGATTCTCATCTGTTCTTGTAAACTTCTTTCCAAACAATGTATTAAAATAAACTTTTGCTGCATGACCTTCTCTGTTCGTAATATCACCAAACTCTACTTCTTCCATATATTCAAATAACATATTTGCTTCTTCTTTTTGATAAACGTTGTAACATTAATGCCTGTTGTTTAATTTTCTCGGAAACAATTTCTGTCCATATATGGTCCTTGTCATCTTTTGTCCATTCAATTTGCTTTCTTATCTTAGAGCTTGTATCATGACTTCCATAATATGAAACCAACTCGCTACAAGGATTTCTTTTTTCATCACAAAAAACGACTTTAATCTTATTTTTCATTAGTTCACTTAAGAGATAGGATGTCATAGACACTGCTGTACTTTCCACTATTAACATTCCTATCTCGTTTAAATGAATCTTAGTAGTTTTTCTCCTCTAACTACCATATACCCTATTTGATAGTCCAGTTTAGCATTACTTGATATTACGACTGTTCTCCAACTCATACTGTTAACAGGTCAATTTCATTCTCGTATAGACCTGTAACCGACTGATTAATTAGCTTACATTCCTTCAACTTGCTAATTTCTTTACTAGTTCTACAGTACGCCGAATTTGCGCTCAAACCTAATTT
>ENA-OQAZ01001221-OQAZ01001221.1-human-gut-metagenome-genome-assembly--contig:-NODE-1221-length-12725-cov-6.068424_pt1 | contig 12725 bp, 18 predicted proteins | sample MGYA00242737_ERZ504531 | MGnify/ENA primary metagenome ERZ504531 (study PRJEB26092, sample SAMD00036244) | human gut metagenome | host: Homo sapiens | study: EMG produced TPA metagenomics assembly of...
AATGACAACTGCGTCCAATTCTGCTATACTTGACCCGGTAACCAATCCTGTACCGACAGTTGCTCCACAGAGTAAGGAGGACACAACAATGTCTGGAGCAACGAATAAAATCACCGCACTTTACTGCCGACTGTCGCAAGAGGACGCACGGCTCGGTGAAAGCCTGTCCATTGAGAACCAGAAGGCCATCCTTCTGGAATACGCCAAAAAGAACCACTTCCCGAACCCGGTGTTCTTTGTGGATGATGGCTACTCCGGCACGAACTATGACCGTCCCGGCTTCCAGAGTATGCTGACCGAGATCGAAGCGGGACATATAGGAATCGTTATCACGAAGGATTTGTCCCGACTGGGGCGCAATTCCGCCTTGACTGGTCTGTACACCAACTTTACCTTTCCCCAGTATGGCGTTCGCTACATTGCCATTAACGACAACTATGACACCATTGACCCGAACAGCATAAACAACGATTTTGCAGGCATTAAGAACTGGTTCAACGAGTTTTACGCCCGCGATACCAGCCGCAAGATTCGGGCCGTTCAGAAGGCCAAGGGAGAGCGTGGAGTACCGCTGACGGTCAATGTGCCGTACGGCTATGTGAAAGACCCGGAGAACCCGAAACATTGGCTTGTTGATCCGGAAGCGGCTGCGGTCGTGAAGCGCATCTTCTCCATGTGCATGGAAGGCCGTGGCCCGACCCAAATTGCAAACCAACTGTGGGTGGACAAAGTTCTGACTCCTACCGCCTACAAGTTGAGCCATGGCCGGAGTACAAACGCACCTGCCCGGAAGACCCTTATCGCTGGGATAAAAGAGCAGTAAGTTTGATTCTGGAACGCCGGGAGTACACTGGCTGCACAGTCAACTTCAAGACCTATACTAACTCTATCTGGGATAAAAAGAAACATCTGAATCCTGTGAAAAATCAGGCTATCTTCTCGGATACACATGAGCGCATTATCGACGATGATGTGTTTGAAAAGGTTCAGAAGATTCGTAATCAGCGTCACCGCATGACCCGGACAGGCAAGAGCAGCATTTTCTCCGGTATGGTCTACTGTGCTGACTGCGGTTCCAAGATGCAATATGGTTCGTCCAATAACAGGGACTTCAGTCAAGACTTCTTTGATTGCTCTCTGCACAAGAAGAACGGGAGCAGGTGCAAGGGACACTTCATCCGGGTAAAGGTTCTGGAAGGCCGTGTGCTGAACCATATCCAGCAGGTGACAGACTACATCCTTTGCCATGAAGACTACTTCCGCAAGGTCATAGAGGAACAGCTTCGGGTGGAAAGCAGCGAAAAGCTGACTGTCCTGAAGAAGCAGCTTGCCCGAAATGAGAAGCGAATCGCAGATCTCAAACGGCTGTTCATGAAAATCTACGAGGACAACGCCAGTGGAAAGCTGAGCGATGCCCGCTTCGACATGATGAGCCAGAGTTACGATGCCGAGCAGAAGCAGCTGGAAGAGGACGGCCTCTCTATCCAACAGGAAATCGAAGTACAGGAACAGCAAATTGAGAATATTGAAAAGTTCGTCCAGAAAGCGCACAAGTACGTCCATATTGAAGAACTCACCCCCTATGCTCTCCGTGAACTGGTGTCGGCTATCTATGTGGATGCCCCGGATAAGTCCAGCGGAAAGCGGGTGCAGCACATCCATATCAAGTACGATGGGCTGGGTACATCCCTCTGGATGAACTGGAAGCAAAAGAAAAGGCATGACCGAAGTCACGCCAAATCTTCCCCATTTAGGAACTTTTGCAAATACTGTTTTATGAGAACTCTGCTGGTCGGGAACCACCCCTTTTTTGGTATCATACGGAACTGCGGTGAAAGTTCAGCGCAGATTTGCCTTCTGGATCAGGCTGCGGATATGGTGGACCAGCATCTCGATGGCGGGGCCGTTTTCGCCGCCATTGGGGATGATGATATCGGCGTTGCGCTTGCTGGGCTCCACAAAAGCCTCGTGCATGGGCTTGACAGTGGCGCGGTACTGGGCGATGACGCTGTCCAGAGAGCGGCCCCGCTCCTTGACATCCCGCAGGATGCGGCGGAGGATCCGCTCGTCCGCGTCGGTGTCTACATAGATCTTGTAATCGAACAGGCTGCACAGCTCCGGCTCAGCCAGGGGCAGAATGCCCTCCACGATGAGGACGGGGGCAGGCTCGATATGCTGCACCTCGCTGCTGCGGTTGTGGTCGGCGTAATCGTACACAGGGCAGTCGATGGCGCGGCCCGCTTTCAGCTCCTTCAGGTGCTGGATGAGCAGGTCGTTGTCGAACGCGTCCGGGTGGTCATAGTTCAGCTTGCAGCGCTCTGCAAAGGGCAGTTCATCGTGGCGCTTGTAGTAGCTGTCGTGGGAGATCAGACGCACCTCGTCCTCCCCGAACCGCTCCTTGAGCCGGTAAGCCAGCGTGGTCTTGCCGCTGCCCGAGCCGCCTGCGATGCCGATGATCAGATTGTTCATATCCCAAAATCCTCCCGCCTGCCGATTTCGGTAGAAAAACCGGTCAGAATAAGCTATAATAGGTATATTGTTGGGGAACACCCCTGTTTCTCACTGCTTATGATATCACAAATCCACTGTTTTTGACAGAGTAAGAGGAAAATTGATGAAAAAGATCGTTCCGGCTCCGTATATCGACCAGACTGCCCGCTGGGTGAACGGCTGCGAGAGCATCAGCAGCGTGATGCTGCTGCAGGCTGTGGGCATTCCCATTGACCCGGACGTGTTCATTGAGCGCGACCTGCCCCACGCCCCCTACTGGAAACAGGAGGGCAGGCTCTACGGGCCTGACCCGATGTTCGTCTACCCCGGCGACCCCCACGACCACACCGGGTACGGCTGCTATGCCCCCTGCATCGTGCAGGCCTTGCAGAGCGCGTTGGAGCATGAAGGAGCGGCGGACCGGTTCGAGGTGCTGGACGTGAGCGGCGAGACCGCAGCGCAGCTGTGCCGGTTCATTGACGAGGGAATGCCGGTGGTGTTCTGGGCAACGCTGGATTTTACCCCGGTGCCCGAGGAGCAGGACCACTGGCTGCTGGCCGATGGCACCGACTTTGCTGGAAGTGCCACGAGCACTGCCTGCTGCTGGTGGGCTACGATAAGGAAAACTACTGGTTCAATGACCCGTGGCATGACCACGGGGTCTGCGCTCGGCCCAAGGAGTTGGTGGAACGCTGCCACGCGGCACAGGACTCCTATGCGGTGACCCTGCGGCGGAAATAAGAGAGGCGGAACATGAAAACAGAGAAACTGAAACAGAACGTCAAGGGCTATGTTCATCAGTTTGAGGACGGCGGCCTGCGGCTGCTGAGAAAGGGGCAGAAGGGCGTGATCCACGCCATCTTCAGCCGCTTTGGCCTGGTGCTGATCCTCCTGCTGCTGCAGGTGGGGCTGCTGTTCAGCATCTTCCGGTGGTTCGGCAACCTGTGGCCCCATTACTTCGGCGGCAGTGTGGTCGTTACATCGGCCATGGTCATCTACCTGCTCAACAGCAAGATGGACAACAGCGCCAAGATCACCTGGATGGTGGTGGTTGCCATTGCACCGGTGGTGGGCATTCCGATGTTCTTCTATGTCAAGAGCAATTTCGGGCACAACATCCTGCGCAAACGGCTGCTGGAGCTGGAGGATCAGCTGCGCGGCTGGCTGCCGCAGAGCCAAAAGGCCGTGGAACAGCTGAAAGCGCTTGAACCCGGCGCAGCTCGCTGGCAAAGTACCTGTACGGGCGGGGCGGCGGCTTTCCGGTGTACCAGAACACCGCCATGACCTACTTCCCCGGCGGCGAAGCAAAGTTTGAGGAACTGCTGCGCCAGCTGGAAACGGCAGAAGAATATATCTTTGTGGAGTATTTCATCATCGATGAGGGCCTGATGTGGGGCAAGATCCTGGAAGTGCTGGCCCGCAAGGCGCTGCAGGGCGTGGATGTCCGGGTGATGTACGACGGCACCTGTGAGTTCTCCACCCTGCCCCGCAACTACCCCCGGCTGCTGGAGAAGCTGAACATCCAGTGCAAGGTGTTCAGCCCGGTGCAGCCATTCGTCTCTACCCATTACAATTACCGCGACCACCGGAAAATTCTTGTCATTGACGGGCGGGTCGGTTTTACCGGCGGTGTGAATCTTGCCGATGAGTACATCAACCACATCCAGAAGCATGGCCGTTGGAAGGATGCCGCCGTGATGCTGGAGGGCGAGGCAGTCCGTTCGCTGACGGCTCAGTTTCTGCAGATGTGGGGCATCCTGAAGGAGCCGGAATATGAGCAGTTCCTGACCCGGCCCATTCCGGTGCCGGAAAATGCAAAGGGCGTGGCGGCTCCCTACGGGGACTGTCCGCTGGACGGCGAGCGGGTGGGCGAGATGGTCTATATCGACCTGCTCAACCGGGCCAGGGATTACATCCACATTATGACCCCCTACCTTATCCTGGACGGCGAACTGGAGACCGCCCTGAAATTTGCCGCTGAACGGGGCGTGGATGTCCACCTGATCCTGCCCGGAAAGCCGGACAAGCAGTTCCCCTACGCACTGGCAAAGAGCCACTATTCGGCCCTGCTGGATTCGGGCGTGAAGATCAGCGAGTGGAGCCCCGGCTTTGTCCATGCCAAGGTGTTCGTGGTGGATGGCAGGGAAGCAGTGGTGGGCACCATCAATCTGGACTACCGCAGCCTGTACCATCACTTTGAGGATGCCGTCTGGATGGTGGATGCTCCCTGTATCCGGGACATTGAGCAGGATTTCCAGCACACGCTGGAGCAGTGCCGCACGGTGGAAAATACCTCGGCAAGCATCTGGCAGAAGCAGTATCTGCTCCGTGCCACCGGAATGCTGCTCAAGGTCATTGCACCGCTGCTGTAACAGCTGAATTGCAGAACGACAGCCCCCTCAGGCTTATGGGCCTGAGGGGGCTGTTGTTTTGTATGATCCTTATCTGGGGTAGCACAGCGTCAGCTTGGAATAAAAATCTTCCAGTGCAAAACGAACATCCAGATCGTGATAGACACGGATGGTTTTGCGGTCAGAAGCTTCAGCATAGGTCAGGCTGGGCAGGAGCACAGGGGCCGGGCGGAGTGTCCAGTGCCCCCGGAATCCATTCTCCAGCAGGACGGCGGCGGTAGTGTTGTCGCCCAAAGTCCAATTGCCCCCGGTGCGCAGAGGAAAGCGGGGATCGTATTCGGAGGGGTACTCGTCCATCAGCTGCTGAAATAGATAGCTCCCACTTCGCCGCAGGGCCGTACCCGAAGCGCCAATTCGGCAAGGGATACCTCGAATCTGGCGTAGACATCCTGTGGGATCTGCCAGACCGTGACAGCGCTGTCCAACAGGACACGGCAGGCGATGGGGTCCTGCTGAACATTGAATTCCGGTCGTCCGGCGGGATAGGGGCCGCCGCCGTTCCAGAGCACCGTCATGCGGGACGCGATCTCCGGGGCACGGTTCAGGGCGGCGGCAATGTTTGTCATAGCGCCTGGGCCGCAATGTACAGGGGAGCCGGGTCATCCCGCAGAGCCTCCTGGATCAGAAACTCGACAGCTTCACAGTCGGGAGCATCCTCCGGGGAGGCGAGAGGGGCAGTACAACCATGAAGAACAGGAACATCGTCGATGTGTGCGGCGTTCAGCAGGCGGCATACCTCCTGGTAACTGCGCTCCATGCTGTGGGGCGGCAGACCCCTTTGGGTGGTTTTGACCTCGAAATGGGTGGCACAGATACCACGCACATCAAATTGCGGAGTGAGCAGATGGTGCAGGATGGCAAAGTCATCATCGCCTTCGTTTTTTGCATCGGTGTCAATGATGACCCGCACCCGGCAGGCCTCCGGCGGTGCAAATCCCAGCCGCGCAAGAAGTTCAGAGCGTTCCATGTGGTGTTACCTCAATTCAGTTTTACCAGAGCTTCGTTCAGTGCGGCCAGCTTTTCTTCATCGAACATTTTGTTGCTGTAGAATTGCAGATCGTTCACCGAAATGCCCCGGGAGCCGGGCTCCTGCTGCACATATTGGGTCAGCTCCGGCAGCAGCTGCTGGATCAGGGCAGCGGACTGAGGAGTGTCCAGCAGGGTGCCGATCTTCATATCAAGACAGAATTCCTTGACTTCCTCCGGGGCGGGCACCAGCACGTCGTGGTTGAAAATGTGGTTCAGGAAGCCGAGTGCCATGCCCTGCCACACTGCAGATTCCGGGTTTTCCGGGTTTTGGGGATTGGCAATGTGGCGGCTGCCGGTGGAGAAGCCGTGGTCGCCGTAAGCAAAGATATGCATCTCATAGGGGATCTTCCGCTCTGCCAACAGGGTGGCAAACTGCAGGGATTGCGTGGCGGGCACCAGATGGTCGCCCTGAGTGGCAAAAAGGAAGGTAGGGGGAGTCTGGTCATCCACCTGCTGCAGCAGGTCCGGCAGCTCCATGCCCAACGCCTTGCCCGGGACGCTGAACACAGCGTAGCCCAGCAGCATGGCCGCAGGACGGACCCGGCCCATGGTGCCCACCGAGCGGCAAGATGCCCGCCGGCAGAGAAGCCTACCACGCAATCTGCTCCGGGTCGATGTGCAGGTCACCTGCGTTCTGATGCAGGTAGTCCATGGCCTCCTGCGCCTCGGCAAAGGCATTGGTATAGACCTCCTCCACCGGACAGTTCTGGGAGACACTGTACCGCAGCACAAAGGCATTGTAGCCTGCATTCAGGAAGGCCAGCGCTACAGGATCGGCTTCCCGGTCTGAGCAGAAGGCATAGGCTCCACCCGGAAAGATCAGGATCGCAGGGCAGCGATCCAGAGCAGGCATTTCGGTGCAGGGATCCTGCAGGTAGCAGGTCAGCTGGGCATTGTGGGCCCCCATGGGGATCTGAGTGATTTTCATAGTTGGCTCCTTTTTCCTGTAGTAAAACGGGCCTTCGTACAGATAACCCCGAAAAGCAGGGGGGGTCCCTGTGCGAAAGCCCAAAATCGACTTTGTTATTCTGACATCAATATAGCAGATAGCAGAAACACTGTCAAGGAGATTTACTGGTATTCCTTTTCCATCGAGAAGCCCCGGCCGCTGACTTCGGTCACGCGGCTAACGATGAGGAAACAGGCGGGGTCGATGGAATGGACCAGCTTTTCCAGCCGGGGCAGCTCCCGGTTGGAGATGACGCTGAGCAGCACCTCGCTGGGCTCGCCGGTGTAGCCGCCCTCACCGTGGAGCACAGTCACGCCGCGGTCGATCTCGGCCAGAATGGCGGCGCGGATCTCATCCGACCGGGTGCTGATGATCTTGACCTCGGTGCGGCTGTCGCCCAGCATCAGCATCTTGTCCATAACGATGGTGTGGGTGATGACCAGCACGATGCCGTAGAGCACCTGCTCCGGCTGGCTGAACGCCGCCTGCACCAGCAGGATGGCGATATCAAAGAGCATCATGGTGATGGACACCGGCCAGCGGAACCATTTCTGCAGCACCAGCGGAGGGATATCCATGCCGCCGGTGGAAGCGCCCGCCCGGATGACCATGCCCAGCGCAACGCCGATGCCCAGACCCGAGAAGATGGTACAGAGGAAGATATCCTCAGTCAGCACCCGGCCGTCCAGCAGCCGCTCAAACAGCCCCAGAAAGGCGGGGCTCAGCACGCTGCTGGCAAGGGTGTTCAGTGCGAACTTCTTGCCCAGCACCGCCCAGCCCCACACCAGCATGGTCATGTTGAAGAGGAAGAGGAAACCGGAGACGGAGAGCCCCGTCAGCCGCCCGAAGGCCAGCGCGATGCCGGTGGCACCGCCCGTGATGAGCCGGCGGGCTCCAGAAACAGGGCCACCGCCAGCGAATACAGCGCGTTGCCCAGGATGATAGCCAGACTGTTCAGCAAAAGCTGCTGCCAGCGACGAGTAGATTTCATAGCAGTACCTCCCATACTATCCTTATAATACAGGAAAACTTCAAGAAAATCCACCCGATGCGGTTGCTTCCCATCAGAACAGCGGGATTGATGTGGCTGCCAAGGGCTCCCCCTTTGGGGGAGCTGGCGCGAAGCGCCTGAGAGGGCGAGACCGTTACTCCTCGTCCAGCAGCCGCAGACCCGCCGTATCGGTCACGGGCAAGGAGAACACGATGCTCCCGCTTGGGGCCTGCCCCCTGCATGATGGCCTGCATGATCTGGTTTTTCAGGGTGGTGCGGGACACGATGAGCACCAGCTCCTTCTCGTTGACCAGCTCCACCCCCATAAAGTGGGCGGCACCCTCCATGCCGGTGCCCTTTGCGTGGATGACGGTGCCGCCGCCGGCTCCGGCGGCGCGGGCCGCGTCCATGATGGAGCCGGTGTGGCCCTGATTGGCAATGACGAGCAGCAGCTCATGGCAGGTATCCTTCAAGGTGCTTTCCTCCTTCAGTGCAAAGGTCTGGTGTTCGGTCAGGAATTGCAGCGCCCGCTTGCCGCCGATGCTGCTGACCGGGATGATGAACGCGATGCCGGTGCCCGGCACATCGATGCGCATTTTGCGGCGCAGGTCTTTTTTGCAGGCCGGGCCAGGTCTCGGCGGTGATCATGGCAAAGAGCACGGCCTTTTCGGTCTGCTCCAGCCCCAGGGTGGAAAGGGTCTCCCGCACCGCCGTGCCTGCACCCACCGTGCGCAGGCTGACCGTGATGCCGTGCTCCTCGTAAAGGGCCAGAAAGGCATCGGTGGAGTGGCGGTCGGTGATGGTGACGAGCCAGTATAAAGTATTCACAGCAGGACCTCCTTACAGCTCGATGATGGCATCATCCGGCAGGTCGGCAAAGGCCAGCACAGCGGCGGGCACAGGCTGTGCCTGGCGGGCCCGGCGCTGCTTGAGCTGGGCCATCAGACCCATGAGCTGCACCGTGATGAGGGGGGTCATGGCGACCATGGCCACCACGCCGAAGGCATCGGTGACGATATTGCCGCCCACGGCCACACAGGCACCCTGTGCCAGCGGCAGCAGGAAGGTGGCCGTCATGGGGCCGGAAGCAACGCCGCCCGCGTCAAAGGCGATGGCGGTGTAGAGCTTGGGCACCACGAAGGAGATGCCGATGGCAAAGGCATAGCCCGGATGAGGAACCACAGGATGGAGATGCCGGTGAGCACCCGCACCATGGCAAGACCCACCGAGAGGGAAACGCCTGCCGAGAGGGCCGCGCCCATGGTGCCGGCGGAGATGGCACCGTCGGTCACTTCCTCGACCTGCTTGTTCAGCACATAGACAGCGGGCTCGGCCTTGACGATGAAGTAGCCGATGAGCATCCCGATGGGCACCAGCAGCCAGCGGAAGCTCTGGCCTGCCAGCACCTGGCCCAGATAATTACCGGCGGGCATAAAGCCGATGTTTGCGCCTGCGAGGAATAGCACAAGACCGAGATAAGTATAGGCAAGGCCCACGCCGATGCGGCCCAGCGTCCGCCGGTCGAGCTTGAGGGCCGCCAGCTGGAACACGCCGAACATGGCGATGATGGGCAGCAGGGAGGTGGCGATCTCCTTGATGTAGGTGGGCAGGCCCTCGTGGAAGAGCTGCCACAGCTCCACAGAATCGCTGACGTTGGGCAGGATGGGTGGAACGTAGGTGCTGTCGCTGGCCTGGAACGCAATGCCCAGAATGAGCACCGCCAGAATGGGGCCGATGGAGCAGAGCGCCACCAGACCAAAGCTGTCGTCCGCGGCATGGCGGTCGGAACGGATGGCGGCCACGCCGACACCCAGCGCCATGATGAAGGGAACGGTGATGGGGCCGGTGGTCACGCCGCCGGAATCAAAGGCCACGGAAAGAAATTCCTTTGGCACAAAGGCGGCCAGCACAAAGATGAGCCGTAGAACACCACCAGCAGCTTGGGCAGGGCGATGCCCAGCAGCATACGCAGGAAGGCGACCACGAGGAACAGCCCCACGCCTGCCGCCACCGAGAGGATGAGGGTCATGTTGGGGATGGAGGGCACCTGATTGGCCAATACCTGTAAGTCTGGCTCCGAGATGGTGATGAGGAAGCCCAGCAGAAAGCCAACACCGATGATGAGCGGCACGCTCCGGCTTTTGGTGAGCATTGCGCCCACCCGCTCGCCCATGGGGCTCATGCTCATCTCCGCGCCCAGCGTAAAGAACATGATGCCCACAATGATCATAGCCGCGCCCAGCAGGAAGCAGAGCAGGATGCTGGGGGAGACGGGAGCAATGGAGAAGCAGAGCACCAGCACGATGGCCACGATGGGCAGCACCGCCTGAAGTGCTTCCAATAATTTTTCCCGCAGTTTGGGGATGGATGCCTTGAGAATAATGTCCACCGACCTTTCGAGAAAATATTTCCGCAGTGTACAAAACGCATGCAGATATATGAATAGTATACCGAAAAACGGAAAAAGGGGTCAACTAAGAAACGGTAAAGATGGATAAATGGATGCAAAATTTACAAATTGGAAATCAAATGGAAACCGATGAGAAATAAAACGCCCGGCGGGACAGACCAGCCGGGCGGGAAAAGCATTATTTGACTTCCTGTTTGCCCAGAACGTCTGAGGTGGGGGTCTGGAAGGTGGGGATGTCGGCGTAGGGATCGGGGGTCGTATCGGCAGGCAGGCTCTTCATGTACTTGTCCATGGATTCGGCCACCTGCTTGGCAATGGCCACGGCCTCGACCACGGTACGGGCACCCATAACGGCATCGCCGCCGGCAAACACGCCCTCGCGGGTGGTGCTGCCGTCCTCGCTGACGGTCAGCAGGCCCTTCTGGTTGGTCTCGATGCCGGTGGTGGTCTTGACGAGGTTGCTCTCCGAGCCTGGCTCACCGAGACGATGACACCGGTGTGGGGGTAGAAGGTCTCGCTGCCCTCTACCTGCACGAACTTGCCCTCTTCGTTCTTGACCGTGTCGCGGCAGATCAGGCCGTTCTCCCGGATCTCCACCGGGGCCTTGCAGAAGCGGAAGCCCACGCCCTCGAGCTTGGCATAGCTGACCTCGTACGCAGAGGCGCTGATGCAGCTCTCGTCCCGGCGGGCATAGCAGGTGACATGGCGGGCACCGTTGCGGATGGCGGTGCGGGCGCAGTCCATGGCCGAGTTGCCCACGCCGATCACGGCGATGTCGTCCCCCAGCCGGAAGGCCTTGGAGTTGGCCAGATAGTCGATGCCGAAGGCCACGTTGCCCAGGGTCTCACCCTTGATGTGCATGGCGTTGGCCTTCCACAGGCCGGCACCGATGAACACGCTCTTGTAGCCGTCGCGGAACAGGTCGTCGATGGTGATGGTCTTGCCGATGGTGGTGTTGGGCCGGACATGGATGCCCTTGAGCTCAAGGTGGCGGTACTGGAAATCGTCCAGCACACTGTCGGGCAGGCGGTAGTTGGGGATGCCGTACCGCATCACACCGCCGATCTTATCCCGGGCATCAAAAATGGTGATATCGTAGCCCCAGCGCGCCAGCAGCACGGCAATGGTCAGGCCGGCAGGGCCTGCACCCACCACAGCGGCTTCATGCCGTTCCTGGGGGCGGGGCCCTTGGTCATCTTGTTGGCATAGGTGGTGGAGATATAGTCTCGATGATGGAAAAGTGGACAGGATCGTGGCTGGGCATCCGGTTGCGGATGCAGTGGCCCTCGCACTGGTTCTCGTGGTTGCAGACCAGAGAGCAGACCGTGGTCAGGGGGTTGTTCTCAAACAGCATCCGGCCTGCGGCATCCAGCTCGTTTGCCTTGAGCAGACGGATGACCTCGGGGATGTTGGTGTGGATGGGACAGCCCTGCTGGCACATGGGCTTTTTGCAGCCGAGGCAGCGGTTGGCTTCGTCCAGAACGTGTAATGCCATGGAGTTCCTCCTCTTGTCCCACAGGCTGGGGACGCTTCGTTGTATCCAATACTATCATTATGATACACCGAACCGTTGCCGGGATACAAGTGTGAAAATGTAAAAATTTCAGGAGAAAATTTTGCTATTTCGTCAAAAAGATAATTTTTTGACGAAGTGCACCCCCCATCGGCTCCGGTTTTTTACGACACAGCGCGCCAAAATCACAGGCCCGCAGCTGAGCGTCCACCACCGCCCGGCAGGGGACGTTCTGCTCGGCCAGCCGTGCAAGGGAGTGGGACACCGGCAATGCGGCAGCCTTCAGGAGGGGAAGGGCATCCTTCTGCGCCCCCAGCAGGTGGAGATAGGGCGGCAGGGCGGGAAAGACATCGGCAGAATAGTCCAGAGCGGCATCCATGGCCAGGCGGCGCATCCGTGCCCGGGGGTAGCGCACGGTGGTCAGGCTGTCCAGCAGCTCCGCATGGGTGGTACTGGAACGCACGGCGGCTTCCAGCCGGTGCTCCAGACCTTCCGAAATGCCCCGCACCTGGGCAAACGGCGCGGTTCCTGCGCACCGGCTGCGCAGAAGCGCCAGCTGACAGCGCTGGGCGGCCGCAAGATCGGTGTACTGCCCGGCGGCATAGGCTTCCCGGTAGAGCGGCAGGACTTCTGCCGGAACATAGGGAGCAGCGGCATCAGCTCCGCCGCTTTGCCAGAGCGTGCGCAGGGCGCTGGCACTGGCAAACTGCCCCCCTGTTTCGGTCAGGGCCTGCCCATGGCCGGCACCCTGCCGGGGCAGGGGGATCGGCACCAGAGAAGCCCCCAGCTCCAGAATGGCCTTGCAGTATTCCACGGCCAGATTGTTGTTGGCTTGTCCAGCAGGGCGCAAGGTCGGTGCCCGGGCAGACTGCTTCCACCGCAGCCTGCCGGGCTGCCGCAAAGCTGCGGGCCCCGGCGGCAAGCCGGGCCTG
>ENA-OQAZ01001222-OQAZ01001222.1-human-gut-metagenome-genome-assembly--contig:-NODE-1222-length-12724-cov-2.256093_pt1 | contig 12724 bp, 15 predicted proteins | sample MGYA00242737_ERZ504531 | MGnify/ENA primary metagenome ERZ504531 (study PRJEB26092, sample SAMD00036244) | human gut metagenome | host: Homo sapiens | study: EMG produced TPA metagenomics assembly of...
AGACCCGAGCCCGCGGATTCAAGAACATGGGCTACTTCAGCACCATGATCTACCTGACCTGCGGCAAACTCGACCTCAGCACCGTCACCACCTGACAGACCCACCCACACCAAACAGCGAAAGGCCTAAAAAGACGAAAATAGTATTGCTATATAGGGGGTATATGAAAAAAATAGGAGAAAAATGATTGAAAATCGAAATTCGTTGGAAATGTTACGAAAATGCAGTTGACGGATTGTGTGTTGGGGTGGGTATGGTAATGGACGGAAACGTGAGCTGCATAGGGGAGTCGGTCCTACCGGACTGATGCAGAATGCTTGTTGGAAAGGGGCATCTATGACAGGCAATGGCAACGAACCCGACACCACGCATGCGAGCGTGGGCCAATTCGACGATATCGACGAGACCATTCTCAGCATGCTGGAGAAAGACGGCCGCGCTACGCTGTCTCAGCTTTCGGACGCTACGGGACTGTCGATTTCCGCGGTGCAATCGCGCGTGCAGAAACTGGAACGTCGTAATGTGATTCTCGGCTACAAGGCCGTTATCGACGATGAAAAGCGTGGCCTCGCCGTACGTGCCTACATTGCGGTCACGCCGATCGATTATTCCAAGGAAGCCGAGATTCCCGCCAAATTGCAGGATATCGAAGGCATCATATCGTGCGATTCCGTGGCTGGGTCACCCAGCTACATGCTGACCGTGCGCGCAGCCTCGCCAAGCAAGCTTGAGGATCTGCTGAACGTCATCCACCAAACGGTGCCGGTGAGCACGGAAACCACGATTGTGCTGCAACGGTACTTCTCCAAGTGACATGCGCGCGGTAGTCTTGTACGCATGAGCGATAGCGAACATGACTGGCTTCGGCCAGAAGAAGAGCATGAAATCGAAACCGTCATCGATGCGGGCACCGCGCAAAGCAATCCCGAGGTCGCCGATGCCGTGGCGAAAATCGCTGCATTGCGCCAGTCGATCGACAATGTCGACACGGCCATCGTTTCCCTACTGGCGGAACGCTTCAAATACACGTCCCAAGTGGGTGTGCTGAAAGCCCGCGCGGGTTTCGCGCCGGCCGATTACAAGCGTGAGGATTACCAGATCGAACGGTTGCACCGCATTGCTGTCGATGCCGGGTTGGATCCCGACATCGCCGAAATGTATCGCGAATTCGTGGTGACCGAAGCCAAGCGCAGGCATAAGCGTATCGCCGAGAACGGCGTCGATCCGGGTGCGCTCGACGTATTCGCCTGACCTGTCTGTTTTCCGCGAAATCGTTTCTTGCCGGGGCATGCCGCGCGCTACATTGATTGCTTTGGAACGTTGTTTTGATTGCGATTGAGAGGCTCGGCATGCGTCGTTCTGTTGCGTTTCGTGCATCTTGTGCCCATCATGCCGATAGCACGCGTGGTGAGCGTGATATGCGTGTGGCGAATGTCCATCTGCGGCACATGCTGGCTGCGTCCATTGCGGTAACGCTGGTTTCGGCGGCTCCCGTATGCGCGGTCGGGGTTTCGAATGTGGTTGATGCGGTGCGTCGGAACGGCGAGTACGTCTCGGCGGTGGCCTCGCACGATGTGATGAGCGCATATGAGTCCGTTGATGAGCCGGGCCGCTTGTATTTGACGAGTGACGCCGCTTCTGCAACTGATACGGACATGAATGCAGATGAGGGCGCGACGTCTTCGCAGCGCGTGCCGCAAGAGCGTGTGGAACTGCCGTGGGATATAACGGCGACCTTTACTTTGGACGGTCCGACCGTCAGCGCATCCAAGATTTCCGGTGCATCGGGCGTGGTCGGCATCCGCATCGATCTGAAATCGGAACGACCGGAGGAAACGCTGATCTGACGCCGATCGTCGCGTTCACCATTCCCAACCGCGTCGGCAATGACGCGACCTCAGACGAAGGCGTGCTTGTGTCTGCCGGCAATTCGTCGACATTGGTCGCTGCGGTAGGCAAGCCGGGTGAGGATCTTACGATTCATACGTATGTGACTGCGAAAAACTTCACCATGAGTTCGCTGTCTGTCGCCGCTGTTGCCTGCGATTCCGAAAGAACTGGCTGCTATGGCAATCTCACCAGTTTGACCGATCGCGCATCCACATTGGTGGATGGTTTGACGAATGTCGGATCGCAACGCAACCATGAGCTCATCGCGCAGCTCGAACAACTGCGCGATCATGAAAGGAGCTTGCCGAAACGACCATCGCCCAGCGTGAGCAGGAACATGAGCAGGCGTTCAACGGGTATATCGACGCGTACGTCGGCTCGTATACGACGCATCTTTCCGGATCGATTGGCGATACCACGCAACTTACCGCCATTCTCGGCACCGCGGCCGAATTGAACGGCGATACTGCGGTGGCGCAGTCCGTGGTCGATCTGCCAACGCGGTCAACGATGTGAGCGCCGCATACCGACATACGGGTGCCGCCGACGCGGTGAACGAGGTGATTCGCACCATCGAACAGCGTGGCACATCCGGTTTGGTGGCGGAACTCAACAAGCGTGCGGGCGAGGAGCAGCAGCGTGGCGCCAAGGATTACAGTGCCGGCCAGTCGCAGCTTTCTTCGGCGATGATTCCGTATTCCATGGATTTCACCGACGCGTACACCGCTCGGCTTAAGGAATTGGAGGCTTCCGCAGGTTCGGCGCAAAACTTGGAATCTCAGGCGATTGCGGATGTGCGCAACAGCATTGACGGCAATGAGAAGCTGAAGTCGGCTTCAAGCAAGGTTGACGATGCGATGCAGGCGTTGGCGGATGCGAGCGAGCACACGGGTCAGGCCAGTGCGTTCCACCAGATCGTGCTTCGTTTTGCGGATCAGCTTGATGCAGGTGATGATTCGACCAGTTCCGACGATACTGTCGATGGTTCGGAAGTTACGTTGAAGGGGTCTATGGGACTTGCCTCGGCTTCGGAGACGTCGCTTGCGGGCCGTGCCGAGCGGGCGCGTATCAAGGCCCAACGCAAAGAGGAACGCGCGCAGGCGGATGCGGCCAATCAGCAGAAGCTTCCGACGATACTGCGGCCAGCTTGGTGGACGACAAGAACGCCATCAGCATGGATGATGTGATGAGCTACGCGGCGGCCTGCGATCGTCATTTGGCGCGGCTGCCGATACCACGTCGAAGAACGTTGCGAAAGTCGGGGGAGTGGAATCAAAGAAATCCAGCGATGGCGATTCGGTAGATTCCGCATCTGAAAATACTGGAACAACAGGAAAAACCGCATCTTCCGAAATGTTGATGACAAGTGCGTTGCCGATTGCAGCATACGGCATTGCTGGTTCCGGAAATCGCACGTTGATTGTGCCTGATAATAGCGATTTGATTGACGAGACCGTTGAAATTGCGGCCGCTGCCGAAATATTGCAGCAGGCTTTGCAGAAGCTGTATCCGGATATGCCTGTGCAATCGCAGCCTGCTAAGGCGCGCAATCTCAATATCTGCTTGCAGTTCCCGTTTTATAAAAATGTATGAACATAGGATCCAGATACACAAAGAGGGGGCCTTCCAATCGTGGAAGATCCCCTCTTAGGCTTTTTAGCCGGCTGAGCCGTTAAGCAGACAGTCCTGTGACTGTCTGTAGGTGAAGTGAACGGCTTTGCCACGAAGCTGCCGGTTTCACCTACAGTTGCCATTAGTTCTTCGGCTTTTTTAGCCGGCGGCTCTCCAAGTTCGCTGTCGGCCACAATCACGTCGATGGCGGCTTCGGCATCAGCCTTGGCCTCCTTGACGGCTTCCTTGGCTGCTTCGGCGGTTTCCTTGACGGCCTTCAGTGCGGCGGCCGCTCCCATGAAGGAGATGCGTCCGACCACGCGACCGGCTTCGGCGATATCGCCCAATGCGCTTTCGATGGATTCGCGCGCTTCATCGGAAACGCCCAGCTGCACGGAAGGATCGGGGTCTTCATCGAAACCTTGGCCTTCGACTTGATGCCACGCAGCGCGGCCAGAGCTTCACCGGCATGGGTGAGCAGCTCCGGGGAGACGGCTGCTGCGGCCGCATCGTACGTTTCAGCCTTCGGCCATGCGGCGTGGTGCACGGAGCCTTCGCCCTCATGCATCCAGCTCCACACTTCTTCGGTGGCGTACGGCAGGTACGGTGCCAGCAGGCGTGCGAAGGCATCCAAGCCCAGTCCCAGCGCGGTGCGAGCGGACTTCACGGCCTTCTCGCTCGGCACATGGCCGGTGGAGTCTGCGGTGCCGTATGCACGGTTCTTGACCAGCTCGATGTAATCGTCGCAGAACTGCCAGAAGTAGTTTTCGATGACTTCCAAAGCCTTGGAATGCTCGTAGTTGTTGAGGCTTTCGGTGGCTTCGCGCACTACGAGGGCCATCTTGGCCATGGCTGCGCGGTCCAGCGGCTCGGTCACGTCGGCAGGGTTCCAGCTTGCGGTTGCCGGAGCGCCCACATGGTGGTTCTCATCCTCACGGCCGATGGCCAGTGCGAACTTGGTGGCGTTGAGCAGCTTGATGGCCAAACGGCGGCCGATCTTCATCTGGCCTTCGTCGTAGGTGGCATCCAGGCCCAAACGTGCCGCAGCGGCCCAATAACGCACCGCGTCGGCGCCGAACTGCTTGATCGGCTTGTCTGGCACAACTACGTTGCCCTTGGACTTCGACATCTTCTTGTGATCCGGATCAAGAATCCATCCAGACAGGGTGGCATTGGCCCACGGCAGACACTTGTTCTCGAGATGCGCGCGATCCACGGTGGAGAACAGCCAGGTGCGGATGATGTCCTGACCCTGCGGACGCAGATCCATCGGGAAGGTGGCGTTGAAAATCGCCTGGTTCTCTTCGCCTGGCTCTTCCCAGCGGGTCACGATCTGCGGGGTGAGCGACGAGGTCGCCCACGTATCCATGATGTCAGGTTCGGCGGTGAAGCCACCGGGCACGTCGCGCTGGTCCTCGCTGTAGCCTTCCGGCACATCGTCGGTCGGATCGATCGGCAAGCGGTCCTCGCTCGGCACGATCGGATGATCGTAATCGGCGGTGCCATCTTCCTTCACCGGATACCACAGCGGGAACGGCACGCCGAAGAAGCGCTGACGGGAGATCAGCCAATCGCCATTCAGGCCGTTCACCCAGTTTTCGTAACGCACGCGCATGAAATCAGGATGGAAGTTCAGTTCGCGACCGCGTTCGATCAGTTCGGCGTTCAGCTTCTGATCGGTGCCGCCGTTCTTGAGGTACACTGGCGGGAAGTGACGATTTCGAGCGGCTTGTCACCCTTCTCGTAGAAGTTCGTCATACGCTTGGTCGGAGTCGGTTCGCCGTCAAGATCGCCGGATTCGCGCAGTGCGTCGACGATGATCTTGCGTGCGGAGAATGTCGTCTTGCCGGCGGTTTCCTGGAAGACGCGCTTGCCTTCCTCGTCTTCGATCCAGTCCGGGGTGTCCATCACGATGCGTCCGTTGCGCTGGATGATGGAACGCAGCGGCAGGTTCAGATCACGCCACCACTCAACGTCGGTCACGTCACCGAACGTACAGCACATGGCGATACCTGCGCCCTTGTCCATTTCCGCGGCCTTGTGCGCCAGAATCGGCACCTTCACGTGGAACAGCGGGGAGTAGACGTACTGGCCGAAATACGGCTTGTAACGCTCGTCATCCGGGTGCGCGATCAGTGCGCCGCAGGCTGCCAGCAGTTCCGGACGGGTGGTTTCGATGTAGATCGGAGTGCCGTCTTCGAAGCGGAACGCCACCTTGTGGTAGAAGCCCGGATATTCGCGGGATTCCAGCTCGGCCTGGGCCACTGCGGTCTGGAAGGTCACATCCCACAGGCCCGGAGCGTCTTTCTGATACGCTTCGCCGCGGGCCAGATTGCGCAGGAACGCCTTCTGGGCCACGCGCTGCGGGTGCTCGCCGATGGTGTGGTAGGTCTGCGTCCAGTCGATGGACAGGCCGAGGGAACGCCACAGCGCCTCGAACTGCTTCTCATCCTGGGCGGTGAGCTTCTCGCACAGTTCGATGAAGTTCTTACGGGAGATCGGAACCTGATCCTTGGCGTCGATCTTCTTGCCATCGGTGCCTTCGAACGGCGGCACGAAATCAGGATCGTACTTGAGGGAGGTGTCCACACGCACGCCGTAATAGTTCTGCACACGGCGTTCGGTTGGCAGGCCGTTGTCGTCCCAGCCATCGGGTAGAACACGTCGTAGCCGTTCATGCGCTTGAATCGCGCGATCACATCGGTATGCGTGTACGAGAACACGTGGCCCACGTGCAGGTGGCCGGAAACGGTGGGCGGCGGGGTGTCGATGGAATACACGGCCTTGCGGTCGCGGGTGCCCTGGAACTTGTAGACTTCGCTTTCGTCCCAGACTTCGCGCCACTTGTCTTCGAGACCGTCCACGCCGACCTTGTCGGGCAGCGGCGTGAGGTTCGCGTTGATGGTAGTATCTTGGCTTTCAGTCATAAAGCTAGTCTAGAAAGCGAATGTGACAACTTACGGAACTGCAGCCGAATGCCGAAATCGCAAGAAAATCAGCGCAACACACGGATTGTCCGCAGTGTTCGGCGATTGATTGACAATCGCGGGAAAATCACTGCAACTTCACTCTGCTCAACGGCAGCAGACGGTCGGTCAGATTTTTCGGATATCCCTGCAATTGGTCGCTTACCGCCATGAAATTCTTGCGCGTGTACAGCCAGTCGCTTGCCGCGTTTTCGCTGACGGCGCGTGCATACGTGCGCATGCGTGCCTGATAATCGTCATCATTGGTGGCCGCCATCGCGTCCGCATATGCCTGCTGCACATCGCCGTTCTCATAATGGAACACGCTCTGGCCGTCGGTGAATACGCTCGCATCGTTTTCGCCGCTCATGGTGGTGAGCGCGATATTGTAGGTGCCCGCGTTCATGCGTTCCGTGACTTGCGCCGCGGAATCGAGCACTTCCAGATTGACGCCGATATTGAGCTGTTCGATCGCCGATTTCACGGTGTTGCCGATCTGCTCATATTCCTTGGGCACCAGCAGATCGATATCGGCGATATAGTATGCGCCGAAATAGCTGCGCATCTGCTGGCCCTGCTCAAGATTGTAGGGGAACAGTTCGCTCAAATCCTCATACCCGTCTTCCAGCGGCTTATCGGGCCTCCGAGCGGCGAATAGGCGTCCGGAGCGTCTTTGGCGATGGTCTGCGCGTCGATGGCGTATCTCGTCATTTTGCGGATCTGCTCGTCGGAGAACGGGCTTTCGGTGCCGTTATTGAAGGCGAGCATCACTTTGTCGAAGCTGATGCCGCTGTCGGAGTTGATGCCGCTTTGCTGGTTGAGCTCATCGGCGGCAGACGCGCTCAACGGCAATGCCATGCTGATTTTCTTGGCTTCCATGGCGCTGACCAGCGAATCTTCGGAAGCGTAGTAATACAGCGTTATTTGCGATGCGGCGGCTTTGGTGCCCCAATACGAGTCGTTGCGCTGCAGCACGATCTGTGTTTTCGACGAGGCTTCCACGGTGAACGGTCCCGATCCCACGGCTTTCTTGCCGTAATTCGCCGTGCTTTCCTCATCGTAAACAATGCCGGCACGCCCGCTCAACGCGCGCAGCAGGCACGGATTCGGCTGATTGAGGGTGATGACCACCGTTTTTTCGTCGGGATTGGTGATTTCCTTGAGACTACCAAGTTGGTCGGATCCCACGTAATTGTTGTTGATGACGTTTTGCAGCGACCAGACCACGTCGGACGAGTCGAGTTTATGGCCGTTGGCGAAGGTCATGTTGCTGTTGAGCGTGAACGTGTAGGTCAGTCCGTCGTCGGAAATCTGCCATGATTTCGCGATTGACGGCTGCAGTTTGTTGGTTTCGCTGCGTGACACCAGGGTTTCGTACACGTTTTCGAGCAGCGCCTGCTCCAGCGCGGTGCCTGTTCGGTGCGGATGTCGAGCGATTCCGGCGCGCTGCCCTGAATGCCGATGGCCACGGAGGAGTCGGAAACGAGCGTGGTGAAGGAGGTAATCGGATTTTTGCGGTTCGTCAGCGACCAGCCCAGCCAGGTCATGACGCTGAGCATGATGCGACGCCGAAAAGATCAGCCATCGCGTGATTTCGGCTTTCAGCTTGGCTTCCCGCCCGTTTTCTTCTTCCATGGTGTCTTCCATGGTGCTGAGTCTAGTTGGCACAGGCTACAGCGGGCATGCGCGTTACGCTGCGAATGCGCTCGGACAGGTGTCGTTAAGGGGGCAGTTGAGGCAGTCGGGCTTGCGCGCATGGCATATGGCACGACCATGCAATATCAGCCTGTGAGACAGGTCCGTCCACTCTTCGGGCGGGAAGCAGGCGGTGATCTCTCGTTCGATGGCTTTGGGGTCGGTGGAGCCGCTCGCCCAGTCCGAACGCCAGCGCAGCCGCCCGGTCACACGGATCACATGCGTGTCGACAGGGAATCCCGGCACGCCAAAAGCATTGCCAAGCACCACGTTCGCGGTTTTGCGCCCGACCCCGGGCAGACTTGTCAAAGCATCCATGGTTTGCGGCACCTCGCCGTCGAACCGTTCGCACAATGCGTAAGAAAGTCCGATGATGTTCTTTGCCTTCGTATGATGAAATCCGATGGAATGAATGATGCTTTCCACGTGTTCGGGATTGGCGCTCGCAAGTGCGGCCGGTCCCGGATATTCGCCGAATAATTCCGGTGTGACCATATTCACGCGTTTGTCGGTGGTTTGCGCGCTTAGCACGGTCGCCACCAGCAGCTCAAACGGGTTTGAAAAATTCAGCGCGCATTTCGGATGCGGAATCTCCTCGCACAATACGGCGTATTCCTGATGCATGCGTGACAGTCGCGCTTGTTTCGATTCCCGGGGCATGGCACCAGTCTACCGTCGCATGAATATGCAATCGCGCGTACGAAAGTGAGATAGCCGACAGTCAGATCGCAAGTATCGTGGCAATCGCAAGCATCGCAAATCGCAGGCAATGCTTGCAATGCGAATAGTGCGACAATCAGTTTTCGCTCGAAGCGTTGTGGGCTGCGGCGTCCTTGGCTGCCGCCTCGCCTTCCTCTTCTTCCGGAGGATCAAAACGATAGCCGACATTGCGCACGGTACCGATCACATGCTCGTATTCGCCGCCCAGCTTGGCGCGAAGACGACGGATATGCACGTCGACGGTGCGGGTGCCGCCGTAATAGTCATAGCCCCACACTTCCTGCAGCAGCTGCGCGCGGGTGAACACGCGTCCCGGATGCTGCACGAGGTACTTGAGAAGCTCGAACTCCTTGTATGCCAAGTCGATCGGATGCCCATGCAGACTTGCCGTATAGCCGTTGGTGTCCACCACCAGGTCTCCGGAGTGGATCATGCCGTCTTCGTTCTGCACGCCCGATTCTCCGGAACCGGAAACCGCATTGACCGGCGAGTTGCCGCGCTCGGATACCAAGCGAAGACGCCCCTCAACTTCGGCCGGGGAAGCGGACGCCACCACCACGTCGGCGATGCCCCACTGCGAATTGACCACGGTGAAGCCACCCTCGGTGAGGACGAGCACGATCGGCGTGGACAGTCCGGATGCATGAATCAGGCGGCACAATGTTTTCGCCGTGGCCAGATCATCTCGCGCATCCAGAAAAAGAATGGTGTTTTCCGGCATTTTCACCAGACTTGCCGCGTCCATTGGTAGCACGCGTACGCGGTGGGAAAGCAGCGCCAGAGAAGGAAGCACGGTAGCTGGGTCGCTAGCGAACGTCATAAGCGTCAGATCCGTCACGTTAGCTCCCTTTGTCTCTTGTACTGGTTTTGTATCGTTGCCGCGATTGTACTCTTGTTGTGTGTTGTCGGCGTTTCATTAATTTTATCTGAACTATGTGGACACTTGCGGTACATTTAATGGTATCGCATACGTAATGACCACATTATGGAAATCATGAAAAGGGGACGAAATGACCGCCTCTGAAAAAGTTGCCGTCAAGTCGGCTCAGAAAGCCTCGTTCGGCAAGGTGTTTGCCGTCCAAATCGCCGCATATGTGGTGCTGGTTGTGCTTGCTCTGATTCCCGGCATTTCCTATGGGAATGCGGAAGAGCCCGCAATCGTGTCGTTCACGGTTGTGGCTTCCGTGGCGATGATTGCGCTGCTTGCCGTGTTCAACCCGTTCCGCGATGGTGTTGCGGGGCATGCGATTTCCGTGATTGCGGGCTTGCTTTCCGTGGTGTGTGCCACGACGATGATGCTCGGACGTGCGATTTTCCCTGCCGGTTTGGGTGACGAAGACACGTTTTGGATGCAGGAGGCTGGATCGCCGGCGTCGGCGGTCTGCTGATCCTGCTGATTGTGGTTTCGTTCGGGCGTCAGATGGCGCGTGAGAACCGTACGCATCTGATTCGTTCGCTGTCGCACAATGTTGTGGAAGGCGTTGCCATGATTGGCAGCGCGGGCTGGTGCTTCCTATCGACGCTGCTGCCGATTCGTTCCGGCGAAAACGCGGCTTCCACCGATTATGGCTCGACGACGGCGTGGGCTGTTGCGGTGATTGTGGCGTTGTTGCTGATTATCGCGCTTGACGCGTGTTCGTATTGGTGGAATCGTGATGCCGATCCCCGATCCGCAATCCAAGAATCCGTGGATCGCATTGCGCTGCTGCCGGTTATGATTTCCGGAATTGTGGTCGGTATCGCATCGTACGCGACCGTCATGTTCTAATAGTGTGATTCCTGCAATCGCGAGAAAACGCGAAAGCGCAGGAAAATAATCGCAAGTATTTGCGGTAAGCGGTAATGTAAAAGCCCATAATCATGTGCGATTACGGGCTTTTACTGTAAGTTTGTATATTTATTTGTATATCTGATTTGCGATTATTATGCGAGGAATCCGAGATGTTCCAGCAATACTTTCACGCCGATCAGAATAAGCACGACGCCACCTGCGATCTGTGCGGGCTTCTGCCAGCGCGAGCCGAACGCGCGACCGATATACAGACCGGCTGCGGAGAACAGGCCGGTGGTGATGCCGATGATGATCACTGAAATCCAAATGTTCAACGACATGAATGCGAAACTGACGCCGACGGCGAATGCGTCGATGCTGCAGGCCACGGCGAGCGGAAGCATGTGCTTCCAATCGAAATCAGCGGTTTCCTTGGCGTTCTCTTCATCCTCTTCGAATGCTTCACGCACCATGTTGCCGCCGATGAGGGCGAGCAGGCCGAAAATGATCCAATGGTCGACGGGCGGTCACGTATTTGCTGAACGTGGAGGCGGCGAAATAGCCGAGCAGTGGGAAAAGCGCCTGAAATCCGCCGAACCAGAGGGCGGTTTTGAACGCGTCGAGGCCGCGTAGTTTTTTGACGGTGAGACCTTTGCCGATGGAAACGGCGAATGTGTCCATCGATACGGAAACGGCAATAAGTAATGTTTGAATCAACATAGCTGGTATATAGGTTCATCCCGCCGGTTTCCCACGGGATGGGCCTCGACGGAGTCTCACGTCCGCCTACGCCTAGGGGTACCGACATAGAACTGCCGCGCCAGCCAGCGGGCTTTGAATTCTGCGAATACTGTTCGCATGCCGTGAATTACGTGTTCCACTATAGCGGCCCCGGCGAATATGCGCGTGCAGTATGAGTGTATCCCGTCTGCGGGCTGTTTCTTCCACTCGCTGGAGGAATCTGGACACTTGGAGGGTATGGTTTTGTCCGTTTTCCTCCAATCGGTGGAGGAATCTGCCCGCTGAGAAGTTGATTTGCGGGCATTTTCTTCCAGTGACTGGGGGAATTTGTCCGCTGGAAGCCGTGTTAGTGGGGTGATTGTTCCAGTGAGTGGAGGTTTTTGCCCGCTGAGGGGCTGGTTTGCGGGAGGATTCTTCCAGTGACTGGCGGAATCTGGACGTTGGAAGGTATGCAAAAGCCCGTTGACGTGTGCGAGTGCGTACGTCAACGGGCTTTCCTTGGATTGCTACCTAAAGCTATCTAGAAAGGCGTGGAAATCACTTCTCGGATTCTTCGAGCGCTTGCGGGCGGCCACGATTTCTTCCTCGGCCTTGGCGGCACCGGTCCAGTAATCGCCCGGCAGCACTTCCTTGCCCGGCTCCAGAGCCTTGTACTGCTCGAAGAAGTGCTTGATTTCAGCCTTGTGGTACTCGGAAACGTCTTCGACATCCTTGATGTCGTCGAAACGTACGTCAGCCGGCACGCACAGCACCTTGTCATCTCCGCCAGCCTCGTCGACCATGTGGTACAGGCCAACGGCGCGGCATTCCACCACGCAGCCGGGAACACGGAGTTCGGGATCATGACGAGCGCGTCGAGCGGATCGCCATCCTCGCCCAGAGTGCCGTCGATGTAGCCATAGTCATCCGGGTAACCCATGGAAGTGAACAGGGTGCGGTCCAGGAACACGCGGCCGGTCTCGTGGTCCACTTCGTACTTGTTCTTGGAGCCGCGCGGAATTTCCACCACGACGTTGAAGGTTTCTGCCATGTCATTTCTCCTTGAGATTGGGCAGTTTGCATTATCAGTAACCACAATACCGCTTTCCACCGAAGTGGAACCGGTATTGTGGTATGAATCGAAACGAATTTCTAGTCGAGCTGACCGAGATTAATCAGATCGATTGAGACTCAATCAGTCTTCGACTACGGTGAGCACGTGTGCCACGTCGGCCCAAGGGGCGAGCGAAACGTAGTTGTCGTAACCCCATTCGAAGTCGCGGCCGGTCAGCTCATCATGCACCTTGAGCGGCTTGTCGGTGGCGAAACCGAAGTCGCCAAGCTCGATGTG
>ENA-OQAZ01001223-OQAZ01001223.1-human-gut-metagenome-genome-assembly--contig:-NODE-1223-length-12711-cov-2.121980_pt1 | contig 12711 bp, 13 predicted proteins | sample MGYA00242737_ERZ504531 | MGnify/ENA primary metagenome ERZ504531 (study PRJEB26092, sample SAMD00036244) | human gut metagenome | host: Homo sapiens | study: EMG produced TPA metagenomics assembly of...
TTCATATTTTTGTTACACCTTTAACGACCATACGTGTTTTTTGTTATTTTATCATATTTGTACTAATTTTCCATATCCCGGTGCACAAAACTGTCATATCATCTTTGGAATTCCTTTTGACATTTGCAAAGCTCTATTCATAATCTCCAGTGCCATTTCCCTTGGACTGGCAGTTTTAATATCCATAATTATCCTTCCCATTGCCTCCTCTCTATCGGTACACTCAAGGGAATCTACTATTCCGTCGGAAATCATTATAATAAAATCCCCGGCATAAAGTTTTTTCGTAATGGTTTCCATATCAACCTGTTCAAAAATTCCCATTGGCAGGGATGTTGACTTAATGCATTCCACCCAGCCACCTCTTTTTATATATGTGCATGCAGCTCCCATTTTCAGGAACTGGCACGTGCCGGAATATCTGTCAAACAATGCCATATCGACTGCCGCCGGTTCCTGCCACTGATTTCCCGTAAGCAAAACTGAGTTAATTAGCTTTAATGCTGTCTGCTCCGTAAAACCACTTTCCAAAAGTTGCTCCAGCAAATCAATTACAACTTCGCTGTAGCCCTCCGCCCTTGGGCCTGAGCCCATTCCATCGCATATGCTCATAAAAGTTGCACCGCTGTCCAGCTCCATATACGTATAATTGTCACCTGACATTTCCTGATTCTGCTTCACCTTCTTTACACTTCCACTTGCCGTAGAGAAATTAACTTGTTCCAAAAAAAGATATTCATTAAAATAATTCATTAGCTGACTATTTTCCTTTACGGAAAATCTCATTGGCTGGCCTATTACATTAGAAATTATTTTGCACATTGCATCTGTTGTAACTTTTGCCCTTTTCTTTTTTCTTGCCACAATGTGAATTTCCAATTTTCCCTTACTGTTCTCCGAAATAGAAACTCTTCTTGCAATAATTTTTTCGTCCCTTAACCTCCTTTTCAAATAATTTTCCATACCAAACAGATTTCTTTTTTCCTGTGAAACAGGCTTGGTATAGTATTCAATAATGTCTGCCATTTCATTAAGCTGAATTGCCATTGCCTCCCTTGTTTCCAGCATTTTATTGTACCAAAGGTAGTTAAGCTTCGCCCTTTCCAAATATTGAATCTGCCCATTTGCACAGCCCTTGCACATATTTTCATTGATATCAAATTCCACCGCTGCATCCATAAGTCCCTGGTCGTCCTCCTCAATGCCTGACATATTTTGGATTTTTATTGCCAAATCCTTAAAAGCTTTAGATGTTTGCATCATTTTTTCATTCCTTATAATTTGCTGATGCCTAAGTCTTGAATAGTAATTTTTTCTGCCCTTTATATGCCACATAAAGTTTTTGATTAGTACTGAAAAAATTACTGTGGTAGACCATGTTAGCAGAACAATGGGAATCAGGCATACAGCTCTTCTTTTATCATTCCATTCATAAACCAATCCATGGCTTCCATTATTCCTCCAATTAGTGTTGTTATAAAGGCTACCGTAAACGGATTGTATTTTTCGCTAACTCTTTTATATTGCACAAGAAAAAGTCCTGTGGCACCAAGCATCCAGCCGTATTTTACTGCACACAATACCCCCTCGTTTTGTAAAATCACATAAATCATTACCGGCCATCCTAACACCGCAAGCCCTTTTACGTTACACATTGCGCCATACCAACTTTGGACTAACGGATAGTATCCAAGCATTGGAATCATACAGACTCCAACTGCAATCATTAGTAGCACTATCGGTTTTGCTACTTTTTGTTTCATAATCCCTCCTTGCAAAAATTTAGTTTCCCGACTAGTATAAACACCCTTTCCTGATTTTTTTGTCAAAACAATGTATGAAAAGCCTTAGAAATTTCGACAAAAAAGCACCTATACTATTTCTAGTATGGTGCCATTAATTTTAGAGGAATTTAACTTTTAAGTTTAATCTCTTGTTCTGTTTTAATTTTTTTCTTCTAACATTTTTTAATTTTCAGATTAGATTTTCGAATTTAATTTTTAATTTGAATTGGATTTTTTAGTCTTCCGGCTTAAAGATTACTTCATCAGGATATAACAATCCTAGCTTTCTTGCCATTTCTTCCAAATATTCGTCTGTATGTACGTACTGTTCCTTATCCTTAAGGTTCTCAGATATTTGCAATTCCTGCTGATACTGTTGTGCAAGCTTACTTTCCTGCTCTTTAAGCTTCTTTAAGCTACTATTTTTTTGTACCATCTGTATTCCCATAACAATACAAAAGGCAAAAACAACAAAAGATATTCCAACTATCATTCGTCTGTTTCTTATTCTTCGCTGACGAATCTCATTTAACCTTCCTGCCGCTCTTTTGTTTTCTTCCATTACTTCACCCTATTTCTATCTATTTTTTTGCTTAAACTTTCAATCTTTATCCTGTTTTCTTCTGACTTTTGCTCTTTTTATATGTTAATTCTTTCTGACGTTTATCCGTCTTTTTATTTTTTGTTATTTTTATTTGTATGACTGTTTTTTCTTCTTTTATGTTTTGTCAGAATACTCTTACTTTTTATAGTAATCACTTTTTTTAGTTTTTTCAACGGTTTTAACAATGTCTTCATAATTTTTGTCAAAATCACTGCACATTTTTCAACAACTCTCTTTCCCACAAGCCACTCAAACAATGCCATTGTTCCAAGAACGGCTATCACTCCATAATATCTTGGTCTTCCGTAGTTGTACTTAAAAAATATTTGAAATATAAAAAGTGCCGCCACTGTCCAAAAGATAACATCTTCTACAATAACCCTAATTATGGAGGCTCTAAAAACTCTCCTAAATATTCTTATGGCATCATAGCAAACCATAAGAACAAGTCCGCCATATGCACACATCGCAAGAACAAGAAGTTCCTCATTTATTGCAGGACTCATTAACTAAACATCCTCTTCAAAACCGACTTGCCTTTTTCACCATAGTTCTTTATCTGAGAATAAATAACGCTATCCACACTACCATCAATATCAGCCTCTCCTTTTTCGATGCTAAGTCTGGTAATTTTCAAGTCCGCTCCTTTAATAACCAACATTCCCATAGATGATTCCAGCACTATCTGTGTGGTATCAAATTCAACAACGTCCTCTATTCCTGTTAAGTTTGTTCTCTTTCTGTTGTCCAAAACCAGCTTATGTGGTTTAGTTATTTGATTTTGCTTTGAACCTAAATTCTGTTTTGAACCTGAACTTTGTTCCATACAATCCTACCTTATCCTTTTATAGGACAGTATATTCTTAAAGTTGCAGAATTATGTAAAAATATTCTATATCAGCTTAAATCTTTGTACATTTCTGTGGCATTTTCTTTCTTAACTGTTTCATTAAGGTTTAGAACCTGAACCTTAACTGTTCTCTGACCAAACTGAATCTGTATAATGTCGTTAACTTTTACATCATAAGATGCCTTTACAACCCTGTCGTTTACAAGAACCCTGCCTGCATCACATGCTTCGTTGGCAACAGTTCTTCTTTTTATAATTCTTGAAACCTTTAAAAATTTGTCAATTTCTCATTTTTTCCTCCATTACTTTGTGTGCTTTTGTTTTGTTATACACGACGAAGCTCCGCTTCCCGTATAACACTTCGAATCCGCTCCGCTTCTTCTCAGTGATTATACGGTTGATTACCACTACTTTTGTTTTGTTTATACACGACGAAGCTCCGCCTTCCCGTATAACACTTCGAATCCGCTCCGCTTCTTCTCAGTGATTATACGGTCGCCAAATATACGCATACAGCTTTTCTTATGCAAGCATAAAAAGCTGTATCGTATATTTGGCTCGTCGTGTATAACAAAAAGGACCGTTACTTTGTAACAGTCTTATATCTTCTAATGAACTTTTATTTATTAATTAAGTGCATTCTTTAAAGCTGCACCAGCTTTGAACTTAGGTACGTTAGCTGCTGCGATAGTGATTTTTTCCTTTGTTGCAGGATTGATTCCCTGACGTTCAGGTCTCTTTGAAACTTCGAATGTTCCGAATCCTACTAACTGAATCTTTTCACCTTTCTTCATTTCTTCTACTACTACATCTGTAAAAGCCTTAACAGCCTTTGCAGCATCTGTCTTTGAAAGTCCAGCTTCTTCAGCAATAGCTGCGATAAATTCTGTCTTGTTCATTTTAATTCCTCCTTGAAAATATATCCGATACTGATTTCGTATCATACTATACAGTTTATACCCCATTTAATAGGCTTTGTCAAGATAATTACTCCATTTAAAGAGCTTTCTGCAGGGAATTTTTTAGTTAAAAAGTATCTTTTTTCAACTTTTTTAGCTTTTTCTTTGAGCTATTTTCACAAATTTATTGCCTACTACTATGACTCCATCTGTCTTCCTAGGAAAGCTGCGGCTACTCCTGCCAGTTTTTGTTCTGTTACGCTTACCTTATTATTTTCATCTTTAGCCAAAACAATAACGCTTCCAATAACATCACCTTCACATATGATTGGATAAATAATCTGACCACATTGTTCAGGCTCTTCTCCCTTTATTATCTCAAAAAGTTTCTGTTGTTCATCTCCGTTTTTCACATCTCTGTTCGACATTAACTCTTCTAACTGGGAACTTACAGCCATTCCTATTTTGTCTTTTTTTACTCCCCCTGCAACAGCAATAATCTGATCTCTGTCACTTATGAGAACTCTCTGTCCTGAAACCTGTGCCATAACATCTGCATATTGTTTTGCAAACATTTCAATCTCTCCAATAGGTGAATATTTCTTAAGTATAATTTCCCCATCGTGATTAGTAAAAATCTCCATTGGATCTCCTTCTCGGATTCTTAAAGTTCTTCTAATCTCTTTAGGTACAACCACGCGACCTAAGTCATCTATTCTGCGCACAATACCTGTTGCCTTCATACTAATTTCCTCCATTGCAAATTTTAGCTTTGGAGTTAGTATGTGGAAATTTAAAGAAAATATTCTTGTCACTAAATCTCCACTGCAACTTTGCTACCTTTAACCTTGTTTTTGGAAACGATTATTTTTCTATCGATTCTTGTTTTTAATTCTTGAACATGAGAGATAATTCCTACTAATCTGTCTCCTTCTGTTAAAGTATTAAGGGCTTCGATTGCACTGTTTAGTGAATCTTCATCTAATGTTCCAAAGCCTTCATCAACAAAAAGTGTGTCTATTTTTATTCCACCTGCTGCGCAATGAATTTCATCGGATAATCCTAATGCTAAAGACAATGACGCTTTAAAAGATTCACCACCTGATAATGTTCTAACATCACGTTCTGTACCATTATAGTGATCTATAACATTAAGCTCTAAACCTGTCTTACTTCTTTGATCATCAGATTCGGTGCTTCTTTTTAGTTCATACTGGCCGTTAGTCATTTTCATAAATCTTAAATTAGCTCTGTTAATTATTCTTTCAAAATAACTAATCTGAACATAAGTTTCTAATGCTATTTTGCTCTTTCCGTTTATATTACCATTGGCTGTTTGAGCTAGGGCATTAACCCACTTATATTTTTCTTCCGTAGTAACTAATTTATTCAAGTTCGCCTTAATATTTTCAAGTGCTCCTGTGTTAATTTCTATTCTTATGGATACATCATTTCTCTGATTGTTTACAGCTTTCTTTTCTTCCTGCAACTTGTTGCTTTCAGAAATAAGCTGTTTCCAAATCATAGTTTTTTGAATCCTTTAACTGCTCTTCAATAGTCTTTATTGTTGCATTAGCATCATCAATAGACTTCTTACATTTATCATAACTATTCAAAGCTTGTGTAGCTTTATTCTCTAATTCAGATAAGTTAATCTTTAACTGATTTAAATTGCTTTCCGCATCTTTCCTACTTTGAAATTCAAGTTTCTCCCTAACTGTTCCAATAATATTGCATTTTCGCGATTTTTAATTTTCAAATTAGAAATATCACTATTTAAAATATCTTTTTTATTATTGTTGTTGTTTATTTGTTCTTCTGTTTCCGGAATCTGCTTTTCAATCTGTTCCTTAACCCGAACATTATTTTTAGCAATTTCATAATATCTATTGTTTTTAGAAATAGCCTCCTCTACTTTAACCAATTTTTCATCTGACCAGGCTTTTATATCTGAAACAGTATTAATTGCTCTTTCTTCTAAAACTTCTTTAAATATCTCTTTTAGATTTCTGAAATTTTCTACTATACTCTCGTATAATGTATCAACAATACCCTTCTGCATTCCTGCTTTGTTGCTGTCATTCGTTGCAATAGCTTTAAGTTCATTAACCTTATTCTTTGCATCTTCAACCATCTTTTCTGTTATCTGCTTATCCATTAGCTTAAACGGATTAGGGTGAACAGTTGAGCCACAAACTATACACGGTTCTCCATCTCTAAGGTTACCTGCAAGTATTCCTGCCTGCTGATTTAAGAATGTCTTCTCTATAGCTGCACATTCATTGCTCTTAGTTTCCCAACTATCATTGGCTTTTATGGCTCTCTGTTGAAGTAGCTCTAGCTCATGATTCTTTCCTTCATAATCATTACACTGATTTATAATGTTTGATAAGTTCTTTTTTACATTATCATAACCTGTTTTTGCATTTTCGATTTTTACCAATACGGCATCTGCATCTTTTAACTTCTGAAGATTCTCTTTGTTAGTAGCCAACACCTTATTTAAATTCTCAATCTCTTTACATAAAGACTCAAGTTCACTTTCTTTAGTCTTAATTAACTTAAGTTCATTGACATACTCTTTTTCAGTGTCAAAAAGCTTGTCATACCTTGGCATAAGCTGTTCCTGTTCTTTAATTTTGTACTCTAATTCCTTACGAACAGGCTCTTCTTCTTTGCATAATTCTACTCTCTTCTCCAGTACTTCCAAGTTAGACTTATTCGACTCAATAAATTGTTCCGCGTTCAACTTCTGTTTTTTTGCAGAATTGTCCCTATTAACCTCAACTAACTTTTTATCAACATCTGAAAGAGCTTTTTCGGTTTTTATTATCCTTTCGTTAATAACTTTTAACAAATCCTGATCATTGTTAATAAGTTCCTCGATGAAATCAATTGTATTCTCAATACCATTCTCTGTCTTGTTATTCTTTATAGCTTCAAGCTGTTGCCTTGCTACAAAACTATCGCCACATCTAATCCCATCTATGTACTGACTTATACTCTTATTCTGATCATCTACCAATCTTCTAAGTCTTTTTGCCTCATCTCCCAGCTTAAGCTGAAGTTTCTCATATGGATATGTATTAAAAATTTTGCTAAAAATCTTTCTTCTCTCATCAGTATCTGCCAATAACAACTTAAGAAAATCATTCTGTGCTATCATGGCTATCTGAGTAAACTGTTCATAATCTAATCCTATTAACTCATTAATGGCAACAGTAACATTACTACTTCCGGTAACAGGAGTATCTTTGTCTGGATAAATTAACGTAGCATTAGCACTCTGAGTTGTGGTTCCCTCTCCATGAATCTTAGGTCGCTCGTATTCAGGATTACGCTCAATAACATACTTTTTGTTCCTATACTCAAATTCCATCTTTACAAAAGTTGGAACATCAGGCTTTGCATACTTGCTTCTAAGCATAGACGAAGACCTGGTCTTTCCACTAGACTTTCCATATAAAACATATGTAATTGCGTCAAAAATAGTATCTTTCCTGCTCCGGTATCTCCCGTAATCAAATAAAGACCTTTATTTCCTAATTTTTCAAAATCTATAGTTTCGCATTCTGCATAAGGTCCGAATGCCGATATTATTAACTTAATTGGTCTCATTATGCATCCTCCCATATCTTCTCAATAAGGTCCATTGCCAACTTCTCCTGTTCCGGTGACATGTCCTGATTGTTTCTGATTACATAAAACTCCTTAAACAACTCTAGCGGTGATTTTAACTCAATATTCTCTATCTCTGTTACCGCATTATTAGTTCTGGTTCTTGTATTATCATAATCAAGTCGCATAATATTAGGATAAATAGTTCTAAGCTTGCCTATTGTCCTCCGGGACATCTTCTTCATCAGTTAATGTTATATGATAATAATCCTGAGTATTCATATCCTTATAGAAATCTCTTGCCGAAATCTGGTCGTAAGTTCCCTTAATCTCCTTCATATCTCTAATAGGTTTAAAAGGAATCTTAGTTATTTCAATGTTGCCCTTCTCCTTAAGATCAAAAATAAGTGCTGATTTCTTATGATTAACCTCAGAAAAAGAATACTTAAGAGGGGTTCCTGCATATCGTACAGTTTCCCTGCCAATCGTCTGTGGACCGTGCAAATGTCCTAATCCAACATAATCAAAGTTCTCAAAATAATCCGCTGACACCTGATCAACGCCTCCTATTGACACTTCTTCTGACTCACAAATACTTCCACCTTTAACAAACTGATGAGCCAAAAGAACATTCCTCTCATCCTTATTAATTGAAATACTATTAATAACAATCTCCATAGCCCTATCATAGCTAGAAACATCCTCTTCCTGGAAAAAAGGGCGTACTACGGCTGGCTTAATAAAAGGAAGCATATAAATATTAATTGGTCCACATTCATCCTCCAAAGTAACCTTTTCAACATTGCCATTAAAAGGATGACTCATATACACTCCACTGGTACTCATAATCTCAGCACCAAAGCCTATTCTCTCAGGACTGTCATGGTTTCCGCTAATTGCCACAACTTTAACATTCATCTCTGCAAGCCTGCTAATAAACTGATCTAACAGTAACACCGCTTCCGCTGACGGAACTGCCTTATCATAAATATCTCCTGCTATAAGAACACATTGAACTTCCTGTTCCTTAACAATATCAAGTATCTGATTCAATATATACCTTTGATCTTCAATCATAGAAAACTCATTAACTCTCTTTCCTATATGAAGGTCTGCTAAATGTAAAATCTCAAAACTTAATCCTCCCTTTTATTTATTCGAACGTTTGTTTGTATAAAATATTAGCATATCACTTTTCACAAAGCAAGTATAATTTTCAAAAAATCCTGTAAAGCATCCATAATTTATTTTTTGTTTTTTATTGCACTATTTTCTTTTTTTAATTAGTAATTTATGTCTAAAATACTTATTTAATTTAGTTATGGAAAATAATACATAACCTATTAAAATTTCAGATTATTTTTATTATAATATAAATTACTAAATATCATAAATAATCAAATGCAAATTCAATAGAAAGGACGGCAAAAGCCTTATAAAAATATGAATATTAGATTTTTTAACGGAACAATTTTAACACTTGAAAATGGAACTGAACTTTCAAGTGGTGAGGTTTGGGTTTTGATCATTTAATCGGATACGTTGGAAAGCCTCAAGACAATAATATTAAATGGGACAGGGAAATTAACCTTAACGGTAATCTAATTATGCCCGGTTTTAAAGATGCTCACACACATTCAGCAATGACTTTTTTACGTTCTTTTGCTGATGATCTGCCACTTGACAGATGGCTTAACGAGAAGGTTTTTCCAATGGAAGCCAAGCTAAATGACGATCTTATATATGCTTTTTCAAAAATCGCCATAATGGAATACCTTACTTCAGGAATCACCTCAAACTTTGATATGTACATTAGCCCTAATCCGGTTATTCAGGCATCTATTGATTGTGGATTTAGAACTGTAATGACAGGTGGGCTAAATAATTTTACCCAGACTGTTGAAGAAATTGATGAATGCTACAAGAAATACAATGGTTACAATCCACTTATAAGCTACGAACTTGGCTTTCACGCTGAATACACGTGCTCCCGGGAACTTTTAGAAGGTATGGCAAGCATTGCCAAGAAACATCAGGCACCTGTTTTTTGTCATAATTCAGAAACAAAAAAAGAAGTCAAAGAATGTTTGGACCGTTATGGAACAACTCCGACAGTTTTTCTTGACAGACTTGGAATGTTTAACTACGGTGGTGGTGGCTATCACTGCGTCCATATGACTAAGGATGATATTTCTGTTTTTGAAAAACACGGTTTGTCCGTTGTAACTAATCCCGGCTCTAATGCCAAGTTAGCAAGCGGCGTGGCTCCTATTTCAAAATTTATGAAAAAAGGAATTAACATTGCAATTGGCACCGACGGACCTGCCAGCAATAATTGCCTTGATATGTTTAGGGAAATGTTCCTTACAACTTCCCTTGCCAAGCTTAAAGAAAAAGACGCATCAGCAGTTGATGCCAATGAAGTGCTTAAAATGGCTACACTTGGCGGTGCCAGAGCTATGGGACTTAGAAATTGTGACACTTTATCCCGTGGAAAACTTGCCGATTTAATAGTCATTGACTTAAACCAGCCTAATATGCAGCCAATTAACAATATTACAAAAAACCTTGTTTACAGCGGTTCAAAGCAAAACGTTGTTCTCACAATGGTTAATGGAAATATTCTATACGAAAAAGGTGAATTTAATATAGGTGAAGAACCATGAGAAAATATATGAAACTGCAAATAAATGTTAGCGAAAATAAATAAAAATTACAATATTTTGATTTTAATACATAAAAAAGATGCTGTGCAAACTACACAACATCTTTTTTTATTTTAAAATTTGGATATCAAAATACCCAACTTTTGATTAATTATCTCCTTAAAACTTTGCACCAAGTGTTGCTGCCATAACTGCCTTAATTGTGTGCATTCTGTTTTCTGCTTCATCGAAAACTACTGAATTCTTTGATTCAAATACTTCATCTGTAACTTCCATTTCTGTAAGTCCAAACTTCTCGTGAATCTGTTTTCCAATCTTAGTATTAAGGTCATGGAATGCAGGAAGACAATGCATAAATACAACATTTTCTGCTGAATTCTTAATTAAATCCATTGTTACTCTATATGGAAGAAGGTCATTAATACGCTCTTCCCAAACTTCATCAGGTTCGCCCATTGAAACCCAAACATCAGTGTAAATAGCATTTGCATTCTTTGTTGCAACCATAGGATCTTCTTCGAATTCGATTTTTGCCCCTGTTTCCTTAGCTACTTCTCTACATTCTTCAATAAGTTTCTCGTCAGGCCAATACTTCTTTGGTGCGCAAGCTACGAAATGCATACCCATCTTTGCACAACCAACCATAAGTGAATTTCCCATATTGTAACGGGCATCGCCCATATATACAAACTTAAGTCCCTTAAGACGTCCGAACTTCTCTCTTAAAGTTAAGAAATCTGCAAGAATCTGTGTTGGATGAAATTCATTTGTAAGTCCATTCCAAACAGGAACTCCTGCATATTCTGCCAACTGTTCTACAATAGTCTGTTCAAATCCCCTATATTCAATACCGTCAAACATACGGCCCAAAACTCTTGCTGTGTCAGGAATACTTTCCTTCTTTCCAATCTGTGAACCTGTTGGATCCAAATAAGTAACTCCCATTCCAAGATCGTGAGCTGCTACTTCAAAAGAACATCTTGTACGAGTACTTGTCTTTTCAAAAATAATAGCAATATTCTTTCCTTTAAGAACATCTACAAGTTCTCCTGCTTTCTTCTTTGCCTTAAGAGTGGCTGCCAAATCAATAAGGGCACTAATCTCTTCCGGTGTAAAATCCAATAATTTCAAAAATGATTTTCCTTCAAAATTCATAACTGTACCTACCTTCTTATTCGTCCTTTTTATTTTTAAGCATTTCAATGTACTCTTTTATATTAATACTCTTTCCGGATTTATTCAACTTTGGAAGAGAATTAAGTGAATGCTTGTTGTAAATATTTATCTTAGCAATGTAAGAATCCATCTTGGCTTCCAATTCAGCTCTCTGGATAGCCCATTTCTCTTTCATTGCAGAATTCTGATTTTTATTCTTTGAAGCTGCACTGGCAGTAAGCTTATCCTTAGCTGCATTACCGGCACTATAAATCATATCTTTTGTGGCACTTCCGGCATTTGTGATAATTTCTTTTGTAGCTCCACCTGCGTTGGAAATTAACTCTTTAGTTGCATTACCCGCACCTGCAAGTTTCTCCTTAGTAGCTTCTCCCGCACCTGCAAGTTTTTCTTTAGCCGGCTCAACTGCCTCTGCAAATTTTTCTCTTGCCGGTTCAACTGCTTCTGCAAATTTTTCTTTTGCAGCTTCGCTGGCATTGGCCCACTTTTCTCTGCTTTCTTCAGTTCTCTCATCAAGCTTTTCAAGACTTTCCTCAGCTCTGTCTGCCATATTAATTGCAGAATTTCCAACAACATCCTTAATCTGATTTCCAAGATTATTAAGGTCATCAGCCACCTTGTCAAGCTGTCCCAAACTCTTACGGATACCAATAAGATTCTTAAGAGTAACAACCATATCTATTGCAAAAATAGTAACAAGAATACTTATTATAATAATTCCTGCAATCTTTGGAAGCCTTCTAACCAAAGCAAAAATCGGTGGATGAACAAGCTTCATCACTGCCACAACGCCAAGTCCCCACATAATACTAAATCTTAAGCAAACATAGCCGCCAATATTAAACTTGTTCTTTGTGTAATCCCACCATCTCATATGGAAAATTTTGTCCAAAACCCAGCCGCCAAAAAGTTCAAACAGCTGTACAAATAATAAACCCACCAATGAAAAGCAAAATAAAATTGTCCCTGTATGGAGTAAGCGCTGCAAGAACTCCCAACATTCCACATCCATAAATAGGACAAACCGGCCCATTCAAGAATCCTCTGTTCTCAACTCTTCTTGCTGTAATGGCAACGAACGCCACCTCAACGCACCAGCCAGGAAACTATAAAT
>ENA-OQAZ01001224-OQAZ01001224.1-human-gut-metagenome-genome-assembly--contig:-NODE-1224-length-12689-cov-2.241044_pt1 | contig 12689 bp, 12 predicted proteins | sample MGYA00242737_ERZ504531 | MGnify/ENA primary metagenome ERZ504531 (study PRJEB26092, sample SAMD00036244) | human gut metagenome | host: Homo sapiens | study: EMG produced TPA metagenomics assembly of...
AGAAAAGGAAAAAGAAAAAGCAGCAGAAGAAAGAAAAGCAAAAAGACTTGCAAAATAATATTGAATTAAAATTTTGAATTAGAAGTTTAGAAAAAGATTCAAAAGTAAGAGATTATAAAATAATATTGAAATAAATTTGGTATATAAACAGAAAGGACTTAAAGATGACATTAGAAGAATTAAATGGACAGGCTATGGAAATGATTGTACATTCAGGTAATGGCAGAAATATGTTAAATCAGGCATTGGATGCACTTTATGATGGTGATGAAGAAACTTATGAAGCAAAAATGACTGAGGCAAAAAAAGAAATGCAGACAGCTCATGCAGCTCAGACGAAGGTATTACAGGAAACAATAACAGATCCTGAAGCAAAACCAGATATTTTGTTTACACATGCTCAGGATACATTAATGACAGTAATGAGTGAAATTAATACAGCAAGACACTTGGCTAAGATTATGAAGAAGCTAAAGGAGATAGCAAATGGAAAATAGTGGAAAATTCTTTTGGGGTGGAAGTATTGCATCACATCAGTGTGATGGTGCATATGACCAGGACGGAAAAGGCCCGGGAATTATGGATTATGTAACAGCAGGTAGTGTTTCAAAACCAAGAGAGTTTCACAATAAGTGTAGGGATGGTGTTATTTATCCTTCTCATTACGGCATTGACTTTTACCACAGATATAAAGAAGACATAGCTTTATTTAAAGAAGCAGGTTTTACGGCACTTCGTATATCTGTGGACTGGTCAAGAATATATCCTAACGGAGATGATAGCGAGCCTAACAGAGCAGGAATTGAGCATTACAGAGATGTTATAAAAGAGTTAAAGAATAATGGCATAGAGCAATTGTAACATTGTATCATTTTGAATTGCCTATGGCTGTTGTAAAGAATTATGATTCATGGACCAACAGAAAGACAATAGATTTGTATCTTAGATATTGCAAGACAATGTTTACGGAATTTAAGGATGATGTAAAATATTGGGCAACATTTAATGAAATGAATCATCTTGATTCAGATATGATTTTGTCAGATTTCTTTACATATATGAATACAGGATTATGCTATTCAAAAAATAGAAAAATCCGGCATATGCAATGACAATGTGTTCTTACAATATGACTTTGGCAAGTGTTAAGGCAATTGAATTGGGACATGGCATAAATCCTGATTTTCAGATAGGCTGCGTTTTTGGATTAACACCAACTTATGCATGGTCATGTAATCCGGACGATTCAATAGCTGCATTTAAGGCGATGGACAGAGATTGGTATCAGATAGACGCAATGTGTAAGGGTGAATTTCCACAGTACAAAATAAATGAGTATAAGAAACGTGGAATTAACCTGGAAATATCTGATGAAGACAAAGAAGCTTTTAAAAAGAGTCATTTGGATTTTATTGGCGTAAATTATTATGGAAGCTCTGTTATTTCAACAACAGAGGAAAACAATAATGGAGATAATTTCTTTGGAGGACAGAACAATCCATATTTAAAACAAAGCGATTGGGGATGGACTATAGATCCTAAAGGTCTTAGATATCTGCTTATGGTACTTGACAGAAGGTATAATCTTCCAATGATAATTACAGAAAACGGACTTGGGGCAATAGACAAGTTGGAGGAAGACGGAACAGTTCACGATCAATATAGAATTGATTATGTTAAGGCTCATATTGATGAGTTAAAGAAAAGCATAAAAGAGGATAAGGTTAACTGCTTTGGATATCTTATGTGGGGTCCTATAGATTTAATTAGTGCAACTACAGGAGAAATGAAAAAGCGTTACGGCTTTATATATGTTGATCAGGATGATGAAGGAAATGGAACTCTTAAGAGAATAAAAAAAGATTCATTTTATTGGTTTAAAGAATATACAAAAAATGGAGGAAATATCAGTGAAGAGTTTTAAGCATAATATTAAAGATGAATTAGGACTTCATGCAAGACCGGCAAGTGTTTTGGCAACAGAGGCAAAGAAATATAGTAGCAAGATTACCGTAACTGCAAATGACAAAACAGTTGACGGAGCAAGTATGATAGGTCTTATGACAATGGCATTAAAGCATGGACAGGAAATAACTATTAATATCGAAGGCGATGACGAGGACAATGCTTATGCAGGATTGCAGGCATTGTGCCAGGAAAGCGTGTAAATAGCAATATATCCCAAAGTCATACGTTTCACTTTATGCAAGCATAGTGAAATGTGTGGCTTTTGTATATTGTAAGCTTTATAATTTTAAGCTACAGATTTAATTTATTAAGGTTTTCACCTATCCAATATATATTAAATAAGCCAAACCTTAAAAAAATAAGAAAAAGGCTACCCAAACTTAATTTTACTTGATTTTCGTACGAAAATAGTTTATAAAATTAAGTAACAAAATAAAGAAGGGTACAAAGACGTACAACAGTTATAGCTGATGTGGTTTTTGTGCCCTTTTTTGTTACTTACAAAATAAATTTTTGTAAATTGATTACTTTATTTATTAAGGTTAGTTATTATCAAACATTTATATAAAGGAGGAAAATCATGAATCAAAATGAATTATTCAGAAAAGCAAAAGAAGATGGATTATATGATCCACGTTTTGAGCATGATAACTGCGGTATTGGTGCTGTAGTTAATATTAAAGGTGTGAAAAGTCATGCAACAGTGGAAAATGCTTTAAAGATTGTAGAAAATCTTGAACATAGAGCAGGTAAGGATGCCGAGGGAAAAACCGGTGACGGTGTTGGTATCTTATTACAGATTTCACATAAATTCTTTAAGAAAGTTACCAAATCTTTAGGGTTTGAAATAGGTGGAGAAAGAGAATACGGTGTAGGTATGTTCTTTATGCCACAGGATGAACTTAAAAGAAAACGTGAAATGAAAATGTTTGAAATTATAACTGAAAAAGAAGGTCTTGAATTTTTAGGATGGAGACAGGTTCCTGTACATCCTGAAGTTTTGGGGTCAAAAGCAGTAGAATGTATGCCTTGCATTATGCAGTGTTTCATTAAGAAACCTGAAGGTTTAAGCAAAGGCATTGAATTTGATAGAAAATTATATATTGTAAGAAGAGTCTTCTCACATAGTAACGGTGGTACTTACACAGTATCATTATCAAGCAGAACTATTGTATATAAGGGAATGTTCTTAGTAGGTCAGTTAAGATTATTCTTTGATGATTTACAGGACAAGAGTTATGAATCAGCAATTGCATTAGTACATTCAAGATTTTCAACTAATACAAACCCAAGCTGGAGAAGAGCTCATCCTAACAGATTTATAGTTCATAATGGAGAAATAAATACAATCCGTGGTAATGCAGATAACATGCTTGCAAGAGAAGAATCAATGAACAGCGAGTATATGAACAATTCATTACAGAAGGTTATGCCTGTAGTTGACACTAACGGTTCTGACTCAGCTATGCTTGATAATACTTTGGAATTTTTAGTAATGAATGGTGTTGATCTTCCACTTGCAGTTATGATGTGTATTCCTGAACCATGGGAAAAGAACGACACAATAAGCCAGACTAAGAAAGACTTCTATCAGTATTATGCAACAATGATGGAACCTTGGGATGGACCTGCATCAATTCTTTTCTCTGATGGTGATTACATGGGAGCAATTCTTGACAGAAATGGTCTTAGACCTTCAAGATATTACATTACAGATGATGACCAGCTTATCCTTTCATCAGAAGTAGGTGTTCTTGAAATTGATCCTGCAAAGATTGTTGTAAAAGAAAGATTAAGACCGGGCCGTATGCTTTTAGTTGACACAGTTAACGGTAAGTTAATTGACGATGATGAATTAAAAGAATCATATGCAACAAGAAAGCCATATGGTGAATGGTTAAATAATAACCTTGTTAACTTAAAGGACATTCATATCCCTAACGTAAAAGTTGAAACATATGAAAAAGAAGAACGCCAGAGACTTCAGAAAAACTTTGGATACAGCTTTGAAGACCTTCAGAGAATTATTCCAATGGCTAACACAGGAAATGAAGCTACAAAGGCAATGGGTAAGGATACACCACTTGCAGTGTTAAGTGAGAGAACACATCCATTATTTAACTATTTTAAACAGTTATTTGCTCAGGTTACTAACCCTCCAATTGATGCAATCAGAGAAGAAATAGTTACTTCAACATCAGTTTATCTTGGAAAAGACGGTAATATATTAGAAGAAAAACCTGACAACTGCAATGTATTAAAGATTAACAATCCTATTTTGACAAATACGGATATTTTAAAACTTAAAAATATTAAAGAGCCGGGATTTAAGACAGCAGTTGTACCTATTGTATATTACAAAGGTATTAAGCTTGAAAAGGCTATTGAACAGGTATATGTAGAAGTTGATAAGGCACACAAAGACGGAGCAAACATTATTATTCTTTCAGACAGAGGTGTGGATGAATATCATGTACAGATTCCTTCATTGCTTGCAGTTTCAGCAGTACATCAGTACCTTGTAAAAACAAAGAAGAGAACAACATTATCATTAGTTCTTGAAAGTGGTGAACCAAGAAGCGTACATCATTTTGCAACATTGTTAGGATACGGTGCCAGCGCAGTTAACCCTTATCTTGCACACGAAACAATTAAGCAGATGGTTGAAGAGGGTATGATTAACAAAGATCCATATGCAGCAATTGATGATTACAATGAAGCAATTTTAAGCGGAATTGTAAAGATTGCATCAAAGATGGGTATTTCAACAATTCAGTCATATCAGGGTTCACAGATTTTTGAGGCAGTAGGTATAAGCAGTGATGTAATAAATAAATATTTCACAGGAACAGTAAGTCCTGTTGAAGGTATTACATTAGATGACATAGAAGAAAGCGTTGATAAGCTTCACTCAACAGCATTTGATCCATTGGAATTAGATGTAGACTTAACACTTGAAAGTTCAGGTGACCACAAACTTAGAAGTGGAAAGGAAGAGCATAAATATAATCCGGCAACAATTCACACACTTCAGATGGCTACATGGACAAACAACTATCAGTTATTTAAACAGTACACACATATGATAGATGAAGAAATGGCACCGGTACATTTAAGAGGCTTAATGGACTTTAATTATCCTGAAAACGGTGGCATTCCAATTGAACAGGTTGAAAGCGTAGATTCAATTGTAAAGAGATTTAAAACAGGAGCAATGTCATATGGTTCAATTTCACAGGAAGCGCATGAAACAATGGCAATTGCAATGAATATGATTGGTGGAAAATCTAACAGCGGTGAAGGTGGAGAAAGTGTTGAACGTCTTACAATTGGAAAAGATGGTTTAAATAAATGCTCAAAGATTAAACAGGTTGCATCAGGACGTTTTGGTGTTACATCAAGATACCTTGTAAGTGCCGAAGAAATTCAGATTAAAATGGCACAGGGTGCAAAACCGGGTGAAGGTGGACATTTGCCTGGAAAGAAAGTTTATCCTTGGGTAGCAAAAACAAGATATTCAACACCGGGGGTAAGTCTTATTTCACCACCACCACATCATGATATTTACTCAATTGAAGACTTGGCACAGCTTATTTACGACTTAAAGAATGCTAACAGAGATTCAAGAATTTCAGTTAAGCTTGTATCAGAAGCAGGTGTTGGTACAGTTGCAGCAGGTGTTGCAAAAGCAGGTGCACAGGTTATTTTAGTATCAGGTTTTGATGGAGGCACAGGTGCAGCTCCTGAAAACTCAATTTATAATGCAGGCCTTCCTTGGGAACTTGGGCTTGCAGAGGCACACCAGACACTTATAGCTAACGAACTTAGAAATAAGGTAGTAGTTGAAACAGACGGAAAATTAATGAGTGGTCGTGACGTAGCCATTGCAGCAATGCTTGGTGCGGAAGAATATGGTTTTGCAACAGCTCCACTTGTAACTATGGGATGTGTAATGATGAGAGTATGTAACCTTGATACTTGTCCTGTAGGTGTTGCAACACAGAACCCTGAACTTAGAAAGAGATTTAATGGTAAACCTGAATATGTAGTAAACTTTATGAAGTTTATCGCTCAGGAATTACGTGAATATATGGCAAAACTTGGAATTAGAACAGTTGATGATTGGTAGGTAGAGTAGACTTACTTAAAGTTAAGGATGGCGTAAGCGAAGGAAAAGCTGACGAAGTTTGTCTTTCAAAAATCCTTGATGCTGATTTTGCTGATGTTAGAGTTAAATATGATAAGAAGAATGTATATGACTTTAAGCTTAATGAAACAAAAGACGTTACAGTATTGATTAAGAAACTTGGTAAGGCTCTTGAACAGAAGAAACCTGCTTCAGTTGAAGTTGATGTAACAAATATTGACAGATCATTTGGTACAATCTTTGGTTCAGAAATTACAAAGAAATACAATGACACATTAGAAGATGATATGTATACAGTAAAATGTAACGGCGCAGGCGGACAGAGCTTTGGTGCTTTCATTCCAAACGGTCTTACAATTGAGCTTACAGGTGATAGCAATGACTACTTAGGCAAGGGACTTTCAGGTGGTAAGATTATTGTTAAGCCACCTAAGGAATCTAAGTTTAAGCAGGATGAAAATATTATAATCGGTAACGTTGCATTATATGGTGCAACAAGCGGAAAAGTTTACATTAACGGTGTGGCAGGAGAACGTTTCTGCGTAAGAAACTCAGGTGCCACAGCAGTAGTTGAAGGTGTAGGTGACCACGGTTGTGAATATATGACAGGTGGTAAAGTTGCAGTAATCGGAAAAGTTGGAAAGAACTTTGCAGCAGGTATGAGCGGCGGTGTTGCTTATGTGTTAGATGAAAATAATGATTTGTATAGAAAAGTAAATAAGTCACTTGTATCAACAGAAGAAACTTTCAAACAAGTACGATGTAATTAGAATTAAAGGCAATGATTGAGGACCACGTAAAATATACTAACTCAATTAGAGGTAAGGAAATTTTAAATGATTTTGAAGAATATCTTCCAAAATTTCAAAAAAGATAATACCATATGATTACAAGAAAATGCTTAATACAATTGCAAAGATGGAAGAAAAGGGATTAAATCCGGAACAGGCACAGATTGAAGCATTTTACGCTGCAACAAGATAGGAGGAATAGCAATGGGTAAGCCAACAGGATTTTTAGATTATGAACGTGAAGATGCAAAGGCATCTTCACCTAAAGAAAGAATAAAAAACTTTAACGAATTTCATGAACATTTATCTGAAGAAAAGCAAAAATGCCAGGCAGCAAGATGTATGGATTGTGGCGTGCCATTTTGCCAAAATGGTAAAGTAATATCAGGTATGGTATCAGGTTGTCCTCTGAACAATCTGGTTCCTGAATGGAATGATCTCTTATATCATGGCAATATGGAACAGGCATACAACAGACTTCATAAGACTAACAACTTTCCTGAATTTACTTCAAGAGTTTGTCCTGCATTGTGTGAAAAGGCATGTACATGTAGTCTTTATGGTGATGCAGTAAGCGTTAGGGATAATGAATATAGCATAATAGAAAATGCTTACAAGGAAGGATATGCATCAGCCAAAACTCCGTCAGTCAGAACAGGCAAAAAAGTAGCTGTAATCGGTTCAGGCCCTTCAGGACTTGCAGTTGCAGATCAGTTAAATAAAAGAGGTCACAGTGTAACCGTATATGAACGTGATGACAGAGTAGGCGGACTTCTTATGTATGGAATTCCAAATATGAAGCTTGAAAAACACGTTATTGACAGAAAAGTTAATATTATGAAAGAAGAAGGAATAAAGTTTATTACAGGTGTAAATGTTGGAAAAGACATTAAAGCATCAGTATTATTAAAACAATATGACAAAGTAGTATTAGCATGTGGTTCAAGAAATCCAAGAGACATAAAAGCAGAAGGAAGAGATGCCAAGGGAATTTATTTTGCAGTAGACTTTTTAACATCAACAACAAAAAGCTTATTAGATAACGATTTAAAAGAAGGCACATTTATTTCAGCCAAAGGTAAAGACGTTGTTGTAATTGGTGGTGGTGACACAGGAAATGACTGTGTTGGTACAGCTATCAGACATGGAGCAAAAAGCGTTATACAGTTAGAAATGATGCCAAAAGCACCGGATAAACGTGCAGAAAACAATCCATGGCTGAATGGCCAAGAATCTGCAAAACAGATTACGGTCAGGAAGAAGCCATTGCAGTATTTGGTAATGATCCAAGAATATATCAGACAACAGTAAAAGAGTTTAAAAAGGACAAGTCAGGAAATCTTACAAAACTTGTACTTGTAAAACTTGAAGCTAAGAAAGATGAGAAAACAGGCAGATTAAATATGGTTGAAATACCTGGAAGCGAATATGAAGTAAACTGTCAGTTAGTTCTTATTGCAGCAGGATTTTTAGGTAGTGAAAATTATGTTACAAAAGAATTTAAGGTAGATATAACAGACAGAACAAATGTGGCTACAAAGGCAGGAAAGTACGCAACAAGTGTTCCAAACGTATTTACAGCTGGAGATATGCACAGAGGCCAGTCATTGGTAGTATGGGCAATTCGTGAAGGCCGTGACTGCGCAAGAGAAGTGGATGAAGCATTAATGGGATATACAATGCTGTAGTGGGATGAAATATCAGAAAAGACATAATATAAAAGGAACAGGACCGTCAGTTGAAAAGGCTGAAAGGTCCTGTTTTTAAGTTTGATTGAATTGAGTTCCGTGTCAAGGACATTTTCAAAAAGTTTGTAGTGATTTTTTAAATTGCTCCATATGAGTTAAAAGTTGTTCGTATGGGGCAAAAACAAGGCTTGAATACATTCAAACTTAACGTGAACTACCCCATGGAGTAAGGCTTGCGCAGAATATGGGGCAAGTACAAAGCTTGTATATATTCAAATTTAACCGAAACTACCCCATAGAGTAAGAGCTGCGTAAGATATGAGGTACTTTTAAAAGATTTGTACCATATGAGCAGAAAATATCGTATATGGTACAGATATGAAGTTTGCCCAGCTTGATTTCTAAGAAATCTGTACCATATAAGCAGAAATTATCGTATATGGTACAGATATGAAGTTTGTCTAGTTAGATTTCTAATAAATTTGTACCATATAAGCGAGAATTATCGTATATGGTACAGATATGAAGTTTGTCTAGTTAGATTTAGAATAAACAAAGAGCTATGCTTAGAAAAAAATCTTACCATTGAGAAGATGTAAGAAATCTAATAGGCATAGCTCTTTTGAGTATTTACAATAACAAATTAAATTGCTAAGAAGTACTTAATAACAGTTGTTATTGAAATATTAGAATTTTTAATTTTGTAATATTGTCCGTTCAGGTTGAAAATAGTATCTCCCAATCCTATGCTTGCAGAATGATTGTCAGATAATCCTAAAGTTATTTTAAAACCTCCAGATAACATTGGATTGTCCATTTTTCAACATCCAGCATAGACATGTAGGAAAGAATAGCAGAAATTCTATTTTGGTCACTTGTTTCATAAGGTACATCATTAATGTAGTAACTTATTTTTGAAACGCCTCCTGAAATATAAGCATCAAATAAGTTGTTTTTCTTGTAGCCCTCAGTTGGTGGCAGTGGGCACTTATTGGCAACTGTTGGTGTAGTTACTGATTTATTTACTGTTACCTTGCACTTTAATACATATTTCTTGCCATTTTGTTTAACAGTGGCTTTTACAACTGTTGAACCTACTTTCTTTGCAGAAACAATTCCTTTTTTGGAAACCTTTACAATTTTAGAATTATTAGACTTCCAAGATATTTTCGCATTTTTACTAAGCTTTTTAATCTTAAGTGTTTTCTTTGAACCTGTTTCTAATGAAATCTTAGTTGAAGATAACTTTGGAGTCTGTTGTTTAGCCGAAACACTAGTGCTATTAAACAAACAAAAACTGCTTAGTATCATCATAGTAACAAAAATAAACATAAATCTTCTTTTCATATCATTTACCTCCTTAAATAACCGACCTACTTTTGGTAAATCAATTATAAAATATTTGATTAAAAAATGAAAGCATATTAAGGTAAAAACATGGAATGTATTGTTGCATAAGTGGAACATATACAGAGGGAACGTTAACAAAGATTGAAGTGTTCATATCTTGAAATAATGAAAAGGAACACTATCAGTACGGAAAAGGAGGAAACACTATGAAAAGAACTAAAACAAAACTATTTGACAACACTTTTTGTTATTGCATTAATTATGTATGGAATTACATTTAACGAAGAAGTAAATGCGAGAACAATCACAGAAGATGAAACAAATCAGATATGTACGGAAATAACACAAAAGATAGAAAATAAAAGTAAATCAGTTATAGAGAACGACGTGAAATTTTATAATGAAGAACTTAATTATTACAGGAAGAAACTTAACAAATCATACGATGGAATACATAATATACTTAGTGATGTTAACATTGAAATAGAAGCAGGTTCTAAGAATTTAATTATAGGAGAGAGTGGTTGTGGAAAGACCACTCTCTTATCTATATTAGAGGGAATCGAGCAGCCTGACAGCGGAGTGTTAATCCTTAAGGATTGTGATATGTATGGAATGAAGCTACAACAATGATTAAAAGAATGGATACAGTATTCGAAATCAAAAACAAAAAACTTAAAAGGACAGACTATTATGCTTAAAATTACAACAAAAATTATGGAAAGACAAAAGGTGTCAAATATCATTTTGAAAAGATGGCAAACATAAATGTTCATTTAATAAGCAGTCTATACATATAAGTAAAATAGTAAATCAAGGGTATAATAATTCTAATATATCAGGTGAAGGTTTAATAACTATAGTTGTACCAAAAAGTAATACTAGTATTAAAAGTATTATTAGTGGGTATGATGACATTTTTATAGAAGCAAAAAATAATATTGATATTTTTAATTTTAAGGATAGCAGGGTAAGTGAAGCTTTGAAGAAACTTGACAGGGAAGTGTTAATAATATTGTATAATTTAATTATTGTTATTATAATTTCTATAATCAGTCGTTTGGTTATAGTTCGTAGCCTTAACAAAATGAAGGTTAGAGACTGGTTGAGAGGAAATGTGTAGTAAGTAAAAGGAGGCAGCTTATGAATGGAAGTCACATTGCTATTCCAACCATTCTTAAGGTAGGAAAAGGCACTTTAAAAGATATAGGAAGTTACATTAAGGACAGCAGAATTGAAAATGCTGTAGTTTATTTTGGAAATGGTCTGGTTAATATGTTTGGAGATACTGTTCTTCAATCATTTCAGAAGGAAAATATTAATGTTTTGGAATATAAGGAACTGGATTCTATTAAAATAGAAGATATAATAGATTTGGCTTTTTCAATTGACAGCAAGGCACAGATTATTGTGGGAATTGGTGGTGGAAAGGTTATTGATGCTGCAAAATATGCAGCTTATTTAAGAAAATTACCTTTCATTAGTGTGCCTACATCTGCATCCAGTGACGGCTTTTCCAGTGCCAGTGCGTCATTACTTGTTAATGGAAGAAGAACTTCTGTGCCGGCAAAACTTGCATATGGAATTATTGCAGACACTGATGTTATAAAAAGTGCTCCGGAAAAGTTTTTGTATTCAGGTATTGGTGATTTGGTATCAAAAATTACAGCACTTTACGATTGGGTATTTGAGGACGAACACGGATATGCGGTGTTAAACGATTTTGCATGATGATTGCAAAAAAAGCAGTAAATAGTTTTGTGAGAACTCCTTTTGAGAGTATAAAAGATGACCTGTTCTTAAGAGAACTTCTTGATTCTCTTGCAATGAGTGGAATTGCCAATGAAATAGCAGGAAACAGTTCTCCTGCAAGTGGAAGCGAACATCTTATTTCTCATGCTTTAGATAAAACATTGGAGCATCCGCAACTTCATGGAATACAGGTTGGAATTGCAACTTATATAATGAGCAAGGTTCAGGACCACAGATATATTCGTGTAAATAAGATTTTTTGAAGATACAGGTTTCTGGGATTATGTAAGCACCCTTGGACTGAAACGTGAGGATTATGCAAGGGCAATTGATATTGCACCGTCAATAAAACCACACAGACATACTTATCTCCATGAGAAAAAATATAGGGAGCTGGCAAAAAAAGTTCTCTATGAAGATGAAGTTTTAAAGAAAGTGTTTGGCTGAATATAAGCTATTGTGGTATAATACTTTAGTTCAAATGATTTATTTTTGGAGGATAATATGAAAGTATTAATGTTTAACGGAAGCCCTAAAGCTAAGGGCTGTACATATACAGCATTGGAAGAGATGGCTAAAGTCTTAAATGAAGAAGGCATTGAAACAGAGATTATGCACGTAGGAGCACACCCACAGGGAAGTTGTATGGGCTGTGGCGGTTGCTCAAAAACAGGTGAATGTGTGTATGGTGGAGAAGTAGTTGAAGCAGCAAAGAAGCTTAAAGAAGCTGACGGAGTCGTTTTTGGAAGCCCTGTTCATTATGCATCAATTAGTGGAAATATGATGGGATTTCTTCACAGATTATCATGGAGTGCAGGAAAAGATTTAAAATATAGCCGGCAGCTATGGTTGTAAGTGCAAGAAGAGCAGGAACAACAAGTGCTCTTGATGAAATTGCAAAGATACCTGAGTTTTTCCATATGCCATTAATTAACGGAAATTATTGGCCAATGGTTCACGGAAGCACACCTGATGATGTAAGAAAAGATGAAG
>ENA-OQAZ01001225-OQAZ01001225.1-human-gut-metagenome-genome-assembly--contig:-NODE-1225-length-12672-cov-1.781028_pt1 | contig 12672 bp, 21 predicted proteins | sample MGYA00242737_ERZ504531 | MGnify/ENA primary metagenome ERZ504531 (study PRJEB26092, sample SAMD00036244) | human gut metagenome | host: Homo sapiens | study: EMG produced TPA metagenomics assembly of...
TGAAAAATTGGAAGCAGAAGGAAAAATGCCGATGATCTTGGGAGAATAGTCACATGTTTGGGTAATGAAACTGGCAGATGAAAGCAAGATCCGGCAGTAAAAAAGGACTGGATCTGACAGGCTACCTCAGGATGTTTTTATTTGTCAGTTATGGAAGTGAGCCTCTTTTCCGGATGATGGATATGATGCAGATGAACATAAGAAAAGAACAGCCGGATTTCCTGCTGGAAAAGTGTGTCTGTATGGTGGATGCAGAAGCCGGATTTTGTGGAAAACCAGTATTTTTTCATCTGGATCGTGGAAAACTTTAAGAAAAACCCGATTTTCAGTTAGTGGAAATTATTTTACCAAGCCTTGAAAGGGGGCCTGTGATGATGCTCTTTTTTCGGAGTTGTATTCAATCCAAATCTCTAACACGACACTCCAATCCCAGATATTTAAAAAAATTTGTGCACCTCTCCAAGTACAAATCTGCAAAATTCAAATTTATTTTAAGAAAAAAAGAATCCGGAAAAAGAGCATTATCATGGGTCTCCTTCAAAGGAAGCCTTACCCTGGAGGCAGCTCTTTGCTTTCCGCTAATGGTATTTTTCTGTGTAACGCTGCTTATGCCTATGGTGTTAATGGACCGGCAGAGGCAGATCCAGGCGGTGGCAGAGGCTGTGGGAGAAGAAATCAGCCGGTATGCTTATGCAGCCTATTTATATGAAAACGAAAAAAAGGAAGAAATAGATGCCGGCCGGTCAGAGGAAGGGGCAGACAGCGTGCTCATTGAAAAGGCTACAGCCATCTATGCGGCAGCTGCGGTAAAAGGAAAGATACCGGAAAAATGGGTACGGGATCTGGATTTTTACGGAACACGGATAACAGAAGATGAAAAGATACAGATTGTAATGCATTATAAGATGCCATTGCCATTTTCAGTGTTTGGGATAAACAGCGTATCTGTAGAAAACATATGTAGCCGAAGATTGTGGACAGGAGCAGATGGGAACAGAAACAGGAAAAATACATTGAATGGGGAAAAAGAAGAGATCATGGTGTATATAGGAAGATCCTCTACCAGATATCACAGACAGAGAAACTGTCATTATCTGTTTCATGATCTAAAAAAGGTATCAGCAGAGGATGTAACAGGGCTTCGCAGTCAGGAAGGAAAGAAATATAAGCCTTGTGCATCCTGTAAAAACAGAGGAACAGACGCATATGTTTATGTGCTTCCTTATGGGGAAAGCTATCATACCAGAGAGGACTGCACTTCTCTCAGCGCTTATGTACAGGAAGTGCCCTTAAGCCAGGTGGAATATCTGGGTGGATGTTCGTATTGCAGCCAATAGAGGTAATTTTGGCATGTTCCCACAAAACAAGCAGTAAAGGCAGATACAGGAAAGCTTCTGAGAGGATATTGACAGAAAAAGGAGAAGAAAAAGTGGGTGTTACTTTGTATATAAAAGCAGGTTTTCGCATAGGATTTTTATTATTTTTACTATCTGCTGCCTGGCAGGATCTGAGAAAGAAAAGCATCCGGGCATCTACTTTTTACATCTGGGGAATGATGGGACTGATGTTTCGGGGTATACAGATCCTTTACAGACTGCAGCAGATGGTTTGCGAAGAAACAGGAAAAAGCGGGGAAGAGATATTCTGGTCTATGGCAGTCCTGGTTTTGGAACTGTTCCTTGATCTGTTTCCGGGACTGCTTCTTTTAGGAATATCTGTAGTCACCGAAGAAGCCATGGGAAAAGGAGATGGCTGGTTTTTTCTGGTTTCAGGCCTGTTTTTAGGATTTTGGAAAAATGTATTTTTACTTACAGGAGGCCTGTTCTTGTGTTTTCCGGTAGCAGTATGGCTGATGATAGGCAGGTGGGGAAAAAATACCGGAATAAAGCTGCCGTTGCTGCTATTTATGTTTCCGGTGGGACTGGGGGTGCTGTTTTTGTGAGAAAACAGGGAAGTATTACAGTAGAAGCAGCCTGTGTTATGGCGGTTGTTTTATTTTCCCTGGCAGCGCTTATAGAAAATGCCGGACGGATCCATGATGAGACAATATCAGCTATGGTACTTCATGAGGCAGTGGAAAAATGCCGCCACGAAAGGGAAATAAGTGTCCGGGATGTGGAGCTGTTTTTCAAAGAACATAAGGGGCTGCGGCTGCGATTTACAGATTTTGGAATTTCCATAAAGGAAAAGGGGGAAAAGAGAACAGGAATAGCTATGGGTGGAAATTGGAGTAAACAGATAGAAATGACTGCATTCCGGCCGGAAGCCTTCCTGAGAAAAGTGACTCTTATAGCCGGGGGAGACAAATGAAAATTGAATATATGCGTGAAATGAAGCGCAGCTATATGACGGTAAAAATGGAAGACTGGGAAATAGCAGAAAGCTATGAAAGGGGAATGCTGTCCAGAAACCAGATTCCCGGTCTTTTAAAAATGAAGATCAAATATACAGATGGAATTCCCTGGTATTGTTATGATATCACTTCCCGTCAGCCTGTCAGCCGGTTATTTGAAAGTCAGCCAGCAGATGAAAAACAGGTAAGAAGCTTTTTTTGCCAGTTGTATGAAACACTGGACCGGATGGAGGCCTATCTTTTAGGGGATGGAGGGATCCTTTTAGACCCGGATCTGGTCTATGTGGATCCGGAGGGATTTAAAACCGGTTTTTGTGTGATACCAGGGAGAAAAGAGGACTTTAACAGTCAGCTTTCTTTATTTATCCAGTATCTTATGAAGCATATTGATCACAAAGACAGGGAATGTGTAGTCCTTACTTATGGGCTTTACCAGACCTGTATGAAGGAAAATTACAGTCTGGAGGATATGATGAGGATACTGGCAGAAAAAATGCCGGAGAAACGGTCAGATCTGGTACAGGAAGAAGAAACAGTAAGAAATTTCAGAATAACAAAAGGAGAGGAAACTGACCGGAATTTCAGGGATTTCAGGGAAAACAGTGAAGATATCCGGGAATGGAAGGGGAAAGAGGAAACAGAGGAACAGGAAAAGCTGGAAATATCAGGATCGTATCAGAAAAGCAGTGTCCGGAGATTGGTTAAAAAGCTGTTTTTCCTGCTGGTATTCCTGGTTACAGTCATAGGAGGAACCTGGTTTTTATATGGAGCAGAAATTCTGGCACAGTTTTGGATCTACGAGGTTTCTGTAGGAGGTATACTGGCAGTTATCCTTATCCTGAGCATTTTATTCTTGAAAAAGTGGGAAAAATGGAAAACTTAAGGCTGAAGAAGTGGAAACAGAAGATCCATGGAGAGTTTTTTACGAAGACCCGGAAGAGCAGACTGCGGCTTATGATATTTGCGATAATAAAGACCCGGAAGAGCGATATGCCCAGCACAAGTATCTGGACTAAAGGCACAGGTCAGAGCAGAAAATATAAAAGAAGCAGAAGAATTTCAGACCATGCTCCTTACGCCGAAAGAGAAGCCGGACCATATACTTGTGTCTGCGAAGCCTGAAAACGGAGATATCCCTGTTGGATATGTGCCTTTTGTAATAGGAAAACATACAGGATTGGCAGATCATATACTGGATAAGCCTACAGTGAGCCGTTTTCATGTGCGGATCATGGAAAAAGGAGGGGATTATTTCCTTACAGATCTGAATTCTACGAATGGTACAAAAGTCAATGGAAAACTGCTGGCGGCCAATGAGGAGATCCTGTTAAAAGAAGGAGATGAAGTGCAGATTGCAGAAGAAAAGTATTTCTGGAAATAGAAACCGGCATAATGCGGCAGGAGGTGACAAAAACAGACACGGCGAGGGGACGGTTTCTTGGAGATATTGCAGAAATACGCTTAACAATGGAAAAAAATTATGCTAGTATTATAAACAAGAAAAGCGCTTATCGGCACAGAAGAGGAGGAATTAGAAATGGCAGAAGACAATTGTATTTTTTGTAAGATTGCAAGGGGGGTGATTCCTTCAACGACCGTATATGAAGACGAGGACTTCCGTGTGATCCTGGATCTGGGACCGGCATCAAAGGGACATTCATTGATCCTGCCTAAAAAGCACTTTGCTAATGTATGCGAGCTGGATAAAGAAACAGCGGCAAAGGTGCTTCCACTGGGAGCGAAGATAGGAGCTGCTATGAAAAAAGGATTAGGCTGCGCCGGATTTAATCTGGTTCAGAATAATGGGGAAGCAGCAGGACAGACTGTAATGCATTTTCATATGCATGTGATCCCCCGTTATGAAGGCGGTCCAAAGGAAATCGCCAATTGGACACCAGGTTCAGCAACGGCAGAAGAATTGACGGAAGCAGCAGAGAAGATCAAAGGTTGTCTGTAGTCATTTATGATCAAACGGATGGATGAAGAGGCAAAAGCCCGTTTTGAGGAAATGTATCTGACCTATCAGGATACGTTAAGACGTCTGGCTTATGCTTATGATATACCAGTGGATGATATTGACGATATCATTCAGGATACATTTGTTTCCTATGCAAGATATGATTATTCCCTGGACCAGCCGGAAATGGGAAAGAAGCTCTTGCTTGGCAAAATCCTGAAAAACCGCTGTATGGATTATCACAGACAGAAAAAGAGACGGATCTGTGAAAATCTGGAAGGAGAAGAATTTGCTGCAGAAGAATACAGAATGCAGGCAGGCCAGCCGGGCTGGTAGATATTTTCTCTGGAAAAGAGCGGTGTAAAGCGATTTTGGATGAGGTAGACCGGATGCCGGAAAAATGGCAGAAGGTTGCCGAGTTGAAATTAATAGAAGGACGGCCGACCAGTGAAGTATGTGATCAGCTTTCTATTTCAGAAAAAGCCTGTTATTCACGGGTCAGCCGTATCAGAAAGTACATAGAATCTCTTTTGAAACGGGAAGACTGGCCATAAGATTGGACAAGTCCTCATATTAAAAAAGAAATTTTGTTACTGGTCATGGAGTACATGACCAGTGATGAGCTGGTTTAAGAATGGGAAACGCAGGATTCGATCAGACCGGTAATGGTTTCTATCCGACATTGCTGAGACTGCTTTTTTCCATAGTGTTTATATAAGCTTCCCTGTTTTTATAAAGATCAAAAACAGCAGTGCTTAAAGTTTCATCGGAAAGGTCTTCTTCCTTTAAGACTTTGCTGAAGCCCTGACGTGCAAAAGAATCTGCATTTAAGATCTGGTCTCCGCGGCTGGCAGCAGCAGAAAGCGGAATCAGAAGATTCGGTTTGCGAAGAGCCAGGAGTTCGCAGATGGAGTTAGCTCCGGCACGGGAAATGACCACATCAGCAGCTGCAAACAGATGCTTTAAAGGTGCATCTACGTATTCATACTGTACATATCCTTCGGTACTGATCAGGCTTTCATCCAGATTGCCTTTTCCGCAGATATGTATTACCTGGAATGTGTTTAAAAGCTGTGGAAGGATCTTTCGCACTGCAGTATTTACAGCAACAGATCCAAGGCTTCCGCCGATGATCAGAAGAACAGGCCTGCTTTCGTCTAAATGAGCGTAGGACAGACCGGCACTGCGGTCTCCTTCTAAAAGCTCTGCACGGATTGGAGAACCTGTGAGGACAGCCTTGTCTTTAGGGAGATATTTAAGAGTCTCCGGGAAGTTGCAGCATACCTTAGCAGCAGATGGAATGCAGATCTTGTTTGCAAGACCAGGAGTCATATCTGATTCATGGATGATAACAGGATCTTATAATGTTTTGCAGCCAGTACAACTGGTACAGCAACGAAACCGCCCTTGGAGAATACAACATCTGGTTTATAACGCTTCATAAGGTGAAGTGCCTCAAAATAGCCCTTTGCAACACGGAACGGATCAGAAAAATTCTTCAGATCAAAGTATCGGCGCAGTTTACCGGAAGAGATGCCGTCATAAGGAATACCGGCTCCTTCGATCAGCTTGCGTTCAATACCCTGATAAGAACCGATATAACGGATTTCATAACCTGCCTTCTTTAAAGAAGGGAGAAGTGCAAGATTGGGAGTAACATGACCGGCAGTACCGCCGCCGGTTAAAATGATTTTTTTCATAAAAACCTCCTGAAGGAAAAACGTCTACTAATATAGTAAGCATTAACTGTGAAAAGTCAACCCTAAACCGAGAGGGAACTTTAGGGTATCTGGCAATTGAGGTGTAAAGTGGGAAAAGCAGGAAAACTGGACTTGGAAATGAAGGAAATTTTAAGAAGTTTTGAACAGGCAGAGAAAGACACTAGCAGTCTGCCTTAAATCCGCCTCCAGCTGATGAATTTGACCGCATCTGGACCAGGATCCAGGCAGAACGGGAACTGATCCCAGATCCTGTTCCAACCGTAAAACCCCGCAGACGCTGCATAAATAAGATATTTGCAGTTGGTGTAGCAGCAGCGGTGCTGACAGTTGGCGGATGTTTTGTAGCAATGGGAACGAAATCTTATTTTTATCGGGATGGGAGAAGAGTTAATAATGGAGTTGTGTATAATAATGATTCCAAGGTTATTTCTGTGCGAGATGAAGGAGAGGCATATGAGAAGGTTTCCGAGAAGTTAGGGGTTCAGGTTTTGAAATTAGGATATATACCCGATGGAATGTATTTTGAAGATTTAGCGTTGAGCAGTGGGTATGGAAAGTTTACACTATTCGTATCAGGATAGTCGAGTAACATTTGCAATGGAAAAATCAAGTATTACAACATCTAAGATGCATTCTTCTGATGCGAAGGATAATTATGAAATATGGAATGCAGGACTTTCGATATAAGTATAGTGTTTCATGGTGAAAATATAAATAATAATACAAAAAGATATGAAGCGTATTTTACATATAATGGGGTATATTATTATTTATTTGGAGAATTACCAAAGCAGGAGTTTGAGGAGATGTTGAAAAAAATTCATTTTTAGAAGATTGGAGTTTATATGAAAAAAATAATGCGTCTGGCGATTTGTATTTTAATGGCAATTAACGTATTTACGGCAACTGCGTTTGCAGCAATACCATCGCCGTTAAGTTATACTTCAGTGGATCTGGAATCAAACTTATGTGATAAATCAGTATCTTATAGTCAGGGTACTGCTAGATCATATGCAAGAAGAGGAAGGTTCTTTGTATCAGCAGATGTTACTATAAAGGATGAAGGAAATGGAAATATTGGGGCTTCGGCATATGCGTATTTGGCTAAACCAGTAACCGAGATGTACATATCACTTTATCTGGACAGATATGATGAGAGTTTAAAAAAAATGGAAACAGGTTGATTATGTTGATTTTGAATATACATTAGAAGAATATCCTGATGGAATTGATGATCAAATTGTTAATGTAACTTTTACTAATCAGAAAAAAGGGTATTACTATCGTATCAGAGGTGCATTCTCTGCAGGTGATGAAGAGAAATATGAAGGCTTTGGTCCAACTACTGATGGCATCTGGATCGAATAAAAAACTGAAATATTTTAAATCTTTCCCACAGCAGCTTCCGAACAGAAGCTGCTGTTTTGTCTATTTTCATCTATTTTTCTCACCACCTCATAACAACCGTTAAAACATTTCAATTGTGCATTTCTCAAAAAGTGTCAGTGGAAGTCTGGCGGGATATCATGTATAATAAATGGATATGAGCATATGCTCACTGCCACAAAGGTGATAGTGCATTTAAAAACATTGAGAAATATTGAGGAGAATACAAATGCGTGACTACTTAAACAGACTGAGAATTGCAGTTTCAGCGCTTTATGATAGGAAGATACGGAATGGACCAGTTTGGACGTTTCCTTTCAAGTCTTCTTTTAGCACTGATCATTTTTAATTTCCTGATCCCGGCGGCTTTGCCTTCCAGGATCCTGTGGGCACTGGAATGGATCGTACTCATTATCCTGTATGCAAGAATGTTTTCTAAAAACATTAATAAGCGTTATCAGGAAAATGAAGCCTTTTTAAGACGGCAGTTTTATGTATCTGAATGGTGGAAAAAATGGAAATTCCGCTTTCAGGAGAGCAGAAAGTACCATATTTACCGCTGTCCAAACTGTAAACAGAAGGTGCGTGTCCCCAGGGGAAGAGGACGGATCAGCATCCACTGCCCGAAATGCGGAACCGATTTTATCAAAAAAAGCTGACAAAACAGGGAATAAATTCTTTTACACAGGCCGGCTGCGTTGCAGCCGGTCTTTTTCTGCCCTTTTTCCGCGTCTTTTTCCGTGTACAATGATTCTGATTTACTTAAATTTTACAAAAGCTATACCATACCTTGCTTTCAGCTATTGTAAAACTTTTGTATACTCCACAATGTAAGAACAAGAAAACAACATATTAAAAAATATAAGTACCGTAAAATAAATGCAAACATAAAAATAAAAACGGTACAAAAAAGTGGAGGAAAAGATAATTATGAAAAAAATGGCATGAAAGTAATGGCAGTGATCGGTTCAGCAGTAATGGCAGCAGGAATGCTTGCGGGATGTGGAAATTCCGGTGCAGCAGCTACCACAGCAGCGACCGCAACCACAGAAAAGCAGACAACTGAAGCAAAGGCAGAAGAAACAACCAAAGAAGCAGCTACAGAAGCAAAGAGTGCAGATGCAGATTTAAGCGGTTCTATCAGCATGGTAGGTTCCACTTCTATGGAGAAGTTCGCAAATGCATTAAGCGAAGCATTTATGGAGAAATATCCAAAGGTAACTGTAACCGCTGAGTTCGTAGGTTCCGGTGCTGGTATCGAGGCAGTAAGCAATGGTACAGCAGATATCGGTAACTCTTCCAGAAACTTAAAGGATGAAGAAAAGGCAAAAGGTGTTGCAGAAAATATCGTAGCGATCGATGGTATCGCAGTTGTAGTTGATCCGGCTAACACAGTAGAAGATCTGACCAAGGATCAGCTGACCAGCATTTATGACGGTTCTGTAACCAACTGGAAAGATGTAGGCGGAAATGATGCTCCTATCGTAGTAGTAGGGCGTGAGGCAGGTTCCGGTACAAGAGGAGCTTTCGAGGAGCTGTTAAAGCTGGAAGATGCATGCAAGTACAGCAATGAATTAGACAGCACTGGCGCTGTAATGGCAAAGGTAGCATCTACCCAGGTTCCATCGGATATGTTTCTCTGGACGTATTAGATGATACTGTAAAGGCTGTAAAATTAGACGGCGCTGAGCCAACAGAAGAGAATATCAAGCAGGAAAGTACTTCTTAAGCCGTCCATTCGTAATGGCTACCAAGGCGAAATCAGTGAGCAGAGCGACCTTGTAAAGGCACTGTTTGACTTCATCTACTCTGATGAAGGTTCTGAGCTTGTAAAATCTGTAGGTCTGATCACAGCTGATAAATAATGAAGAGTTGTATGAAATGAAAGGAGACTGTCTGCAATGACTCAGGAAACATTTTCCGTCCGTTCCCATCATGGCAGCAAGTCCACAGTTGAAAAAGCTGCAGAAGCGATCTTCACCGCATGCGGCTTTTTCGCTGTCCTGGCTGTTGCTTCCATTACATTATATATGATATTCAGTGGTACACCGGCGCTGTTTAAAGTAGGTATTCTGGATATCCTTTTTGGTACCTTATGGCAGCCGGCTGCTGCTGCACCAAGCTTCGGTATCCTGTATGTTATCCTTACTTCTATAGTGGGAACCTTTCTGGCAATCCTCATTGGTGTGCCGGTTGGTGTGATGACAGCTGTTTTTCTGGCAGAAGTAGCGCCGAAAAAGCTGGCAAATGTGGTCCGTCCGGCAGTAGAACTGTTAGCAGGTATCCCGTCCGTTATCTACGGTCTGTTAGGTATCCTGATCTTAAATCCACTGATGTATAAAATGGAACTGGCCGTATTTAAAGGTTCTTCCACTCATCAGTATACCGGTGGTGCAAACCTGATCTCTGCAGTTTTAGTGCTGGCGCTGATGATCCTTCCAACAGTCATCAATATCAGCGAATCTGCTTTAAGAGCGGTTCCGTTACATTTAAAAAGTGCTTCTCTGGCATTAGGTGCTACGAAGATCCAGACTATTTTCCAGGTGATCCTTCCGGCAGCAAAATCCGGTATTATCACAGCTGTTGTCCTGGGAACAGGAAGAGCCATCGGTGAGGCAATGGCTATTACGCTGGTATCAGGAAGCTCTGTAAACTTCCCGCTTCCATTTAACTCTGTCCGTTTCCTGACCACTGCAATTGTAGCAGAAATGGGATATGCATCCGGACTGCACAGAGAAGTATTATTTACCATCGGTCTTGTATTATTTGCATTTATCATGATTATCAATGTTAGTTTAAACGGCATTCTGAAGAAGGGAGAGAAAACAAAATGACAGGTGAAGCTGCGATCCGCATTCATGAAGATTCCATTATCAAGGAAAGCATCTATGGAAACGTGTCCGGAGCACCGATGTGATCTTAACAGGTATTATCTACGGATGTGCCAGTATCTCCATGCTCCTTCTCATCGGAATTTTAGGTTACACCTTTGTAAGAGGTGTCCCACATGTGACCTGGGCTTTTTTAAGCACTGTTTCCAGCTCCACAAAAGGAACCTTCGGTATTCTTGGAAATATAATCAATACCCTTTATATCGTAGTGATCACGCTGCTGATCGCCACCCCTATTGGTGTAGGTTCTGCGGTTTACTTAAATGAGTACGCAAAACCAGGCAAGATCGTCCGCCTGATTGTATTTACCACAGAAACACTTTCCGGTATCCCCTCTATTATATTCGGTCTTTTTTGGAATGGTATTTTTTGGAAATACACTGAGACTGGGCATATTCTAGTTCTCACCGGTTCCCTGACACTGACCTTAATGATCCTTCCGCTGATCACAAGAACTACCCAGAAGCTTTAAAGACAGTTCCTGACAAGCTATCGACACGGCGCACTGGGAATCGGCGCTACAAAATGGTACATGATCCGCACCATCCTTCTTCCAAGCGCTATGCCTGGTATCCTTACAGGTGTTATCCTTGCCATCGGACGTATTGTAGGTGAGTCTGCAGCACTGCTGTTTACTGCAGGAAGCGGCTATTACCTGCCAAAGAACTTCCTGGGAAAAGTGCTTGAATCCGGCGGTACACTGACTATCCAGCTGTATCTGTTTATGCAGAAGGCAAAATATAATGAAGCTTTCGGCGTAGCAGTTGTGCTTCTGGTGATCGTACTGGTTATTAATGCTCTGGCAAAATATCTTTCCCACCGTTTTAATGTAGAAACACGTTAGGAGAAAATAGAATGGAAAATAAAGTAAAGATCTCCACACAGGACCTGAATCTGTATTATGGAGAAAATCATGCATTGAAGAATATCAATCTGGATCTTTATGAAAATAAGATCACCGCATTTATAGGACCATCCGGATGTGGAAAATCTACCTATTTAAAGACATTAAACCGTATGAATGACCTGGTTTCTAATGTAAAGATCGACGGAACCGTGCTTCTTGACGGAGAGGACATTTATGATCCCCAGGTAGATACTACTCTTCTTAGGAAAAAGGTGGGAATGGTATTCCAGCAGCCCAACCCATTTCCAATGAGCATTTATGACAATGTAGCTTACGGGCCAAGGATCCACGGCATCAAGAATAAAGCACAGTTAGATGAAATCGTAGAGCGCAGTTTAAAGGGCGCAGCTTTATGGGATGAGGTTTCTGACCGTTTAAAGAAGTCAGCACTGGGACTTTCCGGTGGACAGCAGCAGCGTCTGTGTATTGCGAGAGCACTGGCAGTAGAGCCGGAAGTTCTGTTAATGGATGAACCTACATCTGCCTGGATCCTATTTCTACCTTAAAGATCGAGGATCTGATGGATGATCTGAAGAGTAAATATACAGTTGCCATTGTTACCCATAATATGCAGCAGGCAACCCGTATTGCAGATTATACAGCATTTTTCCTGGTAGGCGAGGTAGTAGAGTATGCTACAACAGACGAACTGTTTACCATGCCAAAGGATAAGAGAACGGAAGATTATATCACAGGACGTTTTGGTTGATATAGTATATGATCCGGTGTGGATCGTGAAAATGTAAAGTTGTAAAAATGTTGGAAAAACAACAGGAAGGGGAATGCCGGGATGCGCATTACTTATGAACATGAATTAGAGGAATTGAATAAATGCCTGCGGGATATGGCCATGATGGTGGAAAAAGCCATTGAACAGACTTTCGTGGCATTTGAAGACCAGAATTATACCATGGCAGAGGACGTTATTAAAGGAGACCGGAATGTAAATGACATGGAACGTGCCATTGAGTCCCGCTGTCTGTCCCTGATCCTTCGCCAGCAGCCGGTAGCAAAGGACCTGCGCCAGATATCTACAGCCCTTAAGGTTGTAACGGATCTGGAGCGTATTGGAGATCATGCGTCAGATATTGCAGAGCTGATCTTAAGGATAAAAAGTGACCATGCCTATCACATTGTACAGCATCTTCCAGCTATGGCAGCTTCAGCCAGAAAATGGTCCATGACGCGGTAGAAGCATTTATTAAGCAGGATGTGGAAGAGGCAGAGGAGATCATCCGCAGGGATGATGAGGTAGATGCACTGTTCAATCAGGTGAAAACTGATGTGGTGGAATTATTAAAGTCTTCTCCTTCTCATGCAGATCAGGGGATCGACCTGCTGATGATCGCCAAGTATTTAGAGCGTATCGGGATCATGCAGTAAATGTATGCGAATGGACCCAGTTCTGTAAGACAGGTGCACTGAAAATGTGCGTATTATGTAAAAGAACTTATAAG
>ENA-OQAZ01001226-OQAZ01001226.1-human-gut-metagenome-genome-assembly--contig:-NODE-1226-length-12670-cov-3.775173_pt1 | contig 12670 bp, 13 predicted proteins | sample MGYA00242737_ERZ504531 | MGnify/ENA primary metagenome ERZ504531 (study PRJEB26092, sample SAMD00036244) | human gut metagenome | host: Homo sapiens | study: EMG produced TPA metagenomics assembly of...
AACTCAAATCCAAGGTCACGCACTGCCTTCATTGCATAGAGTGCCGCAACAGCTGGTCCCTTATCGTCAGATGTTCCGCGTCCGTACATCTTTCCATCCTCAACTATAGCTCAAACGGTGTTGTCTTTGTCCATCCGTCTCCGCCTGGAACAACATCAAGATGTGCCAGAATATCAAGTCCAAGCTCCTTTCCATTGATTACTGTGTCAATCGCATAATTATCCCAGTTTTTTCCTAAAAAGCCGTGCTTCTCAAAAAGAGATAATCCTGCATGAAGTGCCTCTGCTGCACCCTCGCCATATGGCTTTCCCGGCAGCGCCTCTGCACGAGCACTGTCTACTTTGATCAATGTCTTAATGTCTTCAACCATCTCGTCGCGATGTACGCTAAGATACTCATGAATCTTTTCCTGTACTGTCATAATCTTTCACCTTTCTATATTTGCTATTGGTAGCGTTATGCTACTATGATACCCCTAGCCGCACAAAATTGCAATGCTATTTTGCATAGCTAGGAAATAGTTTCAAAAAAGCAAAAAAACACTTGCAAACGTTTTATAACCTGCTATAATGTGCTAGAAAAACGTCAAAATCAACTTTAAAAAAGGAGCATAAGAAGTATGGCAAAAAATGCAACAAGGGAGATGACATCTGGAAGCCCGGTCAAATTAATTTTAAGCTTTGCAGTTCCGCTGCTGCTTGGCATGCTGTTTCAGCAATTCTACAGTATGGTTGATACTATTATCGTAGGAAAAAGTTTGGGCGTTGATCAGTTGGCCGGTGTCGGATCCACAGGCGCAATCAACTTTATGATTATAGGATTTTGCAACGGTGTTTGCAGCGGATTTGCTATCCCGATAGCACAAAGCTTTGGAGCAAAAGACTACAAAAGACTGAGAAAGTTTGTTGCAAACGCAGCCTGGCTGTCCATCGCATTCGCAGCTGTTATGACAGTTGTCGTCTGCGTACTATGCAGACAAATTCTTTTCTGGATGGACACACCAGAAAATATTTTTGAATATGCCTATAGCTACATATTTATTATTTTCCTCGGAATACCTGCCACATATCTATATAATCTACTGTCAGGTATTATTCGTTCCCTAGGAGACAGCCGAACACCAGTTATATTTCTGGTTATCTCAGCCATGTTAAATATTATTTTTGACCTGCTGGCAATTCTTGTGCTGCATATGGGAGTGGCAGGTGCTGCATGGGCTACAGTTCTCTCCCAGCTGATTTCTGGTATTCTATGCTTCTTATATATGAGAAAGCAATATGATATTCTCAGATTCGAAAAAGATGAGATCAAATTTGAAGGACGTCAGGCCATTATTCTTTGCAACATGGGCATTCCAATGGGGCTGCAGTACTCCATTACCGCAATCGGAAGTGTTATCTTACAGACTGCAGTAAACTCACTTGGTTCTCAGGCCGTAGCCGCAGTTACAGCTGCTGGCCGTATATCTGGCTTTAGCTGCTGCCCGTTTGATGCACTTGGCTCTACAATGGCAACATATGCCGGTCAAAATGTCGGCGCTGGAAAGCTTGATCGTGTTGGAAAAGGCTTGAAATCCGCAAGCTTCATAGGCGGCATCTATGCCATTATTGCTTTCTTTGTATTATCATTATTTGGAAGACAAATTGCACTTCTGTTTGTATCGGCAGATGAAATTGCCATTCTTGATCATGTTAAGCAGTTTTTAGTTTTCAACACGGCTTTCTACATTCCGCTTTGTCTCGTCAATACTGTGAGATTTTGCATACAGGGAATGGGCTATTCCCGATTGGCAATTTTAGCAGGTGTCTGTGAGATGGTTGGACGAATTATTGCCAGTCTTGTTCTTGTACCACTCATTGGCTTTGTTGGCATATGTCTTGCCAGTCCAATTGCATGGATCATGGCAGATCTGTTTCTCGTTCCAGCATACTGTCATACAATAAATCGAATGAAAAAAATATTAGCTTCTTAAATTTAAAGCAGCTAATCAAAAAATACCCCTCGACAGGCTGCTTATGTGTGCAGACTGATCGAAGGGTATTTTTTATTAACGTACTGCCTTAAGCAGTGCATTTAGCAAAAAATTATTATTATAAAGAAATGTCAGCAGTGTACTCTGTGTAATCATTGAAAGTGCCTCGCGTCCCCAATCTTGTGCTGCAAACGCCGTCACAACAATTCCGCCGATCCATATTATAATCAACGCAGTACAAAGCCCGCAAATGGCGCCTGCAATACAGTCAATCTGATGCAAAACAGGCAGTCTCACAATTCCTGCTAAAACCATTGTTACAATACGAAGCAAAATCCATACAACAACAAAACTGATAATACAGCAAACAGCCTCAAATGCCAAATCTGTGAGCCATCCCGTAATATAGGCTGCTATATTTTGAATGCCACGCTGCTCATAAACTGCCTTGCTGTTGCTTTGCTCTAAAGATTTTGTCAGAACATCTGGCAGATTCAGACTATCAATGACCTTATCTGTCATCTGCGCCTGTCCTGCCTGAATCTCTTGTGTCTTTTCTTCCACAAATGAGCTAACACTAGTCTCTATTGCTGCATAAATCCCTGTCTGGTCTTTCACAAAATCAGACACAGGCTCGCGGACAAACAGCATGATTACCAAGCTTACAAAAAAGGACGCAAATGAAAGAACTGTTTTTACAAGTCCTCTTTTCGCACCAGCCAGTGTCGCAAGTACAATCAATACGATTACCGCTATCACAAGCCAATTCATAGAATCACACCTTTCTTTTTTCAGCCAACTTCAAAATCCTTATCACGCAAAATCAGACAGCCTCTCTTGTCATATTTGCTCTGGAAGAGCTTGCGCATAGATTTTTTCTCGGCCTTCTCAATTGCATTATTTACAATCATCTCAACAATACGCTTTTTATTGCGCTCCTGATTACCTGCAATTACTTTTAAGCGCTCCATCAGTGCCAGCTCACCTGATTTATCAAACACACTGTCCTCTCTATCTGCATATCCTCTTGCATACTCAAGAAGCTCAGTAACAGAATATGTCTCACGGACAAATTGGGCCGTAACTACCTGTGCAAGCTGTGGGTAATCAATAAGCAGATGACGAATTGAGGCCGGTGTATCGATGAATACAACAAGCAAGCTTCTGTCAGTTGGATCAATGATCTTACAAAATTCATTGATGACACGCTCATTCATGTCTGCCGCATCTTCAATAAGAATTGTCTTTCCAAGCAGCTTGTCAATTGACTTAACAAGTCCCTTCTGATTCAGCTTCTGACCTGTAATTTTCACAACAGATCTCGGAACTGCACGTGAAGAGCGTTCTGCCAGTTCCTCTAAATATTCAAGTGCCAGTTCAATATCATCCTCATCTGGCATCGCCTGAATAGCAAAATGCCATACACGTGACATATCCTCCGGATTGACAATTGGAAGTCCGCTGTTTGCTGTCATATCTGGTTGACGGTTCTCAGCAGATTCTTCCTGAGGCTCTTCCTCTTCTGGTTCTTCCTCGGATTCTTCCTGATCATCTTCCTCTTCTGGTTCTTCCTCAAATTCTTCTTGAGGTTCTTCCTCTTCTGGTTCTTCCTGAATTTCTTCTTGAATCTCTTCCTGAGGTCCCGCTTCTTCTGGCTCTTTCTCAAGTTCTTCTTGAATTTCCTCCTGAGTCTCTTCTTCCTCTGGCTCTTTCTCAAGTTCTTCCTGAACTACTTCCTGAGTCTCTTCCTCTTCTGGCTCTTTTTCAGGTTCTTCTTGAACTTCTTCCTCTGGCTCTACTTCCACCGTTTCTGCCACTGGTGCTGCCCACTCAGAAATCTGAGGTTCTTCTTCTGGCTTATATGCTTCAAACCAAACAGCCTCATCAGTGTTTTCACTATCTGAGGTTTTCTCTGAAGTTTCGGTGTTTGCTGTTTCAACGTCTGAGGTTTCGTTTTCTGAAGTCTCGTCATCTAAAACTTCACTTTCTGTAGTTTCGTCCTCTGAAATCTCATCCTGCATATAGGAAATATCCTCAGACACCTGCAGTTTTTCTTTTTCTTCAACATCTGAAGGAATTTCAGAAACCAGCTCCAAATCCTTCTCCCCGGCAAGCTGCTGCACCTGCTGTACCTGCTTTGCCAACTCATCCTGCAGCTCGTTCTGGGCATCCTCCTGCTTTGCACGCTGAATTACTGCCATAATTTCGTTCATGTCACTCGTAACAACACTTTGTCTGGCATGTTCTAATCTTTGTTCCTTCTTTAAGCGTTCTACTGCCTCAAGTTCCTCTTCACGCTGCTTACGAAGCTTTTCTTCACGCTCTAGCAAAGCCTTCTGCTCATCCTCTCGCGCTTTAGCCTCTTTTTTAGCTGCCTCCTGCTCTGCCTGATATGCCTTTTCCTGCTCTTCCTGCCACTTTGAAATTTTTTCCTGTGCGGCAGCTTTTTTTAGCCAACTCTGCCTGTGATTCTTTCTTTTCCTGCTCTTCTTGCTTTTTCTGAAGCTTTTCGTTTTCTTCCTGTGCCTTTTTGTCTGCAAACTTCTGAACCTTTTCCTTTTGCGCCGGTGTTAACGGTGCAAACTGACTCTTAAGAGAAAGTGCCTTTTCTACATATTTTCCAAGGCCAAACCAAAGAATAATATCATCACACAGTTGGATACACTTATCCTTCTCATTATTCATCGCATATAAAACAGCCAGCTCATAAGCCCATTTCTCATCAAAATCCTCTCTCTTATAAGCTTCCAGAATTTTGATTTTTTCATCAAGAGTCGCCTTCTGATAACGTGCCATCTTATATAAAAGAATATATCTTCCCTGATCGTTTGGTGCTATACGGCAAAACTCCTCGAAATAATTTTTTGCATCATCATAGCTATCTGCCTTCAATGCAAGCTCCGTCAGACGGTACACAATACGGCGTCCCATCGCTGCATACTCATATGCCTGCTGCAAAATATCGATTGCCTTTTCATACTCTCCTACTGCCGTATAGACATCGGCTGCCAGTGTCAGCATTTTTACGTCGCGGATTTTTGTCCAGTCGATCGTATCGCACAGCTTTGCAGCCTCGCCATACTCTTTTCTGGCTGCAACCTGTCTGATATGCTCTGTTTTTAACTGATATTCGTATTTATCCATTTTGTCACCATTTCCTGCAACTATAATTCCACACGTCCATCAAGTGCACGTGTTAATGTCACTTCATCTATATATTCCAAATCACCGCCTACAGGCACACCACTCGCAATACGTGTTACCTTAATGCCAGCTGGCTTGATTAATTTACTTATATACATCGCTGTTGCTTCTCCTTCCAGACTGGAATTTGTCGCAATAATCACCTCTCGCACATCTTCGCGCTGCAGGCGCACCAGCAATTCCTTTATTTTAATGTCTCCCGGTCCTATTCCAAGCATAGGAGAAATTGCCCCGTGAAGAACATGATACACACCATCAAATTTTCCTGTTTTCTCATAAGCTGCCAGATCTCTGGAAGTTTCCACCACCATAATCACTGACTTGTCTCTCTTTGCACTGCCACAGATCGGACATAGCTCCTGATCTGTCAATGTGAAGCATTCCTTGCAGTAGCGGATATTGCTGCGCGCATTCACCATCGACTGCGCCAGCTGCTCCACCTGCTCTTTTGGCATATTAATAATATGAAATGCCAGACGCTGAGCTGATTTTGCTCCAATCCCAGGCAGTCTGGACAATTCTTCAATCAATTGATTTACTGTTTTGCTGTAAAAATCCATCAGAACGGAAAGCCTCCGCCAAGACCACCAAGGCTGCCGCCTAAACCACCTGCTAATTTGCCCATTGACTGAGAAGAAGCCTCATCAACCTGACGCATAGCCTCATTTACAGCTGCTACGATCAGATCCTGCAATGTCTCGATATCATCTGGATCAACAGCTTCTTCTGCCAACTCAACATTTGTTACTTCTCTTTTGCCAGAAACAGTAACCTTAACAACACCGCCGCCTACACTTGCGGTAAATTCCTTTTCCTCAAGCTCCTTCTGCTGCTCCTCCATCTGGCGCTGCATTCTCTGTGCCTGCTTCATTAAATTGTTCATATTGCCCGGCATACCGCCTGGGAATCCACCTCTTTTTGCCATGTCTTTACTTTTCCTTTCAACTATAAATTTAATTATTCATCTTCAACACCAATTTCCATATTGATTCCCTCAATATGGCTGCCTCTTGTAATGCGCGGCATCGCCTCACCTGCCTCAAGAAGCTTCGCAGTAATTGAAAATTCCTTCTGATACTGCTTATTTAACATCTGCCGAAGCTCTTCCATACGTTCCTGTCGAAGCATCAGCTCATAGTTAAATTTGTTTGTGAATACAATGCACAATCCTTTTGCCTTATCATAGCTTATATTTGTTCCCATCAAAATCGAATTCATAAATCCCGACTGCATGTGAGAAAGCTTCTTCCACTCACTGCTTATCTTTTGATAGTCCTCATATTCAGCCTCACTTAATTCAACAGTCTGCGCTGCTTTTTGCATAACAGGCTGCTTTGCATTGCCATCAAAATAAGAATCAAAAATGCTTCCAGACTGCTGTGGTTCTGTATTATTAACAAAACTGCCAGAAGCAATTTTCTCCTCAATTTGATCCAGTCTCACACGAAGACTCTCTATATCGTCCTCCATCTGCGGCTGCATCATCTTAATAATTGCCATCTCAATAAGTACTCGTTTTGAGACAGCAAATTTGAGCTGATTTGAAAGCTCAGAACATATCCTGATATTTCTCATCAGCACACTAAGCGCTACCATCTTTGATTCTTCTCGAAGCGCCTCATAATTTTCTTTTGTCATCTCAAGTGCCTGCGCACTCTGGTCTGCTGTCTGCACTAGCATAAGATTTCGCAGATACCAGATAAAGTCTGTGACAAATTGGCTAAGATCGCGTCCCTGCGAACTGATTTCATCCATCAGCTGCACGCATCCTGGCACATCACATCGTATAATCAGACGAAGCAACTTAGAAAATACCTGTGTATCTACTGCACCGAGTACATCTAGCACCTTCTCATACGTCAGCCTCTGACCATAATAAAATGAAATACATTGTTCCAAAAGACTTAATGCATCTCGCATCGATCCATCAGCTGCTTTTGCTACGTAGCGAACTGCATCCTCATCTGCCTCGACACCTTCTACCTTAAGCAGATTGGAAACCTGATCTGCTATTACATTATTTCCAATTCGCCTGAAATCATATCGCTGACATCTCGACAAAACCGTGATAGGTATTTTATTTGCCTCTGTCGTTGCTAAAATAAAAATCACATATGCCGGCGGCTCCTCAAGCGTTTTTAAAAGCGCATTAAAAGCCCCCGCCGACAGCATATGCACCTCATCTATGATATAGACGCGATATTTTCCTTCTGTCGGCGAGTACTGAACCTGATCACGAATCTCTCTGATATTATCGACACCGTTGTTTGATGCCGCATCAATTTCAGCCACATTGACTGAGCGTCCCTCAAGGATCGACCGGCACACCGCACATTCATTGCACGGGCTTCCATCCACAGGATGCTCACAGTTGACGGCACGCGCCATGATCTTTGCAATCGTGGTTTTTCCTGTTCCTCTCGTGCCGCAGAACAGATAAGCATGACCTACGCGGTCTGAAATAATCTGATTTTTTAAAGTCCGTACAATGTGCTCCTGCCCTCTTACATCTTCAAATCGGGCAGGACGCCATTTGCGGTATAATGCTGTATATGCCATTTACAATTAATCTCCAAATGAAATTCCCATGAGCTTTGCTTCCTGAACCATCTCATCATCCGGCTGGATCATTTTAAGCTTTCCTGCAACATCTGCTAACGGAATCTTTGCGATATGATTGTTCTTCATACCTACCAGGTAGCCAAACTCTCCGTCTAAGATCATCTTGCCTGCTGCTGCGCCAAGTCTTGTTGAAAGGACACGGTCATAAGGGCACGGACTTCCACCTCTTTGCATATGACCTGGAACTGCTACACGCACCTCCTGTCCAGTCAGCTCAGAAATCTTTGCACCAATCTCGTAAGAGATAGATGGATACTGACGCGTTGCAATATATTTCTTATATTCTTTCTTTGAAAGTGCAGCCTGCTCCTTGGAGATTGCACCCTCAGCAACAGCAATGATTGAGAAACGCTTTCCTTCCTTAGCACGCTTATTTACAGCTGCTGCCACCTTATTGATATCATACGGAATCTCTGGAACAAGAATGATATCTGCTCCGCCTGCAATACCTGCATGAAGCGTAAGCCATCCTACCTTATGACCCATTATCTCCACGATAAAAACACGTCCGTGTGAAGCTGCAGTTGTATGGATACAGTCAATAGTCTGTGTAGCCAGATTGATAGCACTCTGAAAACCAAAGGTAACATCAGTTCCCCACAGATCGTTGTCAATTGTTTTTGGAAGTCCGATGACGTTAAGTCCTTCCTGACGAAGAAGATTTGTCGTCTTCTGGCTGCCATTTCCGCCTAATACTACGAGACAGTCAAGCTTTAGCTTCTTGTAGGTATTCTTCATTGCCTCTACCTTATCAAGACCATTCTCATCCGGGACACGCATCAGCTTAAATGGCTGTCTGCTCGTACCCAAAATCGTACCGCCATTTGTCAGAATTCCAGAAAAATCCTTTGATTTCATAATACGGTAATCCTCATAGATCAGTCCGCGATAACCTTCGATGAAACCAATGATTTCAACATCCTTTCTCTGATTATATAGCGTCTTTGCAACACCTCTCATGGTTGCATTCAAGCTCTGACAATCTCCGCCGCTGGTTAACATTCCAACTCTCATCGTATCTTCCTCCTTATAATTTAGGATTTCAGCTATATCAATGGCAAAACTAACCCATCGTAGTTTTTATTATACAAAAAAAGAGCTGTCGATGCAACAGACAACTCCTAAAAAACTCTTTTTCTTTTGATATATCATTTTTTTGCGCATCCCAGCTTCGAATGCCACCCCCAGACGTTACCTCTGCAGCCTGCTCGGCTCAGGCACCCTCACGGCACACAAGAGATTCTGCTTAATGCTGCTTCGTTCCCGACCTGACATGGTTCACAGAGTCTTGTTGCGTAAGACCCAAACTTCAACGCCACTTACAGAGGGCAGCTCTACAAGTGAAACACCCTCAGCCGGGATATGACCCCCACTATAGCGGATTGAAGGTACAAGGCACCGCTACCGCCCCGGCTGCGCATCCATAATTGTATCGGATATTTCTTCGTTTGTCAAGGGGCGTTTCTTCTTTTTTACCCTGATGCGCTTAAAAAACTCTGACAATATCTGTGAGCATTCCTGTTCCAAAACACCCTTTGTAATCGGAATCTGATGATTAAACTGCTGCATATCAAGCAAATTTAAAATGGAGCCTGCACAACCTGCCTTTGCATTCATTGCACCTATAACCACACGATCAAGACGTGCCTGCACGGCTGCTCCGGCACACATCTGGCATGCTCAAGCGTCACGTACATCGTACATCCCTCCAGACGCCAATCTCCTAGCTTTTTCGATGCTTTTTTCATAGCTGCAAGCTCTGCATGACCAAGCACTGAGCTTTCTATGTTTCTTCTGTTATAGCCTCTGGCAATGACTTTTCCATCACAAACGATAACACAGCCAATTGGAACTTCATCAATAGCTGCTGCCTTTTTGGCCTGTGTAAGTGCCTGACGCATAAATTTTCGGTCTTCCTTTTCTCTAAGCCTTGCCTGTTCTTCCAAAAGCTGCTCGTTCTCTGTTGCCATTGTTTTCCCTTTCTTCTGTTTTTGATGTGTTTTTAACCAAATGCAGGATTCACCGTTTTTTGTTGATCTGCAACTGTCATCTTTGCTTCCTTTTTTTCACCCTGATCATCTGCCGGAAATACAATCGGCACACACCAGTAGCCAAAGTCTCCTGCTGACGCTTTTTTTGATTTAACGGAGCGAAAACAATAAAAGCCAAACATCTGCGCCATCAATTCCTCACTCTTTTCATAATTGCCAGGCACCCAAAGCTCATAACGTCCTTGTGTCACTTTTGCAAATACAATATAGCGGTACTTCACAAAACTGTACATCAAAAATCCATTATTGCTTAACATCCAATTTGGACGAGGAAGACGGCCAATATCTGCTGGCATTACCTTTAAACAAACTACTGTATCACCTGGAAGCGTCTCAATATGCTGATACGCTGTACTTAACTGTGCCCAAACAGCATCTGCCTTGTCTTGTCCCTGTTCTATTTTGTTTGTTTCTTTGCTATCAGTCTCACAGCAAACTTCCATCGTTTGAAGTTCTTCCTGAGGCTGATTTTCCAAAACCTGTTCATCTTCAGACTGTGCTGTTTGTTTTGCTCGATCCTTCTCAAACAGTGAGAGTCCAAAATACTGGTCATCCCAGACAGTTGCATAAGCGTTTGAAAACGGCTTCTGTCTGCCTGCTACAATTCCGCTAAGCTGCTCAAATTTAATCTCACTTCCTGCAAGATAAACGCCGTTATTGATGTACTGGAGCTGTCCTTTTCCATTTTTTACAACCATACGGCCAAGCGGCACACAATCGCAGCCATCCTTTGTATGATAAAAGCCAAATACATGTAAAATTTCAGCCTGCTCATTATTTTTTACAGACAGGAAAATACGCTGTACATCTCCTCTGATTTCTATCTTTGCAAACCCGCAGTTTTCCTTTTTTTTGATCACCCTCATACTCAAAAAGATATGAGAGGAAGCGCTGATACTGTGCCATATTGATACCTTCCTTTCCTTATATGTATTCTAAATAAGTACATATGAAAGAAAGGCATCGTTTAGAACAATTTAATTCGCGCTTTTTGACAATGCATCAGAAAGTGCTGCAAACTGCTCAAGTGTCAGCGTTTCTCCACGCACGTTTGCTGCTAAACCAATGCTTTCAAGCACAGCTGCAAGCTCTTCCTTTGATTTGTTTAAACCGCCTACGTTATATAGGCCATTTACTAGTGTTTTTCTTCTCTGATTAAAGGATGCTCGTATAATGTCAAACATCAGCTTTTCATTTTTTACTGCCACTGGTTTTTTATGACTTGTCAGACGGATAACAGCGCTTCCGACATTTGGTCTTGGCATAAAACAGTTTGGCGGAACATTTGCCACGATATATGGTTCTGCATAAAACTGTACAGCAAGAGACAATGCACCATAATCCTTTCCGCCAGGAAGTGCCTGCATACGCTGTGCGACCTCCTTTTGTACCATAACAGTCACACTCTCCATAGGTACATGACTCTCAAATAATCCCATTAAAATTGGTGTAGTAATATAATACGGAAGATTTGCAACTACCTTGATGCGTTTTCCCTCACACTTTTCTTCCACGAGCTTGTTAATATCAAGCTTAAGAACATCATTATGAATAACCGTAACATTATCATATGGAGACAGCGTGTCCTGTAAAATCGGAATCAGATTGTCATCGATTTCAACTGCAAATACATGTTTTGCAGATTCGCACAGATATTGGGTCAGTGTTCCAATTCCCGGTCCAATCTCAAGTACATAATCCTCTGGTGTGATCTCTGCTGCACGCACAATCTTATCAAGCACATGCGTATCAATCAGAAAGTTCTGACCAAATTTCTTTGCAAAATGAAACTGGTATTTCTGTAATACCTCTATTGTATTCTTTGGATTTCCTAATTCAGCACAGTTTTCCTCCAATCGGTATAGTCTTTTGGCATTTGCAAGCGTTGTCGTAATAACAGTTTCCTCAGACACCTGCTTGATCTGTGCCAGTTGCTTTACTACTTCTTTTAAATACATTGAATTATTACGTTTTCCGCGATATGGCACAGGTGCCAGATATGGACTATCTGTCTCAAGCACAATCGAAGAAAGCGGAATTTCTGATGCCACCTCTTTAATTACCCTGGCATTTTTAAAGGTAAGCACGCCTCCTATTCCAATGAAAAATCCCATTGAAATATACTCCTTTGCCATAGGCGCTGCATAAGAATAGCAATGAATTACGCCAGTATTTCCTGCCTTAGCAGCCTCTCTCATTATATCCATAGTGTCCTTTGCTGCTTCTCTGCTGTGTATAATAACCGGCAGATCAACCTCTCTTGCAAGTTCAAGCTGGCGTTCAAACCATTTCTTCTGAACTTCTCTCGGTGAGTTGTCCCAATAATAATCAAGTCCGATCTCACCAATTGCCACTACCTTTTTTTCCTGTGCAAGGCTTCGCAGCGTCTCAATATCTTCCTCTGTCATATCAGCTGTGCTGTCTGGATGAACACCAACGGCAGCATATATCTGCGGCCACTTTTTTGAAAGAGCAACCGCACTTTTTGAGGATTTTACAGACGCACCAACGTCCGTGATACAACAAATGCCGGAGGAGAAAATCTCCCCCAGCAATGTATCGCGATCCTCATCAAATGCATCATCATCATAATGCGCATGAGTATCAAAAATCATTTTATATTCCTCTCTGTTACAATCCGAAAAATTTATTCGATTGTCTCTGCAATCTCTGCTGCCGGTGCTTCCTGCACATCAGCTGCTGGTGTATCTGGCTGAGCTGGTGTATCTGGCTGAGCCGGTGTATCTGGCTGAGCCGGTGTATCTGGCTGAGCTGGTGTATCTGGCTGAGCCGGTGTATCTGGCTGAGCCGGTGTATCTGG
>ENA-OQAZ01001228-OQAZ01001228.1-human-gut-metagenome-genome-assembly--contig:-NODE-1228-length-12663-cov-4.856015_pt1 | contig 12663 bp, 16 predicted proteins | sample MGYA00242737_ERZ504531 | MGnify/ENA primary metagenome ERZ504531 (study PRJEB26092, sample SAMD00036244) | human gut metagenome | host: Homo sapiens | study: EMG produced TPA metagenomics assembly of...
CCCTTTCGATTTAAAACAGGGTGGTTGTTGGAATTGCTGTCCGCAATCCAAGTCTACCTGAAAGATGAAAACAACCAGGAATATTTCTGGGGATTTACTATTGTTATCCTGCGTGTTCCTGACATTTTTCAGATGCGATCAGTGCACTTTCGGATTTCGGATATGAATACAGGCTTTCAAAAACAGATACTCCCTGGATCGATACTTATAAAGTTGTTTATCAGTCAGATGACCAATTTACTCATACTGTTTCTTATGGTTTTACGATAGGGGAATCAAACTGGAAATTAGAAGTAGCTCCTGAAAACGGGTGGGGAAACCTTAGATTACTGGTAATCGTCGGCGGAATGTTTACTGCTGTCGTTTTACTTCTCTCAGGTCTTACCCGGGTATGGTTAGTATCAAAAGAAAATAAAAACAAATTTCAAATACTGGCGCACACAGATTCTCTCACCGGTATTTACAACCGCTGTGGATTTGATGAATCAGCCGAAAGGATGATCTCTAAAAATCCAAAAGCGCATTTTGTGGCCGCACTCCTTGATATTGATGACTTTAAGTTTATTAATGATATTTACGGACATGCCTATGGAGACAAGGCATTAAAGAGTCTTACAGATAGCATGAAGGCTTTTTTCCCAAAAAACACATTGCTGGGAAGAAACGGTGGTGATGAGTTCTGCATTCTTCTGCCGGATCATACCTATAAAAAAGTGGAAGAAATGCTGCTGCAATTTACCAAGCTTCCAAAGACATTTTCATGTAAGGGAAAAGAATATCCGTTTTTTATTTCTCTCGGATATGCAGAATATCCAACCTTTGCCTCCAACCGTTCACGCTTATGCGCTGTGCAGATGCAGCACTTTATGAAATAAAGCTTCACGGAAAAAATGGATGTATGGCTTACAGGGATGGGCTCCGGTCAGGAATCCGCAAACAGCTCGGATTTGCATTCAAGGATATCTCTGAACACCTTCCGGGTGCATTTATCATATACAGAGCGGACAAAGATGATGATGAACTCCTGTATGCAAACCACGAGTTCCTTCAAATGACCGGATATAAAAATATAGATGAACTCTTCAGCCTCACAAATAAAAGCTTCCACAACCTGATCCGTGAGAATGAACAGCAGCAGATAGAAGCAAGCATCTGGAAACAGATCGATGCCGGCAATAAAAATGATTATTACATCCACTTTCATCTTCGAAAAGCGGACGGCTCTTACCTTTCTGTTCTTGATCACGGAAGGATCGTGGACAGCCAGCAATACGGAAGAGTATTTTATGTAGTGTTTATGGACTGGGAAGCCATGCATGTTCATTACAGTGATAAATTTTCCGGCTAAGATACAGACTTCTCAGTCTGTGTCTTAGCGACTGTTTTTTCTCTGGGCGGTTCAACCATCTTATAATATGTATTCCATCTGTCTTTCTTTTGTCCGCATTCCCATTTTTTCATAAAATTTTTCTGCTGAAGTATTTCCTGCCCACACATTCAATGTCACTTCATAACATCCCAGCTGCTTTGCTTTATTTTTTATATATTCAAACAGACTTTCCCCAATATGCCGGCCTCGTGCTCCTGATCGACACACAGGTCATCTATAAAAAGAGATTTAAACGGTACCATATTATTTGAAAAAGGCTGTTCCTTTAATTGACAAAATGCATACCCCACACAAACATCAGCCTCATCCGCTGCAACATATATTGGCTTTTCTTCATTTTTCAAAAGCTCTGTCAATTCGTCTGTCGTATATTTTGTTGTGCCCGGAATAAAGATATCAGGCTTATATCTGCGTGGATCTGCAGCACCTGTCCTAACAATTCCAGGATCCTCGGAATATCTTTTTCTTCTGCTTTTCTGATGAACATTTTTTCCCTCCTGTTTTTCAATAACTGATTTCACAGATTCTTTATACATACCATAATACCATCGTGTGGATTCCAGGTAAAGGAAGGCTTATAACAATAGCATCCTTTTAAACGGTCAGTTTTTTTCCGGTCAACCTTCTTTTGCAAAATTCCTTATATTGGAATTATCTTATTTATAATTATCTGTAATGTATTCCGCTCCAGTAAATATTATCTTTCACTATCGTTTCCTGCGGAAGTACTACACCATCCAACGCCCACCTTTTATATTCTGCAAACCCTACACGGTCAATAATATATCCCACATGTTCCTTGCCGCCAGGCGCATTTGGATCAATATATTTTTTTACAAATTTATAGGTGTTCAGGATAACCTTGACGATAGTGTCTTCATCTGCCCAGATCAAAAAATCTTCTCCCAGACGTGGATTTTTCTTTCCAGTTCGTCCCATAAGTGTCAGACGATAATATTTTTTTTCACTTCTGGTCCATGCTCTGGTAGGACATTTTGTCACACATACTCCACAGCCTACGCATTTTTCTTCATTGCGCACGATTCTGTAATTATCCATCTTTAACGCATCCACCGAAAGCTTATCACAGCCTTTTACACAGGCGCCACAGGATACACAACGATCAGGGTCATATTGTGGCTCTGTCATACCGATAATTCCAAAATCGTGCATTCTTGCTTTGATACAGTCATTGGCACAACCTGTAAGTGCAATTTTAAAATGAAGATCATTAGGAAATATAGCCTTTTCGATTCTCTTCGCAAAAGCTGCTGTATTATAATTTCCAAAAGGACAGACTCTGTTTCCGATACATGCACAGACATTTCTGGTTCCTGATGCTGAATACCCGGTACCTGCCTCATTTTGATTGATCTGAAGATTATCAATGATGGGTTGAAGCATCTCATTAACTTTATCCATATCTTCCATATGGATTCCTTCAATTTCGAATCCCTGACGAGTGGTAACATGGATCTGTCCGTTTCCATATTTTCTGGCAATATCCACCACCTGCTGCATAACGTCTGCATTACAGCACCCTCCCGGAACACGAACTCTGGAAGCCGTAAGCCCACGGACCTTTGATACACGGAAGGCATTTTTCTTTAGTTTCTTTGTATTGATATCCATTACGATTTCCTCCCCTAATCAAACAGTTTTTTACCTTCTGAATAACAGAATACCGGACCATCCAGACAAATATAGGTATCATTCATTCGACAATGCCCGCATTTACCAAGTCCACAGCACATTTTTCTCTCCTGAGATATCCAGATTTGTTCTTCCTTCATTCCCAGCTTTAAAAGCTCTGCTACTGCAAATTTCATCATGACCGGTGGTCCGACAACAATAGCTGCAGTCTCATGGATATTATCAAGCTCAAGTTCCGGAATATATTTTGTAACAAGTCCTGTCCTATAAGAATCGTCATCAGCGGAATCCACTGTCAGGATCAGCTCCATCTGCTGTTCCCAGATCTTCAGATCCTCACGGAACAAAATATCTGACGGCGATTTAAACCCAAGGATCGTGTGTAATTTTTTCACTTCATCCGGATGCTCACCGAAGTAACTGATCACTCCTCTCACAGGAGATACTCCTGTTCCACCAGCTACCACGATCAGTTCTTTTCCCTGATAATTCTCCTTCTCAAAACCGTTTCCATACGGGCCACGCATAAAAAAACAGCTTCCCTCATTCAGTTCAAAAATCTCTCCGGTCACCTTGCCAACCTTGCGTATGGTCAGATCAACATAATCTTCTCCTATACCACTGACAGAAATCGGTGCCTCACCATATTTAGGAATAGAAACTTCAAAAAACTGTCCCGGTCTTACTTCACCCACATATGTCATACGGAATGTATATTCTGTCTCTGTATGCTTCACGATTTCTTTTATCTTAGATAAGAAAGGAATATATTCATTCGTCATCTTACTTTCCCTCCTTTTCTTTCAGTTTCTGAAGACATTCGATATAGGAAATATACTCCGGACAGACATTTTCACAACGCCCGCAGCCGACGCACATATGATATCCGAATCTTTTCTTATGATCTGAAATTTTATGTAATACTTAAAGCGCATTCTTTCACCCTGACTTTGGCGGAAGCTGTGTCCTCCGGCAATATCAGAATATCCATCTACCTGGCAGGAAGCCCATACACGGCGACGCTCTCCGGCCTTTGGATTATCTTTATAAAAAATATCCTGCATAGTAAAACAGGTACACGTAGGACAGACAAAATTACAGCGGCCACAGCCAATACATCGACTGCCATATTCCTGCCACATGGAATCCTGGTGGATTGTATTTGAAAGTTTTTCCGGAACCTCTATATGAACCTCATTATTTTCCACAAAAATCGGTTTCTCCTGAACATTCTGTCCATAATCCCATAATAATTCTTCCAGTTCTCTGCATCTCAGCTCCATGTAACATCCATCTTCATCCTGAAAAATATACATATCATATTCTTCACAACGATTCGTTCCCATACTTACGCAAAAACAATTTTTTCCGGATTCCTTACACCCCATCACAGCAAAAACTGTGTTTTCCCGCATTCTTCTGTAATAATAATCCTCTGCACCATTTTTCAAATACATGTCGTCCAGACGTTTCAGGGCATGAAAATCACAGCTTTTCAAGAAAATCAACCTCTGTCTTGCCGCTCCGTCTGCTGTTTTCATCTCATTCTCCGTAAAATAAAGAATCGTCTCTGAAATCGGAAGCAGTACCTCCTTAAAGCTGTAATCCGACTTCTGATCCCAGACAATCTCTTCCCAGCTGTTCAGCAGACCATAACGAACTACATCTGTATCTGAAAAGCATCCTGTCCCCTGGTAAATTTTCGGTCCATACACATCATAGGATTTCTGCAAAATTTCAAAAATATTCTGCATCTCATCACTGCTGACTCGTTTTCCCATCAGATACCCCTTTCTTATAATCACATTTTATAAAATTCTGCAAGACCATCAAAATCTATCAGAATAAAGCGCTTATTACCATAACAGATCAGACCTCTGTCCGTAAGAACCTTACAGGCACGAGATACATTTTCCCTTGGTGCACCAACCAGATCTGCCATCAGGGTAATGGTAAGATCAATATCTATCATCACCCTTCTTCCGTATCTACGCCAAAATCACGACCGAGCTTCCATAATTTTGCAGCTATTTTTCGCTCCATCTGCATATTTCCGGTCGTATTCTTTAGCTGGTGCCCCATTCGCCAGAGATTTCTCTCATACTCTCTCAAAACAGCTCTTGTCAAAGCATGGCTCTGTTCCATAAGCTGAAGAAACTGTTTTTCTGCAATTTCTATCACCTGCACCGGACAGGCAGCCTCACAAAAAAGTGCATTCGGCTTTTTGCTTACAATGCTCTGATTTAAAAGCCGTCCTTTTCCCAGGATAAAAATCACCTTTCGATTTCCATGCTTGGTCAGATTATAAAGCATCACTTCGCCGGAATACACAAAATATACTGTTTTGGTTCTGCTTCGTGAATGAAAAATCACTTCTTTTTTCTTATAAGAAACAACTTCACTTTCATTAAGCAGATTCTGCAGAATATCCTTTGGGATTTCTTTAAAAAAATCCATCTTCTCCAGTTCCCTGAGTGTTATCTGTCCCATTGTATCAACCTCACTGGTATAGCTTTTGCAGTTTCTGATAATAAACTACTCTTGTCTCGCTTTCCTTTTGTATTATAATGAAAAAGTTTATCGTTTTCCGTGATGTATATCACATTTTTATTCCTGAATCCGTATCATTACAGACAGTCAGCTCAAAATGGTTTCTGTTTGTTTTTATAAGTCCTTCTTTTTGCAGCTTTGATATCTCCGCAGACATTGCCGCACGGTCAATACAAAGATAATCTGCCAGCTGCTGCCGGTCAAAAGGAATGTCAAAGGATAAAGATGCCTGTCTGATAGATACCGCCGACAAATAGGACAACAGCTTATCCCTGGTCGTTCGTTTACCCACATGTGTGATCTTATCGTTGAGGATCAGGATCTTATTTGCCAGGACACCGACCAGGTTACGAATCAGCTTCTGATGATGATCACATACTGTTGGACAGGAAACCAGAAGTCTTTGAACATTTAAAAAAATAATCTCACAATCTTCATCTGCTACCACACTGACATTCAGAACAGCTCCCGGACTTGCTGCATATGGTTCACCGAAAAAATCTCCTGCATGACATTTTGACAGAATATTCCGATGTCCCCAGAGGTCTTCCTGAATAACAAGAACACAGCCTGCCACCACAAGTCCCATTACTTCGGTAGAATCTCCGGCTCTGAAAATATAAGAATCCCGTTTTCTGGAGATTGTTGCTGCATTTACACAGTGCAGTATGGATAATATCTCATTATCAGTAAGACCTTTAAAGAAAGGACTGGTTCTTAAAATGGGTAAATATTTTTTCAAAATTAATCCTCCTGTTGGAAATCAAACATACACGTTGTAATTATTATACTATACTCCTAACAGAAACCAAGGATAAATATTACCGGCCGAGGATAAAATAATAAGAAAGATCATTCGAAAAATCACAGAATAAAAGGAGAATACAATAATGGATAAAAAAATGTTTTGTTTTCAGTGTGAACAGACCGTCGGATGTACAGGCTGCACGGGAAATGCCGGTGTCTGTGGAAAAAAAGCAGATACAGCGAAATTACAGGACGAACTGACAGGTGCGTTGATCAGTCTGGCTAAAGCTGCCGACAGCACGGAAACTATTTCAAAAAGAACCGGACAGATCATAATCGAAGGACTGTTTACTACAGTTACAAATGTAAGTTTTGACAATGCTGCAATCGAAAATATGATACAAAAAGTCAGAGCTGAAAAAGAAAGACTGGTTCCTGACTGCAGAACAGAGGAATATGATCTTCAGCAGCTGTGGAATGCCAATGAAGATATCCGCTCCTTGAAATCTCTTATTCTCTTTGGTATCCGCGGAATGGCTGCCTATGCCTATCATGCAAATGTTCTGAATTATGAAGATGCCGAAGTGAATCAGTTCTTCTGCGAGGCATTATCTAAGATCGGTTATGAAGAAAGCACAGAAGCACTACTTTCCACAGTACTCAAAACAGGAGAGATCAATCTGAAGTGCATGGCACTTCTTGATAAGGCAAATACAGAAACCTATGGAACACCAGAGCCAACTGATGTTACACTTACGGTAGAAAAAGGGCCTTTTATTGTCGTGACCGGACATGATCTGAAAGATCTGCAGCTTTTGCTTGAACAGACTGAGGGAAAAGGAATCAATATCTATACACATGGTGAAATGCTCCCTGCCCATGCCTATCCATTCTTAAAGAAATACGCTCACCTGAAAGGCAATTTCGGAACTGCATGGCAGAATCAGCAGAAAGAATTTGACCATCTTCCGGCCCCGATTCTCTACACTACCAACTGTCTGATGCCTCCAAAAAGCAGCTACGCTGACAGAGTATTTACAACAGAAGTGGTTGCCTTCCCGGGAGCTGTCCATATTGACGAGAAGAAAGATTTCACACCGCTTATTGAAAAAGCACTGGAGCTGGGCGGTTACAAAGAAGATCGTATGTTCTCCGGTATCAACGGCGGAAAAAAAGTGACAACCGGTTTTGGTCATGCAGCCATCCTGTCCCATGCAGGTACTGTAGTAAATGCCGTAAAATCAGGTGCGATCCGCCATTTCTTCCTGGTTGCCGGCTGTGATGGTGCCAAGCCAGGTCGAAACTATTATACGGAATTTGTAAAGCAGACACCTTCTGACAGTATCGTTCTCACCCTGGCATGTGGAAAATTCCGTTTCAATGATCTCGATCTGGGAGAGATCGGTGGTCTTCCACGACTGATGGATATGGGTCAGTGTAATGATGCTTATGGTGCGATCCAGGTTGCTGTGGCACTTGCAGATGCATTTGGATGTTCTGTAAATGAGCTTCCGCTTTCCTTCGTACTCTCCTGGTATGAACAGAAAGCAGTCTGTATCCTGTTAACCCTCCTGCATCTGGGTATCAAAAATATCCGTCTTGGTCCTTCTCTTCCGGCGTTCCTTTCTCCTAATATTCTGAACTTTCTGGTTGAAAATTATGGTATTGCACCTATCACCACACCGGAAGAAGATATCAAAGCACTGATGAACCAGTAAAAGTAAATTTTTCAAAGCCTTTACAAAATCAACAAAGCCGATACAGGATTCCAAAAGTCCTGCATCGGCTTTATTTACAGGTCTGAAGACTCGGATCAGCCGACAACACTTTTAAACATGTGCAGCGATATTCTGATGGAGTTAAATGATAACGTTTTTTAAACAATCTGCAAAAATAATCAACGTTATGAAATCCGCTTTCATAAGCGATCGTTTTTACTTTTTTATTCGTATTTTTCAATAACCATGAAGCTGCCTGAAGTCGATATCCTATCAGATAATTAACCGGTGTAGTATGTAAAAAACGGTGGAACAAATTAAGTGCAGTACTTTTGCTGATTCCTATATGCGAAGCAATTTCATCCAGAGACAAATTGCGATTATAGTTTTCATGTATATATTGCATGATCAACTGCACTCTTTTCTGTGCAACTTCATCCACTGTCTGTACATCTCCTTTATCAGATAACTTTACATTTTCATAAAAAGTCAGCCATAAATCCTGCAGCAATGCCAAAGTAGCAAGTTCTCTTATTTTCTCATTCCTCTGTATTTCCATTATTTTTATCATAGTTTGTATAATCTTTGTTTGCCATAATTCATCAGTCTGAAAACGCTGGAAATATATATTCGATGAAATGATTGGCAAAATATATTTCTTATAGATCAGGCTGTTCTCCGGCGCAATAAATTCCGGCATACATACAAAGTTAGGAATGATACCACCTGATGATGCGTAAAAGCGGTGCAATATTTTAGAATTAATAAAAATTGCTTCTCCTTCTGACAATATAATCTGTTTTTCTCCTATTCCGCATGTAACTTGTCCGGACTCGACATATAAAAACTCAAATTCTCTGTGCCAGTGCCACTCAATACAATGAAAATCAAACAATTCCAGATTATCATAATAATACTGGAATGGATAATCACTGCTTCCATGCTGTTTAATTTCCATGAACTCCTCGTCTGTAAGTATTTTATTATAATCCATCCCATATCACGTTCTTTCTTTTTTACGATATTATACAGTATTTCTACAATTTAATTCAATGTATATATCTGATATTTGCTATATAATCAAGTAAAAAAAGAAAAGAGGTATTCTTATGATTTTTAAATGGATGAATGAAAGTGAGATCAACATTGAGGGCGACAAAATTGAAATAACCGCACCACCCAGAACAGACTTTTTTGTGGAAGTATTGATGAATATGAAGATTGAACATAAAACTGTTAAAAACATTCGGAGAGGAAAATAAAAAATGAATGCTGTAAAAAAAACTAACTACCATAAGACAAAAATAGCCTGTTATATGGGATTTATCACACAGGCTATTGCGGCAAACTTCGCACCGCTTCTTTTTTTGAAATTTCACAGTGACTACCATATTTCTCTCGGTAACATTGCTCTGATATCCACTTTCTTCTTTTTCACACAGCTTCTGGTTGATCTGTTCTGTGCCAAATTCGTAGATCATATCGGATATCGTGTGTGCATTGTTGCATCAGAAATATTTGCTGCATTGGGTCTGCTTGGACTGGCATTTTTACCTGATTTTTTACCTGATCCTTTTATTGGAATTATATGTAGTGTTATTGTTTATGCCATCGGAAGCGGTTTAATAGAAGTACTTTGCAGTCCTATTATCGAGGCCTGTCCGTTTGAAAACAAAGAAGCAACTATGAGTCTGCTCCATTCGTTTTACTGTTGGGGAGCTGTTGGGACAATTTTGATTTCCAGCTTATTTTTCCTGATATTTGGAATAGACAACTGGAAATGGCTCGCCGTAATATGGGCAATCATTCCTGCAGTTAATACTTATAACTTCATGACCTGTCCCATTGAACCTCTGGTTGACAATGGTTCCGGAATGGGAATTAAGAATCTGTTTTCCAGACCATTTTTCTGGGTTGCAATATGTCTGATGATCTGTTCCGGAGCTTCTGAGCTTGCAATGGCTCAATGGGCATCTGCTTATGCAGAAGCTGCACTGGGATTGTCAAAAGCCCTGGGAGATTTAGCAGGTCCATGTATGTTTGCAGTAACAATGGGAATCAGCCGTATAATTTTTGGGAAATATGGAGAACAATTAGATTTAATGAAGTTTATGGGTGGTTCAGGCATATTATGCGTTGTCTGTTATCTACTTGCCGCTTTGTCATCCAGCCCGATTATCGGACTTATCGGTTGTATTGCATGTGGATTTTCAGTTGGAATCATGTGGCCTGGAACAATCAGTATTTCCTCAAAAACTTTTCCAACAGGTGGAACGGCTATGTTTTCTCTTCTTGCCATGGCAGGAGATTTAGGTGGCAGCATTGGACCTGGAATTGTTGGTCGTATCACCCAGAATGCCGGAAATAATATTAGGATTGGCATGGGATTCGGACTTATTTTTCCGGTAATTCTATTGTTTATGTTATTCCTGCTGTATCGAAAAAAATCCATACAGCCCCAGATATCAAAGCATTGATGAACCACTAAAAATACCTCCAAAGTAACAGATTTTTATATTTAATCTGTCTGCTTTAGAGGTATCATATCATGCTATTTGCAAAGCATTGAAATCCGGAAGTTGATTAATAACCCCAATTGATTATTTCCCAACTCTTTTTATCTGCTGTTTTCACTAAATACCATTGCCAGTTGGCGTATGTATCATTAGGATTGAACCCACCATCTCCACCTTTTTCGTCTGTATCAAAGATTGATAATACCACAATAAGTTCTTGGTTATTCTCTTTGTGATACTTCTCAATTTCTTCTGCAAATCTGTTTTCAACATCCTCGTCATAGCGAAGTTCAGCAAGTGTGCAACCTTTAAAATCTTTTGCAAATTTTTTCTCTATGACATCAAACGCTTCATTGATTGAATTTTCACCATAGAGTGCAGAGTAACCAACAACACGATTAACATTTGATACATTTCCTCTATTTCCAGTTAATACAAGGACTGTTGCCACACCTGAAATTACTAATACAGCACATATCACACTTATGCTTTTCTTCTTCATACAATCACATCCCTTTGTCAAATCCCGAGTTGTATTATCACTTATCTTTATCTTTTTTTTGAAAATCTTTTTTATATAACCATTGTCTTGTTTTGGCTTCCGGAGCAAAAAAATAAACTGCTTGATGTTCACTGGAAAAAATCTCATTATAAGTACATGCTGAATGGTCTAAAACACACTTCCAATCCATATTCTCATCCTGAAAATATCGATTTAGTTGATTCAAAAATTTCTTTGCTTTTTGCATATAAATGACATTCATAATTGGATTATAATGTTCTCCCTCTATTACAGGAATTTCCCATACTAAACAACACGTTTTCATTTATAGATCCCTCCTTGCCAAATGCATGACTCCTCAATTTCCTGAGCAATAAAACTTGAAGTTACCTTTCAAACGCTAAGTATCTCGTTCCTTGAAAAGTCAATCTTCCTGTATCTCCTTCTGCAAGCATTCCATATTCTGTTCCTGACACCTGAAACTCCATTCTATCTCCGCTTTCTGTCTGAAATGTCACATAATACATTGTGTTTGTTGTAGTATGGAATCCGTGTGCTCCACTCGCATCCCCTGCATTTGCATGTTGATGATGTGTAATATTTTCTCTCTTTGCAATAATAACAGCTGACACGGTTGATCTAGGTGACTGATTATTCCTATTCCACGTAACAATTCCCTGCCCCAGAGAAAAAACAATAATACCAATCACAATAATAAAATGATTGGAACTATAATACTCATCAGATCAAACATTTTCTAATTCACCTCCATAACTTCCGATTGAGATTTCACCTGTTTTAAGAGATTTAATAACTGTTATATTTTGTTATTAAATTCTCTGTAAACCCTTGAAAACACTGGATTTGTCGCAGGTGAGCTTTCCCTTATTGTTTCCCTTGTGTTATATCGTCCCACCAGTGTTTACGAACTCTGATAAGGGCAAATACAAGGGCAAGAAAATCCTATAAAACAGTATAACACAAAATAAAAGTGACATGGTGAACTGATTGAAATGTTTCGATTTGTATTTCTGTTTGTTTTAAAAATGGGCAACTCCGATTGGAATTGCCCACTCATTGCACTAATTATGTGATTTTTTCTTGCTTGCACCGATTTCTGCATCAATTTATGTAAGTTTGATGTAAATCGCTGTTTTTTTTAGTTTTTTATCAAATGAAGTACGTCCCGTCTATTTGGTGAAACGGTACATCTTTAGTTTTTTGATAAATTTTTGATAAATGCTTGACTGTAAACCTTGTTTATAGCTTATTATTAAGTAAAATAGAGTTGCTCGAAAGGAGGGCATAATATGACTATAAAAGACGTAGAAGAGCGAACAGGTTTATCCCGTTCTAATATCCGTTTTTATGAAAAGGAAAAACTTATTGAGCCTTCGAGAAATGAAAGTAATGGTTATAGAGATTATTCTGAAAATGATGTGGAAAATATAAAGAAAGATTGCATATCTACGTACATTGGGAATTTCTATTGAAGATATACGAAGTATTATATCCGAAAAAAGTAACATTGCAAAGAAAATGCTTGAGAAGCAAAAGGAAGTATTAAAAAATCAGATTACTGATTTG